>MDSW01096320.1_pt1 | contig 20005 bp, 18 predicted proteins | sample 811171 | NCBI WGS metagenome assembly MDSW01 (sample SAMN05326641, study PRJNA326480) | marine metagenome | isolation source: seawater | place: Atlantic Ocean: North West | collected 2012 | reverse complement strand
GAGGTGGGCGGAGAGATGCGCCGGGAAAAGTCCTTAAGGAACGGCGTTCACCACGCCAACGCGGTCGTATGGGGACCAGTGTATAGAACGCACCTTAGCCTTGGCGTCTGAAAAGTCTCTTCTCACGCGCGCCAACGTCTCCTCCGCGGGCGCGATGTCCTTCGCGATCGCGTCTCGGCTCTCGCTCGCCGCGCTCAGCGCCTCGCGCGCGACGCTCGCCGCTATTTCGTCGCCCTTCGCGATCGCGCGGTGCTCCGCCGCGGCGAGCCTCTTCGCGGCGTCGTCCATCACCGCGGCGGCTTTCGGGTCGGTCCGTACGAGCGAGAACGTCGGGGCGGAGTTGAAAGGCGTCAGAAGCGGAGTCGAAAGGCGTCGAGGTGTGTCGGGATTGAAAGCGAGGGACTCTGGGCGGAGAGATGCGCCGGGGAAACTCCTTAAGGGTCGGCGTGCACCACGCCGACGCGGTCGTATGGGGACCGGTGTGGTAATAGAACGCGCCTTTCGCCTCGACGTTGCCTCGCGCGGCGAGCGCGAGGCGCAGCCGCGCGAGGTCTTTCGCCGCGACCGCGAGCTCGTCTTTCGCCGCCGCCGCGACGCGCTCGGCCGCGGCGCGATCGCGCGTCGCGGCGTCGAGGTCGTCCTTCATCGCTCGGGTCGATATCTGCGCGCGCGCGAGCGCGGCGCGCGCCTCCGCCGCCGCCGCCTTCGCCGCCGCCGCGGAGGCATCCGCCTCCCTCGCGCGTCGCTCGAGCGGCGACGGCGAGGGCGGCGGCGCGCGTTTGGCGGTCGACAGCTCGCGCGTCAGGCGCTCGATCTCGTTTCCCGCCGCCTGCGTTGCGCGGTGGTGGACGGGGGAGGAAGGAGAGAGGGAGGGATGTGGACGAGTGAGCGAGTGAGCTCGATTCGTTGTTAAATGGCGCCCGGCTGCGCGGGCGGCGGAAGGATCGACGCGACGCGCCTCGAGGTCTCTCGCCATCGCGTCGTGCGCCCTCTTCATCGCGTCGCGCTCCGCGTTCGCCGCCTTGAGCTTCGCGTTCAGCCTGAGGATGACGCCGCCGGTATGCACCTCGGCGTCGTCCGCGCGCGCGTCGTCCGACGCGGGCCGCGTCGTCGTCGTCGTCGTCGTCGTCGTCTCCGAACGCTGCCGCTTCTGCTCCTCCGCATCCCCGTCGCCTAATCTCGCCTCGTACTCGCGCTCGAACGCGCCCATCCCCGCGGGAGGCTCCGGCTCCGGCTCCGCGGACGCCTCGGACGTCTCGCCGCCGTCCGTCGCGGGCGCCCTCGCGCGGCGGTCGCCTTTCTTCCCCATGACGCGCGGCGCGGCGCGGTGTGCGCGCGGACGTCGCCCCGCGCGAAGACGAGAACTCATCCATCAACGGGCGAATCCGACCAGATCCGAAAAGTACATAAATCCTGTCGTCGCCTCCATTCCCCGTCCGCCGCCCTCACGCCGCATCGCCGCCGCCGTCTTCATGGCGTCCGTCATCCACGCAGCATCGCGCGTCGCGCCCGCGCCGCCTCGCGCGCGCGCGCGATTCGCCCGCGCGTCGTCCTCCTCGTCCGTCGCGCGCGGCTCCGCGGTCGCGAGAAGGACGATGTTGAATCGCCGCCGTTCCGCGGGACGATCGGCGATCGCCCCGATCCTCCGCGCCGTGGCGTCCTCCGACGCGGACGAGGCGATGAAGTCCGAGGAGTCGGCGTACGACAAGCGAAAGGAAGAGTCCGAGGCCGCGGGCGTCAAGGAGAACGAGATCCGCCCGCCGCGCGGGGGCGACCCGCCGCCGACGGGCGGACGGTGGGAGTGGACGCTGAACTGGGACCCCGTCGTGTTCGACGCGTCCGCGTCGCCGCCCGCCGCGATCGAGTCCCCGACCGACGCGCAGCTGGCGTCGTCGAAGCTCGTCATCGGCTCGTGCCCGCGCTCGCCCGCGGATGTCGACCGCCTCATCGACGAGGGCGGCGTCGAGGCCATCATCTGCCTGCAGTGCACGCTGTGCCACGGCGCGCTCGAGATCGACTGGGAACCCATTCGACGCCGCGCGTTGGACCGCGACGTCCCCATCGTCCGCGTCGCCGTGCGCGACTTCGACCGGCTCGACCAGGCGAAGATGCTCCCGGAGATGGTTCGAAAGCTCGCGCTGTTTCAGGCCATGGGGAAGCGGACGTACGTGCACTGCACCGCGGGAATCAATCGCGCGTCGCTCACGGTGCTCGGATACCTCACGTTTTGTAAGGCGCGTCCCCTAGCTAGTATGACGCCGGTCCCCGTACGACCGCGTCGGCGTCGTGAACGCCGATCCTTAAGGACTTTCTTCCCTTCCCGCGTTTGTATCTCTCCGCCCGCCCCCCCTCGCTTTCGATCCCCGACACACCGCGACGCCTATCAACTCCACCCCTGACGCCTTTCGACTCCGCCCCCGACGCCTTTCGACCCTCAGGGCATGTCCTACGAGGACGCGCACGCGATCATACGACGGTCGAGGCCGCAGGCGAACCCGTACCAGGTGTCGTGGGATATCGCGCGGTCGCGTCTGCTCGCGGAGCGGTTGGAGGACATCTACCTGTACACGCAAGTCGACGGCGGCGGGAACTCGATCGATCAGAAGGGGGATTGGATCAAGCGCGACGTCGAAGCCGCGGAGATTGGCGTCATCAGACAGATCTTCGAACGCGGCGTCGAGGCCGACCTCGGGCTCGTGTCCGCGCTGTGCGAGATGGGGTGCCCGCGCGCGGAGGAGGAGAAGAAGGAGGAGAAGAAGAAGTGAGCGTTCGATCGACGCGGCGCGATGGACGGTATCATACTACGCGATGGGACGACGGCGGGTCGAGCGATGGATGGATCGTGATGTATCGAATCGATTACTATTCGTCGTCTCACGGCGGCGGCGGCGGCGGCGGCGGCGCGCCCACGTCCGCCGCGCTCGGGATGCTCGGCCCTCCCGGCGGCGGCGGCGGCGCGCCGACCGCCGACGCGGACTGGATCCCGAGCTCGCCGAGCATCTCCGCGTGCATCGCCGCCAGCGCGGGGTCCTGGACTCCTCCCGCCGCCGCCTCCGCGCCCGGCGCCTCCTCCTCCGCGCCCGCGCCCGCGCCCGCGGCGCCCGCGGCGGCGGCGGCCGCGGCGTAATGCGCCGCGTACGGATCGGGGAACCCCCCCGTCATGCCACCGAACGGCGGCGGCGGCATCATCCCCGGGTAGCCCCCCATCCCGGGAGGCATCATCCCGGGAGGAGGCATCATCCCGGGAGGAGGCATCATCCCCGGGTAGCCGCCCGGGTAGCCGGGCCCCGCGGCGGGATACTGCCCCGGCATCCCGTACCCCCCCGCGGCGGTCGCCGCCCCGCCGTACGACGCCGCCCCGCCGCCCGCGCCGCCGCCGCCCATCCCGCCTCCGCCCATCCCGCCCGCGCGCTTCTCCGCGAGCAGCGCCTCCACCGCGGCTTTCGCGGCGTCGACGCACTCGCGTCGCCCGCTGATCACGCACACCTCCTGCCCTTTCGCGCCGTCCGGCTGCTCTTTGTGACCGCCGCGGACGAACAACTTCGCGCCGTGCGTCTGAGACAGCTCTCGTATCTTCGCCCCCGCGGGGCCGATGACGACGCCAGCGAGAAACGGGCACGGGACGCGCTCTTCGACCTCGTCGACGACGGGCGGGTACCCGCCGCCGCCAATCCCGCCCGCGCCGCCGGTTCGATCCCCGCCGCCTCCGCCGCCCGGTACGTACCCCGGCTCGTGCGGCTTGTACGGCATCGTCGCGAGGAGCTCCTTCACGAGCTTCACCGCGGTCTCGACGCGGTCCGGCAGCCCCGTGATGACAACCTCCTCCGTCTCGCGCACCATCCGCATGTCCGCGCCGGACTCCTCCTTCATCCGCTTGATGTTCACCCCCTGCGGGCCGACGATCAGCCCGCCCCTGCGCGGGACGTGGACCCTCTCGACGACGCCGCCGGGCCCGGGCACACCAAGAGAGCCGTGCGCGCCGCCGTGCTGCGCGATGATCGCGTCCACCATCGCGCGCGCGGCGTCCACTTTGGCGCGGTCGAAGCCGCCGATGGTGCACGTCCCCGCGCCCTTTTGCACCTTGACGGTCGAGGGAGGGTCCATTCAAAGCGACGTCGGGGTGGAGTTGAAAGGCGTCAGAAGCGGAGTTGAAAGGCGTCGAGGCGCGTCGGGATTGTGAGCGAGGGACCCTGGGCGGAGAGATGCGCCGGGTGGAAAAGTCCTCGAGGATCGGCGTTCACAACGCCGACGCGGTCGTATGGGGAGCAGTCAGAAATAGGAGGACGCGCCTTGACGCTCGCGCCCGACCGCGCCTCGATGTCGCGAATCGTGCCCCCGCCCGAGCCGATGACGCGGCCCTCCATGTGCCCGCCGATGTCGACCACCTCGGTGATGTACCCGGGCGCGTCCGCCGCCCCTGGCCCGGACCCCAGCGCGGCGGCGTCGGGGGCGCAGAGCCGTTCGATCGCGATTTTGGCGCGTTGAATATTGAGCGCGGCGCCGGAGATTTGAACCAATCCCTCGCCTCGCACGACGTTCAACTTGACCGCGTGCACCGTCTGAAGCTCCATGATCATCGACCCGCCTTTGCCGATCAGTCTGCCCTCCATGGACGGGTGGAATCGGAGAGAATCCTCCGCCGCGCCCGCGCCCGTTCCCGATCCGATCCCCGATCCGGCGTCGGCGTATCCGCCGCCTAAATTCGTCCCGTGGAGCGTGAAGTCGCTTCCCGCCCCCGGCCCCATCCCCATCCCCGGCGGCGGCGGGACGTTCGTTATCCCGAGCTCCTCCGCGGCTCTCGACGCGACCGCTTTCGCGGCGTCCGAGATGCGCTTCATCATCTCGATGTCCGCCGCGAGCTCGCCGCCGTCGCGGGCCCCCCCGGCGTTGTTCCCTTCGTTCGGCGCTCCTACTCCGCGGTCGCCGCCGCCCGCCGCGCCCGTCCGCCTCGGGTCCGTCGGCGCTCCTCCTCCGCGGTCGCCGCGGTCGCGGTCGCCGCCGCCTCCCGCGCCCATCCCGTACCTCGGATCGCCGCCGCGGTCGCGGTCGCGGTCGCCGCCGCCGCCCGCCGAGTCCGCCGCGGCGGCGGCGGCGCGGACGCGATCTCGCGCCACCATGGCAGCCATGGACGCCAGCGCGGGGTTCATCGACAGCGCGGCGTCGTGCGGCGCGCTGAAGCCGGTGACTCGGGCTCCGTCGCGGTCGCGGTCGTCTCCGTGCGACGAGCGGCGTTTCTTCTTGCGATCGGAGGACTTGCGATCGCTGGAGCGATGATGTTTTCGATGTTTGCGCGCGCGTCGCGACGACGACGACGACGACGACGACGAGCGCGACGAGCGCGACGCGCTGCGGCTCGCGCTGCGTCCGCGACGGCTGCGGTGCTTCTTGCGGTCGCGCGAGCGCGAGCGCGAGCGGTCGCGGCCGCGCTTCGATCGATCGCCCTCGCCGCCGCCCGCGCTGCCGTGTTCGATCTTCGGAATCTTAAATCCTCCGCTCTTTCCGCCGGACGCCGACGCGGGCGCGCCCTCGGCCGCGCTCCGCTCCTCCTTCTCTCGAAGACGCGCAGCCTCCCTGCGCTCCGCGAACGTCATCTTCTTCTCCGCGCCCTCCGGCGTCGCGTCCTCTCCCATGGCGACGGCGGGCGCGGTTGACAATGCGACGACCGCGCGATCTCATCAGGAGACGACTCGGCGCGGCGGCGCGCGCGCGGCGCGGCGCGCGAAACGAAACGCGAAGTTTGGCTTTGGGTCGCTTTTTTTCGTCAGGACGTCGCCGCCCTCGCTATTCACGCTACGGAGGACATCACTCCTCACGGTCGAGCTCGACGTCGAGCGCGTCCTGCAAGTTCATCGACAGCCCGTGCGTCAGCGCCGCGCGGAAGTCGCCGTACTGCAGCCGCATCACGCTCACGCCCCCGACCCCGGGGTACCCGCCGCCGCCGCCGCCGCCGCCGCCGCCGCCGCCGCCGCCGCCGTCTGCTTTCCTCCCTCTCCCCTTCTTCTTCTTCCCGCCCCCGCCTCCGCCTCCGCCTCCGCCGCCGTTCCACTTCGGCGGCCGCAGCGCCTCCAGCACGTCCTCCGTCGCGTACTCCATCCCCGCGGCGAGGACGAGGTGGAACGACTCGCGGTCGCCGCCGCCGCCTCCGCCGCCGTCGCGCGTCGTCGTCGTCAGACGCTCCGCGAGCGCGCTCGTCTCCGCGCGCATCTTCGCGCGCAGCGCCTCCATCGTGCACCCCGCAGCCGCTCTCGACGTGATCCCGCCGTGGACGAGCACGAGCTGCCGCTCCAGGTCGCGCGCGCGTTGGAAGTCGTCGTCGCCCTCTTCCGCGAGGAGATCGGCCATCCCGACGTTCGCGAACGCGAAGAGCACGCCGTCGCCGTGCTTCGTCACCTTGGACGCCGCGAACGCGGCGATGAACCCGTGGTTCCGAACCGCGAACCGGTGCAGCTTCCCCTGCAGCGCGCCGAGGGCGGCGTCGTCGTCCACGACGGGCGCGGGGTCGGGCGCCGTCTCCGGAGAAGGGGGGGGGTCCATCGATGTCGCGCGCCGAGGTTTGACGTCGAAGTTTTTTTTTTCACGCTCGAGACTGGACTCCGGCTCCGGGCCGACCTCCGCTCTTCTGGCTCTTCTGCCTGCTGGCGCGGAGCGCGGGAAACGGCCGCGGGGAAACCTCGGCCGCCCGCGCGCTTCTCCGTCGCACCCTCTCCTCGGCTCCGCCGCTGCCCGTTCCGGGACACACGTCCGTCGTCGGCGCGAGGGCACCGCACGTCGTCGCTCGCCTCGTCATGAAGAACGCGTCCGACGGGCCGACCGCGGCCTAGTGCGTCCCTCGCCCTCCTCCGCGTCCTCGCCCTCGCGTCCGTCCGCGCGTATTCGCGCGTCGCGGCGCGGCGATCGATCTATCGGCGCGCGATCGTCGGCCGTCGACGATAACAACTTTTCTCTCCATTAGGCAACGCCGTCGCGCGCGCCGCCCGCGCTGACGACGCGCTCTTCCTCCCTCGCCCCAAAACCAACGCGCTCTCCCCACCGCAGCTGCATGCGGGCGCTCCTGAACCACATGGAGATCAACCTCAGGGTGCGTCGCGTCGCGAGTCCTCGCCCCCGCGCGATCGATCCGGCGTCGACCATTCCAATTCCGCATCTATCGCCCGCGCGCGCCAAAAACGACGTTTCGTTTCGTTTCGGTTTCGGTCGCGGCGATGGCCGATGGAGTACTTGCTGACCGATCTCCCCCCCCCCAACCCGCGCGCCCCCTCCCTCGCCCACTCGATCTCTCGCCCACAGAACCGCGTCGAGGCGAAGACGAACCGTCACGCGCACAATCGGTTCGAGAACTCCAACTACGACGGCGGCGCGGGGCACCGCGGCGTCTACCCGAACAAAGTAGCCGCGCCGCGCGCGCGGCGGTACCTCAACGACGCGAAATGCGACATCGGGTACGTCCCGTCGCCGCTGCTCAAGGACCAGCTGCGGCCGATATTCCAGCACTACGCGAGCGTCGGGACGAAGGATAACTACACGTACCTCTCGCGGACGCAGTTTTTGCGGTTCGCGCGAGACTGCGGGCTCGTCGTCGACGGCGACGATCGCGTCGCCGTCGACCTCGTCTTCGATCACGTCGTGAAGACCGCGGCGATCGGCGGCGGCGACGTCAAGGGAAGCCGCCTCTCGTTCCACGAGTTCCTCGGCGCGCTCGGCGCGCTCGCGCTCGCGATGTACGACGACGTCCTCGAGGTGGATCGAAAATGGAATCCGACATCGGGAAGCGGCGTCGCGTTCGGCGGCGGCGGCGCGGGCGTCCCGGGCGCGCCGACGACGACGACGGCGACGGTGCGCGTCGTCGGCGGGCGGCTCACCGCGGACGCGTCGCCGTCGCCGTCGCCCGGGCAATTCGCGCCGTCTCCCTTCGGCGACGACGACGGCGAATTCGACGGCGCTCGCACGGCCAACTACACCGACGAGGGCGGCGGTCGCGGCGGCGGCGACTCGCCGAGCGCGGCAGCCTCCCCGCCGTCGCCGTCGCCGTCGCGCGGCGCACCGTTCCCGACCGGGATGGAACTCGCCGCGCGCGGGGAGGCGTCGTTCCTCTCCCCATCCCGCGGCGCGCTGCGCGTGCGTCCGAGTTCGAAGATGACGTCCGACGCGTACTCGCGGTCGCTGTCGACGACGCGCTCCAAGGGCCGGCTCCGCGAGGGCGGCGCCACGCTGAGCGCGGGCGACGCCGTGCGGATTCTCGTCGACGAGTGCGTGCTGCCGTGCGCGGCGCGCGTCAGCGAGCCGAGCGAGGACGCGCACCGAGACGCGGTGCGATGCTCCGGGGTGCGTCACCTCCTGAGAGAGCACGAGAGAGAGCTGAAGCGGATGTTTCATCACTACAGGTGCGTTCTATACACTGGTTCCCATATGACCGCGTTCGCGTGGTGAACGCGGATCCTTAAGGACTTTTGCCGTCGTCTCTCTCCGCCCATCCCTCGCTTTCAACGCCCGCCCTCGACGCATTTCAACTCCACCCCGCCTTTCAACTCCACCCCAGCGCCACCGAGCTCATCGTCGCGGAGAAGCCGCGGGGGACGGCGCGGCGGTTGCGCTGGAGCGACGTCGCGCGCGAGGACGGCGGCATGAGCAAGACGGAGTGGAAGCGCTTCCTCCTCGACTTCCGCGTGTTTCCGGATCTCGTGTCCGAGGTGCAGGCGATGCGGATCTTTCGGAAGGCGAACCACGGCGCGAGGAGAGACTCGGACGAGCGAGCGCTGTCGTACGACGAGTTCACCGAGTGCCTCGCGCGCGTCGCGCTGACGCACGGCGGGTACAAACCGAATCCGGGCGGCGACGGCGCGCTCGCGGAGCGCGCGCCGCCGCCGCCGCCGCAATTCGCGCGAGCGGCGACGATGATGCCGATGCATCAAGCGGTGAGGGCGGACGGGTCGCCGACGCGAGGCGAGCACCGGACGCTCGTCAGGGAGGCGTCCGGGACGTACCGCGACGCGTACGGCGAGCGCGTGAAAACGCCCGATCTCGAGGCGTTACGCGACGACCCGGACGCGAGAGCGGCACCGAAATTCGTCATCCGGCTGACCCCCGGGTTCTCCAAAGACGGCGCCGGCGCGCGCGCGCCGCTGTACAGAGAGAGGAGTTACATGTACAAGGAGAGCAGGACGCCGCACTCGAACGTCTCCCCTTCCTCCGCGCGGTACGACCGCGTCGTCGAGGAGCAGTACTGCCCCGTCGCGGGCTCGCCGGCGACGTACCACAGAGCCATGGTGGACAACCTCTCGCGGCGGGACGAGAAGATCGAAGCCGCGGAGCTTCGCAGGCGCGAGACGGTGCTCAGACAGCGCGCGCGCGTGCGAGAGATGACGAACCGGAGGAAAGAGAAACGGCTGGATCTCGAGGCGCACGTCGGGCGCCGATACGAAGAGATCGCGCCGCCGAGGTGGCAGCCGGAGTACGCGATGATCAGCGAGAACAACGGGACGGTGAAAAACCTGCCGAGATGGCGGCCGCCGACGACAGGAGTGACGCTCGCGAAGAAGTCCGGGTCGGCCCCCGAGGCGTCTTTCGAGTACGAGTATTCTCATCGCGCGAAGACGACGGCGACGGAGCTGCCAGACATCCACGACGGGTACACGCGCGGGAGCGCGAATAAGATGCCGAACGTGTTGACCGTGAAACGGCTCCCTCAAGGGCGTTTCATGCCTACGAACACCCTCGGCGGCGCGAAGACGGGGCTGTTCGGGCCGAGGGGCGCGACCGCGACGAGCGAGCGGACGACGGGGGAGGGGCTGCGAGACTATCGGATCTCGTTCGGGGAGACGACGTTTTCGCCCGGTCGAAGGCTCGTCGAGCCGACGTACTGATGACGATTTCGTTTCCGGTTTCGTTTTCGTTTTCGTTTTCGTATGCAATCAATGCGCATCGTGTTCTATCTACCTCACCTTCGCTAACTCGCGTCGCCGCTCGGCGCCCCGCCCGGGGAAAAAATACCTTCTCGCTACCTGCACGTCGCTCACGTCAGCGTGTGCTCCATCGCCGCCATGGACACGGCGACGTGCTCGCACATCATCCGCACGAGCTTCTCGTCCGTCTCGTCGAACGGCACCGGGCCTCGCGCGTGTCGCCTCCCGAACCGCCCGAACCGTTTCTTCTCCGACATTTTTTTCTCCGACGCCGAATCTGGTGGACTTTTGTTCACCATCTGCACGACGGCGACGACGTCCCCGCGCGCGCTCTTCACCGGACACGTCAGTATCGTCCGCGACGTGAACCCCGTGATCCCGTCTCGATCGATGCTCGCGTCGAAGTCCGGGTCCGCATACGCGTCCGCCACGTTCGACAGCAATCCGCCGCGCGCCACCGCGCCGACGATGCCGACGTCGAGCGGCCGCCGAACGACGACGTTTTCCGCGGCGTTCCCGACGGACGCCCTCGACCACATCTCCCCACTCGTCTCGTCCACGATCCACAGCGTCGCGGCGTCGCACGCGGCGATCTCGTGGCCCTTGTCCATGATCGCCTTGAAGATGGCGTCGTACTCCTTCTCCTCCTTCGCCTTCTCCGTCGCGCGCGCGTCGACGACGAGGAGGTTCACGAGGCCGAGCGAGCAACCGAGCACCACGCCGAAGACTTTCCCGAGCGTCGACGCGACGCGAACGCCGCGCGCGAGCTGCTGCGTCGGCGTCAGCGACGGCGCCGCGAGCCCGCACCGCAGCACGAACCCCTCGATCGTGCTTCCGAACAACACCCCGCTCGTGTCGCTGAAGATTTGCCCGAGCGCGGCCGCGGCGAGCGAGGACAGCCCGAGCGCGACGCCGAACGTCGAGTCGATGGCGTCGCCCGCGTGGATGAGCACGGTGTTGTCCACGAACCCGAACGCGACGAACGGCACGGCGCTGAAGAGGAAGACCTCGCGGAGTTGGCGGCGCGTGACGGGGGGCGACGCCGTCGGCGACGGCGACGGCGCGGCGCTCGACGCGAACCCGCGCGACGACGACGACGACGACGACGACGAACCCGACGAACCCGACGAAGCGCGTCGTGAAGACGAAGCGACGGGGGAGTCGAACGCGCGGCGCCGACCGCGTGACAGCGCGACGTCGAGGGAGAACGGCGGCGGCGGCGCGCGCTGGCGGGACGCGGCGGCGAGCAGCCGCGACCCCGCGCGGCGCCACATGACGATCGACGCGTGCCCGGCGCGGGACGCGCGGCGACGCGTCTGAGATCTTCGCCATTCATTTTCGAACTGCTCGCTCGCGGCTTTCGCCGTTGTTACGCGCCACAGCGATGGCGCGCTCCCCTCTCCTCTCCCTCCCCCTCGTCCTCGTCCTCCTCCTCGCCGCCGCGGCGACCGCGCGCGCGGACACCGAGTACCTCCGCGACGAGACCAGGCGCATCGACGACGCCGTCCCGGTGACGTGCGCCGCGTGCGCGTCCGCGGTCACGCACATCGAGCGCGCGCTGCGACGGATCGATCAGACGACGTTCTCCTCCGAGGGCGACGCGGAGGCGACGAACGCGCGAAACGCGGCGAGACGCCGCCGGTCGCTGACGCACGGCAGGAGCGAGACGAAGATACGCGACGCGCTCGGCGGCGCGTGCGCCTTCTTGCGCGCGTCGGAGGAGAGAGAGGACGAGGAGAAGCGCGCGGCGATGACGCGCGCGGGGTTCGACATCGCGGGCGCGTGCGAGACGATCGTGGAGACGCACGAGGAGGACATCGAGGAGCACGTGTTCGCGGACGGCGTGGACGGGCTGAAGGATCTCGTGTGCGTCAGGCTGACGCGCGCGTGCCCGCGGCTGTCGACGAGGGACGAGCTGTGATGAGACGCCGTCGGCCGGAGAGGACGACGCGAGGAGCGGCGCGCCTCATCACTATCGATCTAGAATAATATTACATCCATCACCTCTCGTCACCGCTTGGATATGCGGCTCCTAAACTTAAACCCGCCGCCGCCGCCGCCCTCCGCGCCGCTATCGCGCCTCACGAACGCGGGCCGGTCCCGCGGCAAATCCTGCGGGTGCGGCGTCCACGGGTCGCGCGCCTCCTCCTCTCCCCTCGCCGTCGGCGGCGGCTTCCTCGCCTCCGCCGGAGACAGCCCCGCCATCAACCGCGTGAGCTCGCGCGCGCTGACGACCGGCGGCGCGCGGCGCATGAGCACCGCGTCCTCGACAGGGTTTGCGTAGTACGCCCTCCTCGCGCCGACGCGCGCGAACCCCAGGGCGGCGTACAGCGCGAGCGCGGCGTCGTTGGACGCGCGGACTTCGAGGAAAGCCTCGCCCGTCGGGTTGAGGTCGAGCGCCGCGCGCACGAGCGCGGTGGCGACGCCGCGGCGGCGACGCGACGGCGCGGTCGCGACCTCGAGGATCTGCGTCTCGCCCGCGACGGACCACGCGACGGCGAGGCCGGCGAAGGAAGAAGAAGACGACGACGACGACGACGACGACGCGCGCGGGACGTCGGCGTCGTCGGCGAGATCGTCGTCCTCCTCCGGCGCCGACGCGACGAGGACGCGCGCGACGGCGTTCTCGAGCTCGTCCTCGATCTGCGACGCGGTCCACGACACGCCGGAGAGCGCCGCGGTCGCGACGAGCGCGTCGAGGTCGTCGCGCGTCGCCGCGCGGACGACCCACGCGACGACAGCCTCCTCCTTCTCCGCGGGCGCGGCGGCGGACGAGTTGACGGCGTCCTCCTCCTCGGCGTCGTCGGCGGCGGTGGCGATCGCGCGAACGACGCCGCGACGCCGCGCGCGACGGCCGACCGCCGCCGCGCGCGAGGGCCGCCGCGCGCGCGTCCGCGCGGACGTCGACGCGAGCGCCGCGGTCGACATCGCGCGGCGACGCGCGCCCGGGAGTGCGCGCGACGACGCGAAGGGGGTCGGAACATAAAACGTCGTCCGAGAACTCGCTTCGCTCTCTCACAAATCTCACAGTCTACGTCGTCGCCCCTCGCGCCCCCGCCGCCAAGAATCAACCCCCCGTCCAGTCCGCCGCTCCATCAGCGTCGCATCCCGCGTCCGCGTCCGCGTCCGCGTCCTCTTCCGCCGCGCCCGCCCCGCCCTCCCGGCGCGTGAATCGGTTGCCCGTCCGCTCCCTCGCTCCGCGGGTTCTTAACCGTCTCGTCGATGGATAACACCAGACACGTCGCCTCGCACGCGGCGGAGATGGCGTTGATCTTCACGAGCGCGGGCTCCCATATGAACGCCTCGTACGTGTCCATGATGCCGCCGTCGTTGACGTTCAACCCGTAGTTGGCGCCCGAGGGGTCGCCGGACGCGTGCTTCTGCCGCAGTTTGTTCAACACGTCCGTCGCGTCGAAGCCGGAGTTGTCGCACAGCTGGCGCGGGATCACCTCCAGGGCTTTCGCGAACGCGTTGATGAAGAGCTGCCCCTTGCCCGCGACCGTGCGCGCGTAATCGCGGAGATGACGGGAGAGCTCCATGTCGATCGCGCCGCCGCCGGGAACGATCGCGGCGTTCTTAACCGCCCTGCGGACGATCTCGATGGCGTCGTTGAGCGACCGCGCCGCCTCTTCGATGAACTGCTCCGCGCCGCCTCGCAGCACCATCGTGCACGTCTTCGACGCGGGGCAGCCGCGGAAGAGGTTGAAACGCTCGTTCCCAACCTGTTTCTCCTCGAACACCGCGCACGAGCCGAGCTGTTCGTCGTTCAAGTCGTTCACCGTCGTCTGTACCTTGGCCCCGGTGGCTTTGGTGACGCGCACGAGATCCTCCTCCTGAAGCCTCCCGGCGCAGAACACGCCGCGGTCGGCGAAGTACTGCGTCGCGAGGTCGCCGATAGCGAGCCGGGAGAGGATGATCTTCGCCCCGGACGCGACGCACTTTTCGAGCTTGTCGTAGATGATGTTCCACTCCGCGTCGACGATCTCTTGGTACTTGGACGGGTCCGAGAGCCGCACCTCGGCGTTGTCGCGCTCCGACTTGAGCTCGAGCTCGAGGTTCAGCGCGAGCACCTTCGGGTTCTCGAAGTACTTCGGCTGCTGCTCGAACCCGGCGTACGAGAACGCCTTCTTGAACGCGACGCCGTCGACGAGGAACGAGTCGCGCATGGACCCGCCCATCACCTTCTTCACGCCGATCATCCTCGGGTCGAGCAAATCTGGGTCGGGGTCGTTCGATCGTTCAAAGCGACGTCGGGGTGGCGTTCAAAGGCGTCAGAAGCGGAGTTGAAAGGCGTCGAGGCGTGTCGGGATTGAAAGCGAGGGACCCTGGGCGGAGAGAAACGCCGGGAGAAGAGAAAGTCCTTAAGGAATGAACTTCACAACACGAACGCGGTCGTATGGGGACCAGTGTACAGAAATATGAACGCGCCTTGGTCCAGCGTGTTCACCGCGTCGACGCACATCTGCGCGAAGAACTCCTTCTCGCCGCCCACGAGCTTAGACGACAGCGTCGTCATCGCGCACTTCTTGAGCAGCTCAGACTTCTCCTCCGGCGACGCGCCCTCGATGGAGACGCTGATCTCTCGCACTTTATCCACCGCCATGCGCGCGGCGGCGCGGAACCACTTGATGATGTTTTGCGGGTGCACGCCGTCCTCGACGAACGGCTTCGCCTCGCGGAGGAACTCTCCGGCGAGGATGACGACCGTGGTCGTGCCGTCGCCCACCTGCGATCGCGGGGGGAGAGAGCGTGAGAAGCGAGGACGGGAGGAGGACCGTTCTGATCTCCGATCGTCGAACGAATTGAATGAACGGTTGTTATTCGGTCGGAGGCTCGGTTTTTTTTTTGAAGGACGGGCGGGGCGGAGCGGACGACGATCGATCGCGCGCGATCGCGGGGGATCGACCGATCGATCGCGGGAGGCGACGCGCGCACCTCCGAGTCTTGCGATTTCGCGATGTCCACGAGGCTCTTCGCCGCGGGGTGGACGATGTCGAGAAGCTGCGGCGTGGGAGGGGGAGGAGGATGGGGACGGGAGCGTCGGTCGATCGGAGGAAAAAGCGCGCGCGGCGAGGCGCGACGCGGCCGCCGGCGGCAGCGAAGCGTGGGAAATACGAAAAACGTCTGTTGGCGCGTCGCGCGCGAGATCGGCGCTTCGCGACGCACCTTCATGATCGTCGCGCCGTCGTTGGAGATCGTCGTCACGCCCTTATCGTCGTGCACGAGCTTATCGAGACCGCGCGGGCCCTGCGGATCGCGAGAGAGAGACGTCAGAGGGACGATCGCGGCGGACGGGGGAAGACGTCTAAGATGGCGCGCGATCTCGCAGAGGGGGGGGGCGGGGGTGGACGCGCCAGCGTCGTGCGGATGGAGTCCACGACCGCCATGCACGCGTTGATGTTCGAGATGAGCTGCCCTTTCCCCTGGGACGTGTCCGTGCCCTCGCGGAGGAGCACGATTTGAGGTTGCTGCGGGGGGAGGAGGAGGAAGCGCGCGGGGGGTCAGCGCGATGATGAACGCGAAAGAAGAAGAGAGATCTTCGTCCATCGACTCGCGAACAGTCGGCCGCCGCGAGCGCGATCGCTCGACCGATCGATCGACCGACCGATCGATCGCGGGCGCGCGGGAGGGAAGGACGCGAAAGAGGGCGAACGCACGATCATCCGCCCGTCGGGCATCTGCATCATGGGGCCCGCCATGTCGCGTGCGTTGTGCGCGCGAAGACTCTGCCGCGAGCGCTCCTCGCGGTTTTCGAAAGTTGTTTTGTTGACCGCGCGAGTGACCGACCGCACGTGCGTCAGAGGCCTCGTCCGTCAGAGCGTGTCGACAACACCCCGCGCCCGGCCCCTCTTCGGACGGTCGCTTCCTCGCTCGCGCGCCGTCGCGGCGGAATCGTCGTCGTCGCCACCGCGAGAAGGACGTTGAGGACGCGGCGTCGTCGCGCGCGTTCGGTGCGGACGCGAGACCGCGCGGGATCCGCGACGCGCGTTCGTTTCATCGAGGGCGCTCGGGGGTTGTCGTCGTCCCTCGGAATAAAAGATCGCAGAGGCGTCGTGGCATCGCGTCGGAGTCGGACGCGACCGCGCGGACGCCATGTCGACGGTGGAAATGCGGTTTCGGATGGTGGAGGGCGTCGACATCGGTGCGCGCGCGCTTCCCCCCGCGCCGATCGCGCGACCGAGCGATCCATCGCCCGCGCCGCTCGCTCGCTCGCTCGCGCGACGACGACGACGTCGACGTCCTCGCGTCTCGCGAACGCGAACGTCGCGCGCATTCGCGCGTCGTCGTCGCGCTCCTATTCTCCACCCCGCGCGTTTGCGCCTCGCCGCCGCCGCCGCCCCTCTCTTCTTTCCTTCGCGCGCGCGTCGCTGAACGCGCCCCCCGCGCCCAACCCCCCCCGCCCTCCGATCGTCGCCGCGCGCAGGACCGCTGACGCTGTCGACGTCCACGACGGTGAGCACGGTGAAAAATCTCGTCCTCGCGGAGTGGCCCGAACGCGACGGGATCCACTTCAAGACGGAACCGCCCGAGGATAGCCGTTTCATTCGCCTCATACTCAACGGCCGCGTCCTCGGGGAGAACCGGACGCTGGCGGAGTGCGGCGTCCCGCAGGGGATGCTCGTGACGTGTCACCTCGTCGTGCGACCGAAGATTGAATCGGCGAGCGGGAAACACGGCGCCGGCGGCGGGAAGGGGGGCGCGCCGGCGCCGGGTGGCGCGGGGAGCGGCTGCTGCGTCATCTCGTGAGCGCGGTGCGGTGCGGCGCGGTGATGTCGCGAGAGACTGACGCGCGGCGGGCGGCGGCGGCGGCGGGCGGTCGGTCAGAGCTTTCGTATCTGTGGTAGGTGCAGCTGTAATCAACGCGAACGCGAGTCGCGGTTCCGTAACTTAGCCACACACAGAGTGTCCTCGCGACGCGACGACGCGCGAAGTCCTCGAGAGAGACGCGGCGTCGTTCAGTCGCGCGTCGCGGGGACCGGCGTGCGTACGACGTACGGTAACTTAAAGCTCGCGTTTGCATTCCGATTTTTGTCTCCGTCGAAGGATCCGCCGCGCCGCCGCCGACGCGTCGACGCGTTTAATACACGACGGATCCGCCGACGATCTTCCACGCCCTAACCCCCCCCCGCTCCTCCGTCCGCCGCAACTCGTACCGAGCCCGGTACGTGCTCTCGTACTTGTCGTCCTCCGACGTCCGCGCGCGGTCCTTCAACACCGCCACCTCCGTCAGCGTCGCCTCCACCATGACGCGCGTCGGCGACACGATCTCCACGGAGTCCACCACGAGATCGTTCAGCTGGTACTCCCACGCCCACCCGTGCGCGCGGACGTCCTCCGCGCGCGTCAGCCACTGCTGCAGCATCGGGCCCTCCAGGCACTGCTCGAGCGGTCGCAGGTTATGCGCGACGCCGAGCGCCTGCGCCTTGGCGGATTGCCACCGTCGGACGATCTTCTCCGCCACGTCAGCGGTCACCTCCGGCGCGGCGCCGCGAGGGATCGCGCCGCCGACGCCGTCGAGCACGTTCGTCGTCGCCGCCGCGAATTGGATGCCGAGCTCGCGGATCGTCGTCGCGGGGCTCACCTTGGGTTTTGTCGCGGCGGCGGAGGCGGCGGAGGCGCCGGGGCTCGAACCGCCGCGGTACGACGCGCGGCCGCCGAAGAGCTCGCCGCCGGACATCCCCGCCGCGAGCAACGTCGCGCCGACGACGACCGCGCCGCCGACGGCGACGTTCGACGCCGTCGGGTGGCTTCGCAGCGTCCCGACGACCGATCTGTCGCCTGAGACGCCCGCGCGCAGACCCGGGACGGTGCTCCCGCGGAACGCCGCGGCGACGTCGTCCGCGACGCGCGCCGCCGAACTCGCCGTCGACGACGTCAACGCGAGGAGTTTCAACAGCGCCGGCGACGTCTCGAGCCTGTCCACATAACGCGTCACCGCGACGTTCTCGAACCACGTCTCCACGGTCGGCGGCGCCGTCTTCGCGGTGTCGCGGAAGGAGACGAACGCGACGTCCGCGATCCACCGGTCAACGAGCGCGCACAGACCCTCCGCGGGATCGCCCGACGGCGAGTGCTCGACGACGAAGGTCTCCACCTGCGGATCCGCGAGACCTAAACCTCTCTGCTCGAACCCCAAACCGAGCGTGTACAGCGCCTCCTCGACGCTCCCGAGGAGGACCTGGCACACCGCCTTCTCGACGGCGACGCTCTCCGGCGGCGGCGGCGGCACCTCGGACGCGAACACGCCCGGCGCGTTCGCCTGCGCGGCGATCGCGTCGTCGTATTCGCGCGCGCTTCGCTCGTACTCCGCCGCGTCCTCGAGCTGTTGGAACATCTCCCCGGCGTCGTAAATCATCTGCGGCTTGACATCCTTCATCCCCGCGACGACGAGCGCGAGCGCGGCGCCGTAGACCTCGTCCGCCTCGGGCGCCACCTCGTCGGGCGCCTCCACGAACATCTTCGCCGTCTCCGCCGCGGTGAGATGCCGGTTCACCTGATGAGGGTCGAGGGTCCACCAATCGGGGTGGCGTTCAAAGGCGTCAGTGGCGGAGTTGTGAGGCGTCGAGGTGTGTTGTCGGGATTGAAAGCGAGGGGTGATGGGCGGAGAGAAAGTCCTTAAGGAATGAAGTTCACAACGCGAACGGGGTCGTACGGGGACCAGTGTGCAATAAATAGAACGCGCCTCCGCGACGTACGCGGCGCGATCCATGAGCGCGGCGTCGCCCTGCGCCCACACGACCGTCCGCAGCGCGCGCAGCCCTTCCTTGCGGTCCGCGACGCGGTCCAGCGGCAGCGCGAGGAGCTCGATGACGTACGCGGGCGCGAGCTCGATCAGCGTGCGCTTGATCGTGTCTTGGAGCTCGCGCGAGAACCCGGAGCCGGCTTCCGCGATCAAGATGGACGACGCGATGTCGAGGAGCTCGCATCCCTCGCCGACGCGCGGCGGCGACGACGTCAGCGCGACGTGAGACAGCTCGCAGTGCGCGAGCGCCGCGGAGAGCGTGATGTCGCGACGCGCCGCCTTCGACTTCACCGCCGCGAGGCAGCGCGGCGCGTACTCGATCACGCTCTCGTGCTCGCCCGCCTCTTGCATGAGCGCGAGCGCGCCGGCGAGCTGCGACGTCGGCACGGGCGTGAGGCGCCCCGCTTTCAGGTCGCCCTCGTGCTCCGTCCGCAGCGCGCTGTCGCTGAGGACCTGCGCGGCGGCGTCGACGAGGTCCGCGCGCGCGGCGAGGCACGCGTCGCTGAAGCCGTCCACGAGCTCGCGCGACATCGCGGCGGCGTACGAAGCCTCGATCGTCGCCGGGATCGCGCGCGCGGGGGAGAGGTTCAGGAAGGAGAAGAAGGATATCGGTATGTTCACGGTGGGCTCGTCGTCGAACTCGCCGTCATCGCCGAGCTCGTCGTACGCCGCGGGCTCGGACGTCGCGTACTCCGCGACGGTCGTCGCGCCGTCTTCGGAGGACGCGGCGCGCGCGATCGCGCGCGATGCCGAGGACGTCGTCGATCCTTCGAGCCATCGTTTTTGAACCGTCGACGACGCGCGACGACGCGCGGCGGGGTGCTTCGCGAGCGCGCGCGGACGCGCGATCGCGCGGGTTTGGAACGCCGCGACGCGTGCGGGCATGGCCGCGGACGCCATCGTAGATCGCGAGGGTGAACTCGCGATGCGCGTTCGCGGGCGACGCGCGAGCTCCGGTGGCGATCTTTGGCGTCAATCCGGTTTTTTTAGAGGCGTTCAAACGCCGCGGGTCGCTCGTCGATGCCATCGTGGCAGCCGCGGGGCGAATCTCGCGAGCGCGATCCTCCGGTCTCGATCGCGGGTCAAACTGACCGGGTGTCCGAAACTTCATCGCGCGAGATTCATCGACGTTGAAACCACCCTGTGTTTTCGAAATCAATCTGCAGTCTACAACTAACTCAAACGAATGTCGCGCCCGACAGGGAACTTTCCACCTCGCGTCTTCTCGCGCGTCACATCCGTCTGTCCGTCACTTCTTCTCCGCGCCGCCGCCGCCGCCGCCGCCGCCGCCGCTCGCGCGCGCCCTCAGCACCTTCACCGCCGCGTCGACGTCGCGCTTCGTCGGCGCCCTCCCCGCGAGGTC
>MDSW01042336.1_pt1 | contig 20024 bp, 30 predicted proteins | sample 811171 | NCBI WGS metagenome assembly MDSW01 (sample SAMN05326641, study PRJNA326480) | marine metagenome | isolation source: seawater | place: Atlantic Ocean: North West | collected 2012 | reverse complement strand
TACCAACTAATTTATTTTCTTTGTTAACTACACCTGCAGAGACTAAGTTATAATTTTCAAAAGTAAGACCAACTTCTTCTTTATCCATATTAACTGAAATTAAGACTGGCATTTCTCTCATTATTGAGTTCATTTTTAAGTCTCTAGATGTTCTTAGTACTCTAGATGAGGGAACGGTTCCAATTGGTTTAAAGTCATTATCTACGATAAATATCTCTAAGAATTCTTCAGGCAAATCTTTGTCCTCTCTTAAATAATCTATTGTTTGTCCCACAGTCCAGTTGCTTGGTACAGCTGTAAATTCTCTTTGCATAATTCTTGCTGCAGAGTCCTCGGGATAACTAAGTCCTTCTTGTAAAAGAAACTTATCTTTTGGTGGAAGTTTTTCTAAAACTTTTTCTTTAATGTCTTTAGATAAATTTTCAAGAATTTTAATTGCGTTGTCAGACTCCAAACGTTTTATTATTTTTGTAAGTGACTCTATAGACAGTAATTGTAAAACTTCACCCTGAATCGATTCATTTAATTCAATAAATATTTCTGGGTCAATATTAAAAGACTCGATTTCAATTAGTTTATTTCTTGCGTCAGGATTAAGGTTTTCAATCAAATTAGCGACATCTGCTTCATGCAAGTTTTTAAGAGTTTGATTGATGAATTGAACATTTCCTTTCTCAATATTTTGAGTGAAAGTGCTTATAAATTCTTTATTAAAATCTAAATTGACTTTTTTTGTATCTGTTGATTTTGGTAAAGCCATAAATACCTTTAAAAGTTTTTTTGAGACTAATAGTCTATAAAATGATAAAATTCAATTTATTAAATGAGTATAGAAATTAAAATAAGCAAAAAGCCAGTAACTTACAAAAAGGCGATGATTTTTCTCAATAAAAGAGTAGAGGCAGTAAAAGAGGGTAAGAAAAGAGAGTTATTATGGATCTTGGAACATCCAACTACCTATACAGCTGGTGTAAGTTTCAATCAAAAAGAAATAATAGATAAAAAAATAAAAATAATTCAGTCTAATAGAGGTGGTAAAATTACACTTCATAACCGCGGCCAAAAAATTGTTTATTTTGCTATTAATCTAAATGATAGAAAAAAAGATATAAGAAAATTTATTGATGTTATTGAAAATAGCATAATAAAATTTTTAAAGACTTATAATATTGAAGCAAAAAAGGATAAAAAAAATATCGGAATCTGGGTTAATAATAAAAAAATCGCAGCAATAGGTATAAGAGTATCAAGATGGATTGCTTATCATGGATGCTCAATAAATATATCAAATAACTTAAGTCAATATTTGAAGATTGTTCCATGTGGTTTAAACAATAAAAAAGTTACTTCATTATTTGTTGAAAAAAAAATCAAACCTAAAAATTATGAGAATAAATTAGCTCAAATTTTTGTGAAAAATATTAATCAAATCTAAAGATTTTTTTTAAGAAAATTTTCAAAATTATTATCGTATTCAGCTTTAAAATTATATCGAATATTATTTATCATAAATTTTATTTTATATGCGTGTAGCATAAGACTTTTAATTTTAATTCTTTTTTGGTTATTAAAAAAATATTTATTATCTCCGACAATTGGGTGCCCAATATTTAATAATTGTTTTCGTAATTGATGTTTTCTTCCCGTTATTGGATTTAATTCTAATAATGAATAAACCTGATTCGACCTAATAATTTTCAAATTTGTTATAGCTTTTTGAATAATTTGTTTGTTATTCTCGTAATAAACTAAATCATCTTTCATTATATTGTAAGATCTGTCGACCCTACCATACACGAGCGCTAAATAAGTTTTGTGGATTTTTCTTATTCTGAATAAAGTTGTAAATAGTTGTGCAAATTTTCTATTTTTAGCAATTATTAAAATTCCTGAAGTTTCTTTATCTAGTCTATGAACAATATAAGGCATAGAATTTTCAAAATATTTTGTATTTTTTAAAATTTCTATTATATTTTTAAATGACTTAGTGCCTGATTGAACTGGAACGCCTTCAGGTTTATTTAATACAATGAAGTTTTTGTTATTTTCTATAATATATTTATCGTATTCTCCAATTTCTTTTTTTTTTGGTAAATACCTAATCTTTTTTTTATTGTCTGAAGGTCTAAATTTTGAAATGTCGTAAATCTCTATTAAATCACCAGTTTGTAATCTATAAGAGGACTTAGTTTTTTTTTTATTAACTTTTACTTTGTTCTGCCTAATAATCTTTTCTATTAAAGAGTGTGGTAAGTTAATTACCTTAAGTTTAAACCATTTGTCTAAACGAGAGTCATTAAAATCATCCTCTACAGTAAAAGATTTGGGCATGAAAGCTTAGATTATTTACTTGCTACTTTTTGTTTCTCTTGAGGTTCTTTTGATTTCTCTTTTGGATCAACCTTCTTTGGTTTATCTATTTTTTTTGCTTCAGGGTTTCTGTCAATAAGTTCAATGACAGCCATTGGAGCATCATCTCCTGTTCTAAATCCAGCCTTAAGCACTCTCGAGTAACCACCTTTTCTAGAGCTATATCTTTTAGAAAGTTCATCAAAAACTTTACTAACTGATTTTTTGTCTTGAAGTTTAGAAAATAGTTTTTTTTTGTTACTCAAGATATTTTTTTTTCCGATAGTAATAACTTTATCTATTTGCGGTTTTAACTCTTTTGCTTTAGGCAGAGTTGTAATAATTTGCTCATATTTGATTAAAGAATTAAGCATGTTTTTAAACAAAGCTTTCCTATGCTCGCTAGTTTTATTAAGTTTCCTGAAACCAATTCCGTGTCTCATTAGTAATTATTTTCCTCCAATTTTTTTGATAACTCTGCGATATTATCAGGCGGCCAATTAGGTATTTCCATTCCTAAATATAAAGACATAGTATTAAGCACCTCTTTAATTTCATTAAGAGACTTTCTACCAAAATTTGGAGTTCTAAGCATTTCTGGCTCTGTTTTTTGAACAAGATCTCCAATATAGATAATATTGTCGTTTTTTAAACAATTCATTGATCTTACAGAAAGTTCTAACTCTTCAACTCTTTTTAGTAAATTTCTGTTGAACTCAGGTTCAGACGACTTAACTTCTTTAATCACCTCTTGTGGATCTTCGAAATTTACAAACATTGATAATTGATCTTGAAAAATTCTTGCAGAATAAGCGATTGCGTCTTCAGCGTCGACTGTACCATTAGTCTCTACCGTCATAATCAATTTGTCATAATCTAATGCACTACCGGCTCTTGTATTTTCAACTGAAAAAGAAACTTTCTTTACTGGACTGAATAATGAGTCAATTGAAATTAAACCTAAAGGACTATCTTCTGATTTATTTTTTGGTGCTTGAACATATCCTTTTCCAGTGCTCACCATTAACTCCATATGAAAATTAGTTTTTTCATCCAAATTGCAAATTGTTTGTTCAGGATTTAAAATTTCTATATCTGGAACTAATGAAATATCTTTTGCTTTAACTTCTTTAGGTCCTTTAATATCTAAAATAATTTTTTTTGAACTAGATGAGGAGGACTTAATTGCTAAATTTTTTACATTTAACACTATATCAGTCACATCTTCTCTTACTCCTTTTATTGAAGAGAACTCGTGTAGTACGCCATCAATTTGTATAGCTGTCACAGCTGCGCCCTGTATTGATGATAATAATATTCTTCTAAGTGAATTACCTATAGTTTGACCAAAACCTTTTTCTAAAGGTTCAGCTACAACTTTTGCAATTGTTTTGTCTTCATTGCTAGTTATATCTAATTTATTTGGTTTTATCAAAGCTTTCCAATTTTTATCTATTATATTTGATGTAGACTCCATTATACTCTCCTTCTTTTTGGTGGTCTCGCTCCATTATGTGGCATGGGTGTTGTATCTTTTATTGATAATATTTTAAATCCTCTTGACTGTAGTGATCGCAACGCCGTCTCTCGACCTGAGCCTGGTCCTTTTACTTGAACTGTTAAAGTCCTAAGACCTTGTTCAAATGCCTTAGCGCCGGCATCATCTGCAGCTACTTGAGCTGCATATGGTGTTGATTTTCTTGAACCTTTAAAACCTTTTGCACCCGCTGATGACCATGAAATCACATTACCATTTTCATCAGCTATAGAAACAATTGTATTATTAAAGGTTGAATATACGTAAGCTATACCCGATGAAATATTCTTCTTGACTTTTTTCTTTTTTTTAAAAGAGCTAATTTTTTTTTGCTCTGATTTTTGTATTACTTCTTTCTTTTCTGTTTTAACGTTTTTTTTATTCATTATTAATTTATTTCTTTAAGGGAGTTAATTTTTTTCCAGCTATAGCAATCGCCTTACCTTTTCTTGTTCTAGCATTACATTGTGTTCTTTGACCTCTAACAGGAAGTTTTTTTTTGTGCCTTGATCCCCTGTAACAAGCTAAATCTACTAATCTTTTTATATTTACTGAAACCTCTCTTCTTAAATCTCCCTCTACTTTATGATTTGCATCTATAAATTCTCTAATTTTTAAAACTTCATCCTCGGAAAGCTCATTTACGCGCTTAGTAGATGAAATATTTAGTTTTGCACATATATTTTTAGAAGAATGAGGGCCTATACCATGAATGTAAGTTAATGCTACACTAACTACTTTATTTTGTGGAATGTTTATTCCTGCAATACGTGCCATATGATAATTGAATTAAAGTTTCCTGCGTATTTATATTGTTTAATCATTTAAAGTCAACCCTTGATACCGTCAATTAACCCGCTAATTTCAATATTAATTTCTGATATACTATTCTCTCCATTTATAACCTTCACTAAATTTGCTCGCTTGTAATATTCTATTACAGGTTCAGACGATTTTTCGTAAGTCTTAAATCTTTTTAATGCAATTTCTTCATTATCATCTGTTCTTTTTTCTTGAACTTGTCTTTCAATAATTCTTTTTTTTATTGTTTCTAAACTAACTGATAATTTTAAAATGAGATCAATTTTTTGGTTGTACTTTTTTAATATCTCGTCTAAATTTTCAGCTTGATTGATTGTTCTTGGATAACCATCAAAAATAATTTTATTTCTAAAAATTTCATTTGATACAAATTTATCTATCAATCTTCCAACTATACTGTCTGAGACAAGCTCCCCTGAATTTATAATAGAAGATATTTGAGAACCTAGTTCAGTCTTATTTTTAATTTCATCACGTAAAAGATCACCAGTAGATAATTGATATAGCTTATATTTTTCAACTATAAATTTTGATTGAGTACCTTTACCTGCACCTGGAGGCCCAAAAATTATAATATTCATATACTAATTATTTACCAAACTTTGTCTTTTTAATTAGTGACTCGTATTGTGAACTCATTAATCTTGTTTGTACTTGTGTAACGGTATCCATTGCAACTACAACAACAATTAAAATTGATGTTCCTCCTAAATAAAAAGGTATTGGATATTTTGCTATTAGAAATTCTGGCATTAAACACACAAAAGTAAGATACATTGATCCTATAGTTGTAAGACGTATTAAAATTGTTTCTATATATTCTGCTGTTCTTTCGCCAGGTCTAATACCAGGAATATATCCACCATATTTTCGTAAATTCTCCGCTGTCTCTTTTGGATTAAACACAATTGAAGTATAGAAGAATGAAAAAAATATTATACCTGACGCATACAGCAACATGTAAAGTGGTTGGCCTTGAGTAAACATTGAAGAAATCTTCAAAAAAGTATCGGATTCTGCAAAACCAAAATTTGAAATAGTAATTGGTAAAAGTAATAGCGCTGATGCAAATATTGCTGGTATTACACCTGCAGTATTTATCTTTAATGGCAAGTGTGAGGACTCTCCACCATACATTTTATTACCAACTTGTCTTTTAGGGTAATTTATTAAGATTTTTCTCATTGCTCTTTCAAAAAACACTATAAATAAAACCGTTAATATTACTAAAATAAATATTCCTACAATCATTAAAGCTGACAAGGCGCCTGTTCTACCCAATTCAAAAGTTGACGCTAATGCTCTTGGAATTTCGGCAACGATGCCAGAAAATATTATTAATGAAATTCCGTTACCTACACCTCTGAGTGTAATTTGCTCCCCAAGCCACATTAAAAAAGTTGTGCCTGCAACTAAAGAGATAGTGGTTATAATTCGAAATGAAGTTCCTGGTTCAATTACCAAATTACCAGCGTTTTCTAGACCTACTGAAACTCCGTAACCTTGCAAGCAAGCTATTAAAACTGTACCGTATCTTGTTATTTGTGTAATTTTTTTTCTTCCTATTTCACCTTGCTCTTTTAAGTTTTTAAAATAATCAGATACCCCAGTAAGTAGTTGAACAATAATCGATGATGAAATATAAGGCATTATTCCTAGGGCAAATATTGCCATTCTTGTTACAGCACCACCAGAAAACATGTTGAACATGCCTAAAAGTCCTTGCTGACTAGAGGCCATTATTTCTTTTAAAGCTTGAGGATCAATTCCAGCTAAAGGGACATAAGTTCCTAAACGATAAACAATTAGTATTAAAATTGTGAATAGAATTCTATTTTTTAAGTCTTTAGCTTGGCTAAATGCACCTGCGGTATTCAAAGTTTCGCTAGACATAAAATTATTTTTTTATTAAATTCACTTTTCCACCAGCTTTTTCTATCTTTTGCATAGCTTGCTTTGAGGCAAAATTTACTGTGATTTCTATATTTTTTTTAATTTCTCCCTTTCCAAGAATTTTTATTTTTAAAAATTTTTTGTTAATTAATTTTTTTTCTTTTAATATTTTCAAATCCAATAAATTTGGAATTTTAGTTTTGTTATTATCAAAAATAGCTTGAAGTTTAGATAAATTTATTATTGCGGTATCGTTTTTTTTAGGAGTTTTAAATCCCCTTTTTGGTAATCTACGGTATAAAGGCATTTGACCGCCTTCGAAGCTTTTAATTGCTACACCCGATCTCGACTTTTGACCTTTATGACCTCTTGAAGAAGTTTTACCTCTCCCTGAACCTATGCCTCTACCTACTCTTATCTTTTTTTTATTTTGCTTAACTAAACTATTCAACTCCATAATTATTTTGCCTCTCTTTTAAGAATAATATCAGAAATTTTTTTACCTCTTATAGCTGATAAAATTTTAGGTGAAGTTTGAGATTTTAAACCATTTATGCATGCTTTAAGAACATTATGTGGATTTGCTGAACCTAAAGATTTTGCTACTACATCTTGAATTCCTAATACCTCACAAACAGATCTAATTGCTCCACCTGCAATAATCCCAGTTCCTGCAGGGGCAGCTCTTAAGAACACTTTACCAGAACCATTTTTTCCTTTAACATCATGATGAAGGGTCCTTCCATCTTTCAAAGGAATTTTAATCAGACTTCTTTTGGCGACCTCAGTTGCTTTTTTAATTGCGTCAGGGACCTGTTTTGATTTACCTTGACCAATGCCGATAGAGCCTTTTTGGTTCCCTACGACTACTAAAGCTGCAAATCCAAATCGTCTACCTCCTTTAACAACTTTGGTAATTCTATTTATCGCAACAAGTTTTTCTTTGATGTCACTAGCTATATTTTTATTCTCTATCATTTAAAATTTTAATCCGTTTTTTCTGAGAGTATCAGCAAAAGCTTTAACTCTTCCATGATACTTATAACCACCTCTGTCTAAATAGACTTCAACTATATTTTTCTCTTTCGCTCTTTTAGCTAAAATTTCACCAATCAAATTAGATTTTTCCATTTTTTTTATTTTCTTAGATTTTACTTCTTTCTCTATTGATGATGCTGAAACAAGTGTTTTATTTTGTTTATCATCTATAATTTGCGCTGAAAGATTTTTTAAAGATTTTTTTATCGAAACTCTAAATCTATTTACATTAACAGCTTTTAATTTTTTGCTATTCCTTAATTTTCTTTTAATTTTACTATTAATTTTTTTCATTATTTTTTCTTTCCTTCTTTTCTTAAAATAAATTGACCTTTTTCTTTAATACCTTTTGCTTTATAAGGCTCAACCGGTTTTAGACTTTTTATATCTGCAGCTATTTTCGAGACTAATTCTTTATCTACACCATTGATTTTTATAATAGTTTGCTTTTCTACTATAATTTTAATGTCTTTTGGTATCTTAAAGTTTACATCATGACTAAATCCAATTTGTAAATTTAAGTTTTCACCTTTTATATTTGCTCTAAAGCCTACTCCACTTAATTCTAAAGTTTTTTCATGTCCTGTAGTTACTCCCATAACAGCGTTATTAATCAAGCTTCTATATGTTCCCCACATTATTGATGTTTTTTTGTCTATCTTTTTATTGATAGGTTCAATTTTGAATTTACTATCGTCCAATTTAGAAGAAAATATTTTATCATTTATAGATAATTTTTTAGAACCCTTTGGTCCAGTTATAGTCAAGTTTGCTCCATCAATCTTAATTGAAGAGTCTTTTGGTAAAACAATATTTTTTTTTCCTATCTTAGACATTAAAATACCCTACAAATTATCTCTCCACCTACATTTTGCTTCCTTGCCTCTGTATCACTCATAACACCTTTAGGCGTTGAAAGTATTGCTAGACCTAATCCATTCATAACTTTAGGTATACTTGTAGCTCTTGAGTAAACTCTTCTTCCTGGCTTTGAAATCCTTTTTATCTCTTTTATTACAGGATCTCCCTCGAAGTACTTTAATGAGATTTTAAGACTAATTTTATTATTTTCAGTCTTTTCAATATAAAAATCTTTTATATAACCTTCATTCTTTAAAATTTCTAAAATATTTTTTCTAAAATTTGATGATGGGATCACAACTGAATTAAGCGATCTTAGTTGTCCATTCCTTATTCTTGAAAACATATCACCTATTGGATCTGTTAATGTCATATATCTCCTACCAGCTCGATTTTGTTATTCCAGGAATTTTTCCTGAGGATGCCATATCCCTCAATGCAATTCTTGAAATCTTAAGTTTTCTATATACACCATGTGGTCTGCCAGAAACTTCACACCTATTTCTTATTCTAATTTTAGCAGAATTTTTCGGTAGTTTATTTAATTTTAATTGAGCCTCAAATCTTTCTGACAGCTCCAATTTTTTATTATTAATAATTTTTTTAAGTGCTGCTCTTTTTTTTGCATATCTTCTAACAAGCCTCATCCTTTTAAGGTTTTTTTCTATTGCGCTTTTTTTTGCCATGCTATCTCCAATTTTATTTTGTGTTCAATGGAAAATTAAACTCTTTTAAGAGTTCTATTGTCCCTTCTTTATTTTTACTTGATGTTACTATAGTAATATCTAGTCCTCTAATTTTATCCACCTTATCGAAGTTAACTTCAGGAAAAACAATATGTTCTTTAATACCAAATGAGTAGTTATTTGATTTATCTATTCCTTTTGAAGATAAGCCCCTGAAATCTTTAATTCTTGGCAAGGCAATATTTACCAATCTGTCTATAAACTCATACATTCTACTGGATCTAAGAGTAACTTTTACTCCTGCATTCGAACCTTTTCTAGTTTTAAAATTAGATATAGATTTTTTAAATTTAGTGATGACTGGTTTCTGACCGGCAATAAATGACATGTCGTCGACACACGCTTTTAATTTTTTTCCATCTGATGCATCTTCGCCGAGACCCATATTAAGAATAATTTTTTTTATTTTTGGTACCTCATGTTTATTTTTAAGAGATAGCTTACTTAAAAGTTTTTCAACTATTTCTTTATCATAAATTGTTTTTAATCTTGGTATCATTTTTTAGTTTTTGTTTTTTCTTTCTTTTTAATATCAATATTTTTTACGTTCGATTGATGAACAAAGCTTTCCTTTGAAATTATTCCACCTTTGTTTTCTTTGGTAGGCTTTAAATGCCTTTTAATCATATTTACAGATTTAATCTTTACTTTGTTTAATCTTCTATTTATTTCTAATATTTCTCCTGTTTTACCTTTATCTTTTCCAGCAATAATTTTTACCTGGGCACCTTTTTTTAAGAACATTTTTAAAGTACCTCCGGTGCTAATGATATAATTTTTGTGTGACCTCTAGTCCTTAACTCTCTAGTAACGGGACCAAATATTCTTGTTCCGATAGGTTCACCTTTATCATCAGTTAAAACAACAGCATTATTATCAAATTGAACTTTTGAGCCATCATCCCTGTAGATTTCTTTTCTAGTTCTGACAACTACTGCCTTGTGTACAGCGCCTTTTTTAACTTTTCCCTTAGGAATAGCATCTTTCACACTTATTACTATTATATCGCCAACAGAAGCATATCTTCTTTTTGAGCCTCCTAATACTTTTATGCATTCTACTCTTTTTGCCCCAGTATTATCTGCGACTGTTAGTTCTGTTTGAATTTGTATCATTATTCTAGTACCTGCCATGTTTTTTTTTTAGAAATCGGTTTACACTCTATTATTGAAACTTTTTCACCTTCCTTAAATTTGTTTTTTTCGTCATGGGCATGATATTTTCTCGATCTTTTTATGATTTTTTCGTAAAAAGGATGTTTAAACTTTCTCACTACTTGCACAACAATAGTTTTATTGTTTTTTGCGCTTGTAACTATTCCTTTTAATATTTTCTTAGTCATTTTGAATTTTTTATTGTTGTGTACAATCTAGCAATATTCTTTTTAATTTCATTGTATTGAGCCGGATTAGTAACTTGGTTATTAACCTTTTTAAATCTTATATTGAATAAATCTTTTTTAAGCATTATTATTTTTTTTTCAGCTTGATCTTTAGTTAATTTTTTAATCTCTTTTTTTTTTGACATATTATCTCTTTATAAATTTTGTTTTAATTGGTAATTTTGCTGATGCTTTATATAATGCAACCCTTGCAACTTCTTCACTGACACCATCAATTTCAAATATAATTCTTCCAGGTTTTACTCTACAAGCGTAATACTCTGGAGAGCCTTTGCCCTTACCCATTCTTACTTCTGTTGGTTTTTTTGAAACTGGAATGTTAGGAAATATTCTAGTCCAAACTTTTCCTGTTCTTTTCATATATCTTGTCAATGCAACTCTTGCCGCTTCAATTTGTTTTCCAATTATTCTCTCTGGCTCAATTGCTTTTAAACCGAATTGTCCATAGTTCAGTTTTATTGCTCTTGAAGCTTTACCGTGTATCCTTCCTTTAAAGGCTTTTCTAAATTTAGTTCTTACTGGTTGTAGCATTTTTTACTCTTTCTTTTTTTTCCTTTTCAACATCTTTTGCCATAAGTTCACCCTTGTAAATCCAGACTTTTACGCCAATGATTCCATAAGTAGTTAAAGCTTCAGAAAATCCGTAGTCAATATCAGCTCTTAATGTGTGAGACGGAATACTTCCCTCTCTTAACCATTCTGTTCTAGCTATTTCATTTCCAGCTAATCTTCCACTCAACATTACTTTTATACCTTTTGCATTAAGTCTCATAGCTGATTGCATAGCTCTTTTCATAGCTCTCCTATACGCTACTCTTTTAACAAGTTGTTGAGCTATGTTCTCGGCAACTAAGTTTGAATTAAGCTCAGGTTTTTTAATTTCTTTAATATTAACATTAACTTCGCTTTCAGTAATTTTCATTATATTTTTTTTTATTTTTTCAATGTCTGCACCTTTTTTTCCAATCACGAAACCTGGTCTTGAAGTGTGAATTGACACGGTACATTTTTTTGATGATCTTTCTATAATAATCTCTGAAACACCAGAATTAACAATATTTTTCTTAATATATTTACGAATTTTAAAATCTTCGATTAAGAATTTTCCAAAATCTCTCTTTTTAGCGAACCAGGTAGAGTCCCATCCCCTATTTACTCCTAATCTTAAGCCTATTGGATTTATTTTTTGTCCCATTATTTATTTTCCTTTTTTACTTTTTTTTCTTCAAGTATAATTGTAATTCTGCTAAATGGTTTTTTTATTGGGCTGGCTCTACCTTTAGCTCGAGGCCTGAACCTTTTCATTACTAATGATTTTCCAACGAAAGCTTCTTTGATTATCAAATTATCAATATCAAATTGATTATTATTCTCAGCATTTGCTATAGCAGATTTTACCGTTTTGCTTACGTCTTTTGCAATTTTTTTTCTTGTAAACTCCAGATCTCTTAAAGCTACATCAGCTTTTTTCCCCTTTATGAAATTGCAGACAAGTGCAAGTTTTCTCGGGCTTGATCTTACATTTTTATTGATTGCTTTAACTATTAAAGAATTTTTTTCCATTATTTTTTATCTCCTATAGCAGGTTTATTCGGAGTTGTTGTTGCGGCAGCTGTAGCAGCGGCCTTTTTATCTGCTGGTGTGTGTCCTTTAAAGGTTCTAGTAGGCGCAAATTCTCCTAATTTATGTCCAACCATTTCTTCCGAAATAGTAATCGGTATAAATGTTTTTCCATTATGTATCATAAAACTATGACCTACAAAATCCGGGATTATTGTAGAATTTCTCGACCAAGTTTTTATTGGTTTTTTGTTGGGTTTATCTTTCAGTTTATCAATCTTTTTTAATAAACTTGGATGCACAAACGGTCCTTTCCAAACAGCTCTAGTCATTAGGTCTTCCTTTTTTTTCTTCTCGTAATTATAAGTTTATCGCTTCTTTTTGGTTTTCTTGTTTTTAAGCCTTTAGCAGATTGTCCCCATGGCGATACTGGACTTCTTCCCCCGGATGTTTTTCCTTCCCCGCCTCCATGAGGATGATCTACTGGGTTCATAGCAACTCCTCTAGTCTGAGGTCTTTTACCTCGCCACCTGTTTCTGCCAGCCTTACCTATTTTAATGTTTTTTTGGTCGGGATTTGATACTGTTCCTATTGTTGCGATACAACTGCTATTAACTTTTCTGGTCTCTCCTGAAGAAAGTTTTAAAATAGCGTAATCTCCATCATATCCTGATAAAGTTACAGATGAGCCAGCAGATCTAGCTAATTTAGCTCCATTTCCAGGTATTAATTCTACATTATGGATTAAAGTCCCTGGAGGTATATCTTTTAATTCTAATGAGTTTCCAATTTTTATTTCAATATTCTTTCCAGAAATTATTCTATCACCTTTTTTTAATCCCTTAGGGCTAATAATATAAGATTTTTCTTTATCCTCATAAGTAATAAGGGCTATGTATGCGGTTCTATTTGGATCATACTCTATCCTATCAACAACTGCAGAAATATTTTTTTTCTTTCTGTAAAAATCGATTATTCTATATTTATGTTTTGAACCTCCTCCAATATGTCGAGATGTGATCCTTCCGTTATTATTTCTTCCGCCAGTAAAGTTTTGACCTTTAGTAAGAGATTTGTAAGGCCCACCTTTCCAGAGTGAACCTTTATCAATTACTACTGTCCCTCTTGTTGATTTTGTGTATGGTTTAAAAGTTTTTAATCCCATGGTTAAACTCCAGATGTAAGGTCAATACTTTGACCTTTTTTAAGTGTTACTATTGCTTTTTTATATCCTTTTTTATAAGACTTTTTACCCTGTCTCATTTTCACTTTTGTCTTTTGATTAACAATATTTACTTTTATCACATTAACTTTGAACAATTTTTCAATATTCTTCTTTATAATTTTTTTATTAGCCTTTTCATGAACACAAAAAACAGTTTTATTCTGCTCAGATAAAATTGTAGCTTTTTCGGTAATTATTGGCTTTTTAATTGAGTCAATAAAATTAATTTTTTTCATTTAAAATCCTATTTTCTATTTTTTTTACTGATGAAGATGTAATAATTATATTTTTATATCTAAAAATATCATAAACATTGGTTCCTTCATCATTAATTAATTTCACATTTTTAATATTTTTTGCAGATCTAAATATATTTTTAAGCGAGTTAACATCTGAAATAATCAAAACATCAATAAATTTATTTTGCTGCAGAAATTTATTAAATTCCTTTGTTTTTTTTATCTCTTTTTTTACATCAGCTAAAATATACAATCTTTTATCAAAAGTTTTTTTTGATAAAGTGTGCAGTAATGCAAGTTTTTTAACTTTTTTATTAATTTTTTTAATCTTATAAACTGCGCCTTTAGGTCCATGAGCTACACCTCCACCCACAAAAATAGGTGCTTTTTTACTAGCATGTCTAGCTCCCCCGCTACCCTTTTGTGCAATTATTTTTTTTGTTGATCCTTTAATTTGATTTCTTTGCTTAGTTTTAGCTGTTCTTGGTTTAGCATGATTTAGTTGCCAATCTATAACAGATTTTATTAGCTTGTAGTTAACTTTTTGTTTAACTAGTTTATCAGAAACTTCGATTGTTTCTGATTTTGAGCCATCTAAATTTAAAAGAGGAAGTTTCACTTACTTTTTTCCTTTCTTTGCAGCAGCTGATTTAATTTTTGCGTCGTATTTTTCTTTCATTGTTTTTCTTGATATATTTTTAATCGACTCTCTTAAAAAAACTGTACTATTCTTAGAACCTGGTATTGACCCTTTTAAATAAATTAAGCTATTTTCTAAATCTGATTTTACAACTTCTAAATTTAAAATAGTTCTAGATTTATCACCCATGTGGCCTGCCATTTTTTTACCTTTAAAAACTTTACCTGGATCTTGCCTTTGACCAGTAGATCCATGAGATCTATGAGAAACCGATACACCATGAGTTGCTCTGAGACCTCCAAAATTCCATCTTTTCATAACACCGGCAAAACCTTTTCCTATTGTTTTTGATCTTACATCAATAAATTTTTTATCTTTAAATATTTCAAGACCGAATTCATTTCCTTCTTTGTACTGTTCTTCACTTTCGACTCTGAATTCTTTTAAAATTTTTTTAGGTTCTGTATTTTTTTTAGAAAAATATCCTTTCATTTGTTTAGTAAGTTTTGAGTTTTTTATTTTAAAGAATCCAACTTTAACTGCGCTATAACCTCTTTTCTCTTTGGATATAACATCAAGAACTCTACCTTTTTCTACTTTTATTACTGTTACAGGAACTGATTGACCAGTTTCTAAAAATTCTCTTGTCATACCCAATTTTGTTCCTATTAATCCTATACTCATAATTTTAAATTTTTATCTCAATATCTACCCCAGAAGCTAAATCGAGTTTCATTAAAGCCTCGACAGTTTGAGGTGTTGGTTCAATTATATCAATTAATCTTTTGTGAGTTCTAGACTCAAATTGTTCTCTACTTTTTTTATCAATGTGCGGTGATCTCAAAACAGTGTATCTCTCTATCCTTGTAGGTAATGGGATGGGCCCTTTTACTTGTGCGCCGGTTCTTTTAGCCGTGTTTACAATTTCTTCTGTAGACAAATCTAAAATTTTATTATCGTACGCCTTTAAGTGAATTCTTATGTTTTGATTTTCCATAATTTATGCCAGTTTTTTTGTTACTTCGTCTTGAACGTTTTGTGGCACTTTATCATAATGACTAAACTGCATTGTATACTGTGCCCTACCTTGAGTAGATGATCTGAGGTTATTAATATAACCAAACATATTAGCTAGTGGAACAACAGCATTAATTGCTGTTGCATTACCTCTTGGCTCAGTTGATCCTACTTGACCTCTTCTGCTATTTAAATCTCCAATTACGTCTCCCATAAATTCCTCGGGAGTAACAACTTCGACTTTCATCATTGGTTCCAAAAGTTTTAATGTAGCTTTTTGACAAGCCTCCCTGAAGCATGATCTGCTAGCTATTTCAAAAGCTAACACACTAGAGTCCACATCATGATGTAAACCATCTAAAATCTTTACTTTATAATCTATAATTGGAAATCCAGCTAGAATACCGCTATCAGATACACTCTCAACACCTTTTTCTACACCCGGAATATATTCTTTTGGAATTGCGCCACCTTTGATCAGATTTTCTACTTCTCTTCCTTTACCAGCCTCTAACGGTTCCACGCTAAGCCTTACCTTAGCAAATTGCCCAGCTCCACCGCTTTGTTTTTTATGTATATACTCCATCTCCGCTGATCCTAGAATTGTTTCCCTGTAAGCTACTTGAGGTGCACCAATATTTGCTTCAACCTTGAACTCTCTTTTCATTCTATCGACAATTATATCTAAATGTAATTCACCCATACCTTTAATTATAGTTTGACCAGACTCTTCATCTGAAGAAACTCTAAAAGATGGATCCTCTTTTGCTAATCTTGCTAAAGCCTCTCCCATTTTTTCTTGATCTCCTTTAGTCTTTGGTTCCACCGCTATCTCAATTACAGGATCAGGAAATTCCATTGGCTCCAACAGGATTGGATTTTTAGAATCACATAAAGTATGACCAGTGATAGTATGTTTTAGACCTGCAAGTGCAACTATATCACCTACCGTGGCTGTTTTTATATCTTCTCTGCTATTAGCATGCATTAGCAACATTCTGCCAATTCTTTCATCTTTATCTTTTGAAGAGTTTAAAATTGAGGTTCCAGCGTTTAAAGTACCAGAATAAATTCTAATAAATGTCAAAGAACCTACGAAAGGATCATTTGCTACTTTAAAAGCCAAAGCCGAAAAATTTTCCTTTTCTTCAAATTTCATTGTCACTTTTTCTTCTGAACCTACTTTTGATCCATCGATTGATTTTAAATCGCTAGGACTAGGCAAATAATCGATAACTGCGTCAAGCAAAGGTTGAACTCCTTTATTTTTAAAAGCCGATCCGGTCAATATCGGAACAAAATTAAATGCTAATGTCCCTTTTCTAATACATTTAATTAGATCGGATTCAGATGGTTCTTTACCCTCTAAATATGCCTCCATTAATTTTTCATCCTCTTCAACTGCTGTTTCAACAAGCTCTTTTCTATATTTATTTGCTTTTTCTGTAAGCTCGGCTGGGATATCAACATAATCAAACTTAGCACCTAAATCTTCGTTTTGCCAAACTACACCTTTCATTTTTATTAAATCTACAATGCCCTTAAGATCAGCTTCTGAACCTATAGGTAATTGTAGAGGTAATGGTTTACAACCAAGTCTTTCCTTAATCATATCAACACATCTATAAAAATCTGCTCCTGTTCTATCAAGTTTATTAACAAAACATATTCGAGGAACTTTATATTTATCAGCTTGTCTCCATACAGTTTCAGATTGAGGCTCTACCCCAGCTACGCCGTCAAAAACAGCGACAGCGCCATCGAGAACTTTTAAAGATCTTTCAACTTCTATGGTAAAGTCTACGTGTCCTGGGGTATCAATAATATTAATTCTATGGTCTCTCCAAAAACAAGTTGTTGCGGCAGATGTGATTGTTATACCTCTTTCTTGTTCTTGTTCCATCCAATCCATAGTTGCTGCACCATCATGCACCTCTCCAATTTTATGACTTTTACCTGTGTAGTATAAAATTCTTTCTGTAGTAGTTGTTTTTCCAGCGTCTATGTGAGCCATGATACCTATATTTCTGTATTTATCTAATGAGTATTTGGTCATAAATCTTTACCATCTAAAATGAGCAAAAGCTTTATTTGCTTCAGCCATCTTGTGAGTGTCCTCTCTTTTTTTAATTGCGGATCCTTTATTTTGTGATGCATCTATAATCTCAGAGTAAAGTTTATCAGCCATAGTCTTATTTTTTCTTTTTCTTGTAGCTTCCATAATCCATCTTAATGCTAAAGCTTGAGCTCTTTTTGACTTTACTTCTACTGGAACTTGATAAGTTGCTCCGCCAACTCTTCTTGATCTACATTCCAAGTTTGGCTTTACATTTGTTATCGCATCATTAAAAATTTTAATTGGATCTTCCTTATTTTTAGATTTTATTTTTTCAAGAGCGTCGTACAGAATTTTTTCTGCGGTAGTCCTTTTTCCATCGTACATTATTGAATTTATAAATTTAGAAATTACCTCAGAGTGAAATTTCGGATCTGGGTAAACTTTTCTTACTGGAGCTTTTCTTTTTCTTGACATAAATTATTTTGGTTTTTTTGCACCGTAAAGTGATCTTCTTTGTTTTCTATTCGCTACACCTTGTGTATCTAAATTTCCCCTTAAAATATGATATCGAACGCCTGGTAGATCTTTCACTCTTCCACCACGCAATAAAACTACTGAATGCTCTTGCAAATTATGTCCTTCCCCTGGAATATAAGCTGTAACTTCAAAACCATTAGATAATCTCACCCTTGCAACTTTTCTTAGAGCGGAATTGGGTTTTTTGGGAGTAGTTGTATAAACTTTTACGCATACACCCCTTTTTAAAGGTTGCTCCTCTAAAGCTGGTACCTTATTTCTTGCAATAGGTTTAACTCTTCTCTTTTTAATCAATTGATTAATAGTTGGCATAAATATATTTTGAAGTTTTAGTAAAGAAACCTTTTTTAAATTTGTTAGGGTTTAAGGTTATAATCTACCTTACTTCTAACATTCAAAATGTGCCGTAACCTATCATCGAATTTAAAAAAGTCAATATTTATTGGTTTTTTTTGGATTTATTAAACTGTCTGTTCAGGCGCTGCAGTTGCGGATTCTAGCTCTTGTTTTTTTAATTCTTCAAGCCTTGCTTTGTCTTGTTCTCTAGCATCATTGTCCCATTGTATTTTAGTTAATCCAGTTCCAGCCGGAACTAATCTGCCAACAATAACGTTCTCCTTTAACCCCTCTAGCGAGTCTGTTTTACCTTTTATAGAAGCATCGGTTAAAACACGAGTTGTTTCTTGGAAAGAAGCGGCTGAAATAAAAGAATTTGTTTGAAGGGAAGCTTTAGTAATACCCAATAAAACTCTCTCAAATACTGCGGGTTTCTTTTTTTCTTCAACTAATTTTTCATTGATTTTATTTATTTCTAATAGATCTATTATCTCTCCTGTTAACAATTCAGAGTCACCAGGATTTTTAACCTCTACCCTTTTTAACATTTGCCTTACTATTGTTTCTATATGTTTGTCATTAATCACCACACCTTGTAATCTATAAACTTCTTGAACTTCTGTTACAAAGTACTCTGTTAATTTTTCTACACCTAAAATTCTTAATATATCGTGAGGTGCCGGACTGCCATCAAGTAAATATTCGCCTTTTTTGATTTTTTCTCCTTGATTAAAATTTACATGTTTGCCTTTAGGTATTAAATAATTTGAGGATTCTCCATTAGGTGAAACTATTGAAATTTTTTGTTTACCTCTAACTTCTTTTCCAAATTCTATTACACCGTCATTTTCTGCAATAATTGCGCTATCCTTTGGTCTTCTAGCCTCAAAAAGTTCTGCAACTCTAGGTAAACCGCCTGTAATATCTTTTGTTTTTGATGTTTCTTTTGGCAGTCTTGCCAAAACATCTCCGGCCGATATTTTTTGTCCATCTTTGACTGATAAAATTGTATCGGGAACTAGATAATATCTAGCTTCATTTCCATCTGCTTTTTTTATAATTTCACCCTTCTCGTTTCTTAATGTGATTCTTGGTTTTAACTCAGAATTTTTAGATGTTGATTTCCAGTCAGTCACTGATTTTGACGACAGTCCTGTAGCATCATCCAAAGTTTCTGTTAATGAACTTCCTTCCATTAAGTCCATATAATTTACTATTCCGCTTGTCTCTGCGATCACAGGTAATGTATAAGGATCCCACTCTGCTATTTTTTTTCCTTTATTGATAATTTCACCATCTTTAAAAAATAGTTTGGATCCATAATTAACTTTATATATAGCAAGTTGTCTTCCATTTTCATCCTCAATACTTAATTGAGTATTTCGACCCATAACTATGATATTTTTTTTGGAATCCTCAATTAAATTTTTATTAATAATGTTAAGCTTTCCTTTTGTTTGGCATACAATTTGAGACTCTTCCTTAATTTGAGCGGTTCCTCCAACGTGGAAGGTTCTCATGGTCAATTGAGTGCCGGGTTCACCAATAGATTGAGCGGCTATCATCCCAACTGCTTCTCCTACACTAACGAGCTTTCCTCTTGCTAAATCTCTACCATAACTCATTGCGCATACACCTCTTGTAGATCCACAAGTTATAACAGAGTAAACATTTACAGATTTCACTCCTGCTGCATCGATCTTTTCACAATCATTTTCGTCAATCAATTTTTCTTTTTTAATTATAATCTCACCTGTTACAGG
>MDSW01152549.1_pt1 | contig 20027 bp, 6 predicted proteins | sample 811171 | NCBI WGS metagenome assembly MDSW01 (sample SAMN05326641, study PRJNA326480) | marine metagenome | isolation source: seawater | place: Atlantic Ocean: North West | collected 2012 | reverse complement strand
GAGGCGGGGGCGAGCGACGAGGCGGGGGCGAGCGACGAGGCGGGGGCGAGCGACGAGGCGGGGGCGAGCGAAGCGCCGGAGGAGGCGGTGGGGGAGGGGGAAGCTGGGGGACCGGAGCCGTCGTGAGGATGGAGGTTTGATCAATCCATTCGATGACTCGAAAAACGTTATTCGTCACTTGCCCTTTTTCGCCGCCGCCTTGGCCTCCATCTCGGCGATTTCCCTCTTCTTGAACGCGACCGCCTCGGGATCGAACGTGAACCTGGCGTCGCTCTTGTACGGGCGGCACTCGTGGAACAAGAGCCCGACGAACGCGACGACGATGCCGCCGTACAGCCACTGGTTGACCGTCCCCATGTTCTGCTCGGGGGCGTACCCCGCGAACGCCACCATCGCGAACGCTACCACGGCGAGGACCGTGCCGAACCACTGGCGGAAGAGGTAGCGGGCGTCGACGGGCGTGCCCTTCTTGTCCACCCGGGGCGCCCTCGCGGAGGGCGTCGCGGCCGCATCCGCGGCCGGCTTCGCCGCCGTCGACGCGCGCTTCTTGGGCGGCATCGTGCGTGTGTGTGTGGGGGGGGGGAGGACGGGAATGGGCGGGGGGGATTATACGTGTCGGCGGTGTTGCCCTTTTTTTCGCGTCGGGGTCGCGACCCGGTCCCTGGCTGGGTTTTTGAACCGTCGCGGACCGATCGCTGTAATCGACGCGAGTCGGCGGGAACGCGGGGTCGGCGGGGGCTGCTCCTCGGCTCTCGCGTGACTCAGCGACCGGAGTCTTCTTCGCTCCCTCCCTCCGCACCGATCGGCGCTCGTCCATCCTCGGGGTCGCAGTCCGCGCCGCGCGACCCGCCCCGCGGGGCGCGATGCGCGCGCTCGACGCGCTCCTCCTCGCGCTCCTCGCCTGCTCGGCGCCCCCTCCCGCGGCGGCGGGCCTCGACGCCTCCGCGCCCGCGCGCTCGCTCCGCGCGAAGCTCCTCGGGCGGTCCTCCTGGCTCGCGTCGTCCGACGCCGCGGCGCTCTCCTCGCACCCGTACCCCCTCCGCACGCCCGCGGACGCGTCGACCGACGTCACGCTGTGCGCGTCCGTCGTCGCCGGCGCCGCGGGCGACCTGGGCGCGGGCGGCGAGTGCTCGCTCCCCGCGAACGTCTCCGCCGTCCTCCCCGCCGGCGCGCGCGTGCTCGGCGCGGGCAGCCTGACGCTCCTCCCCGGCGCGTCGCTCTCGTGCGCGGAGCCCGGGTGCGCCCTCACCGTCGCCCTCGGCGAAGACGGCGCCCTCACCCTCCACCCCGGCGCGCGCCTCACCGCGAGCTTCCTCAACGTCACCGCCGGACGCGTCGCGGTCCTCGGCCCGGGCGCGTCGCTCGACGCCGACGCCAGATCCGATCCCGCCGAGACGCGAGGGCGGGACGCGGATCTCGACGCCGGCGCGGGGTTCGGCGGCGAGGGCGCGCGATGCCCCCCCCCCGGCGCGAACCTCCCCGAGGGCGGGCCCGGGGGGCCCGGCTACGCCTACGCGGCGTTCATCGCCGTCCTCGCGGAGGGCCGGTTCCCGCATCCCGTCTCGGGGACCGCCGCGGGAGGCCCCGGGGGCGGCCGCGTCGTCCTCGTCGCCGACACGCTCGCGCTCAGAGGCGGAGGCGTCGTCTCCGCGAGCGGAGCGAAGCCGAGCAAAAAGGCGAAGGAGACGAAGAGCGGCGACGGCGGAGGGTCGGGAGGCACCGTGATCGTGTACGCCGCGAAGGTGGAGGAGGAGGAGGGGTACAAAGTTGGCGTCCTTACCTCCGACGCTACTAAAGGAAGAAACAGAGTCAGAAACAGAGTCAGAAACAGAGTCGGCGTCCGATCCGTCGGCGTCGGCGTCGTCTCCGCGGGCGGCGGCGTGTACGCGACGGGTGGCGACGGCCGCGGGGACGTCGGCGGCGGCGGCGGCGGCGGTCGCGTCGCGCTCCTCTCGCCGCTCGTTTGGCCGCCCTCGATCGCGATCGCGGCGGGCGGCGGGCGGAGCGGCGGGGCGTGCGGCGACGCGGGCTTCCGCGGGGCCGCCGGGACGACGCTCAACGCCGCGTCCGGCGCGCTCGCGGTGTCCAACCTCGGCGCGGACGCGAGGGGCGCCGGAGGCGGAGGCTCCCGCGCGCTCCCGCCGCCGCCCGCGTGCCTCGCGCCGGGCGCGTGGGGGCTGTGCGCGACGACGCGGCTCGAGGGGGAGATCCCTCTGCGCGGCGTCGCGTCGCTGCGGGTGTCGGACGACGCCGTCGCGCGCACCGAGGCTTTTTCGGACGAGCGTTCCGTCTCCGTCTTCCGAAGTCTTCCGAAGTCTTCCGAAGCCGTCGCCGGGCGCGGGTTCGGCGTCGTTCGGTTGGAGGCGTCCGAGTCCATCGCCGTGACGGGATCCGCGCGGCTCTTCCACGGGGGTTCGGAGGGTCCAGGCTCCGGAGGCGCGGCGGCGGCGGCGGCGGCGCTTTTTTCCTCCGCGCGCGACGATAATGATATATCCCTCGGCTTCGTGTCTCCCTCGTCGACGCTCTGGCTGGTGGCTCCGGACGTGTCCGTCTCGGACCGCGGCGCGGTGGGCGTCGTCGGCGCGCTGAGCGTGGACGGCGGCCCCGCGGGGGGCGGGTCGGTCCGGATCGAGGGCGGGAGCGCGGTGGAGGTGTTTCCGGAGCCCTCCGACGCCACCTCGCACGTGTTCAACGTCGACGACGTCGCCGTGACCTCGGGGAGCGCCCTGGTCGTCGCCGGAAACGGAGGGCTCAGCGTCGTCGGAGGCGGCGCGGATAGGGGGGCGCTCGTCGTCGGCGACGAGGAGCGAGACGGTTTCGGTAAAACCGGTTTCGGTACAACCGGTTTCGGTATGAAAGAAATCGGTTTTCCCGCCTCCTCGGTCGGTCGCGCGGAGGACTCGACGCTCTCGGCGGGGCGGCTGGTCGTCGACCGCTTCGCGCTCGTCTCGGTGGCGGCGAACGGCGTCGTCCGCGCGACGCCCGCGGGCGGGGACGCGCGAAGGGAGGGGCGACGTTTTTCCGCCTCGGACGCGGACGCCGACGCGCAGTGCTCGGAGGCGACGTGCCCCGCGTACGTGTACGGCGCGTCGTCGTCGTATAGCGGCGCCGAAAAGGAGCGTTCGCGTATCATCTCTTCTCAAAAAGCCGCCGCCGCCTCCGATGACGCTCGCGGGCCTCTCGGCGCCTCCGTCGCGTCGGCGCCGTGCCGCGTCGGGTCCCCGTACCCCTCGGGTCCCTCCGGCGGCTCTCCGGGTTTATTAAGCGTCTTCTCCCTTCAGATATGCCGCGCGTCGACGGTTCGCGTCTCGTCCGGCGGGAAGGTGTCCGCCCGCGCGGTGCACGCGTACGGCGTCGGCGAGCTTCGCGCGGAGACCGGCGGCGCGTTCGGCGCCGACGGCGCCGGGTGTCGCTCGGGCGAGGGCGAGGGCCGCGGCGTGAGCTTCCCCGCGGGCGCGGGCGGCGGCGCCGGGTTCGGCGGCGCGGGCGGCGACGGCGTCGCGACCGCCGCCGACACGAACACGAACACGACCGCCGGGGGCGGCGCGTCCTACGGCAACGCGGCGGCGCCGTGCTCGGGGTCGTCCTCCGCCGTCGGGAGCGGCGGCGGCGGCGGCTCGGGCGCCGGTTTCGGCGGGAGCGGCGGCGGGTTGGTCGTCCTCGGGACCGCGGACGCGCCCCTGACCCGCGTCTTCGTCGACGCGGCGTCGCGCGTCTCCGCGGACGGAGGCGACGGCGGGCGAGACGCCGCGGGCGGAGGCGGCGGGGGAAGCGGGGGCGCGGTGGTGATTTTCGCGCGCGGGATCGAGGTGGAGGACGGCGGCGGGCGAGGCGGTGACCGCGCGGGGGTGTCCGCCAACGGCGGCGACGGCGGGGCGTCGGGCGGCGGCGGCGGCGGCGGCGGGCGCGTGCACTTCGGGTGGCCCTCCGAGCCGACGGAGGCATCGGGTGCCTCCCCTCTCCGCGTCCTCCCCGCGGGCGCCGTCGCCGCGCGCGCGGGCGCGTCGAAGGGCGCGGCGGCGGGACGGGACGGGGAGGCGGAGGTGGAGGGGGAGGCGGAGGGGGACAGGGACGGGGAGCGGGGCATCCGGTCCGCTCCCCGGTCCTCCGCTCCCCGGTCCTCCGCTCCTGTCGGCTCCGGGTCTTCTTCTTCTTCTTCTTCTTCGTCGCTTCGGCGGCCCGCTGTTGACGGCACGGTGACCGCCTCGGCGTGTCCCCCCGGGTCCGCGGGGCTCCTGTGCCTCGCGTGTCCCCCCGGGACGTACGCCTCCGTCGTCGGGGCGTCGGCGTGCGACGCGTGCGAGGGTATCCCGCGCCGCGCGGCGTACGCGTCCGTTCCCGGCGGCGCGACGGACGCTCGGTGCCCGTACGCGTGCCTCGGCGCGGGCCTCCGGTTCCCCTCGTGCGACACCGCGTTCGAGCGCGTCGTCGCGTCGGTCGGGGGTCCGAGCCTCGCGGGCGCGGCGGCGGGGGCGCTTCTGTTGGCGCTTCTGTTGCCCGCGTCGGTCGTCGCGCCGAGGTTTTCTTTCGCCTCTGACGACGACGGCGACTCAAGCGGTTTGGGTTTTTCGTCCTCCTCCCGACGGGGTTCGAGACGTCCGTTTTCTTTTCGAGGAGGAGACGGCGCCGCGACCCACCCGTCGGGGTACTCGCGCCTCGCGTCGTTCGACCGACTCGAGGACCGCTCGACGCCCTTGCGAGCGTTGGCGTCGGAATTTTCTCGGTCGTCGCCGATCGTCTCGCGCCGGCGCCGCCGCGACGAGACGCGGGAGCGGTTGGCGCGTTCGTTCCTGCACCGCGCGTACTTCCACGGGTCGAACCGGCCCGGGGACCCGTGGCGGCTTCCGCGCGAGCCCCCGCCCGCGATGAAGGACGCGTGCCTCTCGGACGAGTGGGCGCGTTTGGCGCGCGCGTGCGCCGCGGGCGCGCCCGCGACGTGGGGCGAGGGTTCGCGCGGCGGCGGCGGCGGCGGCGGCGGGCGGCGGCGGACGGGGCGGTACCCCGGCGCGGCGCACGGCGGGCGGTGGCGTCGGGTCTTGTCGGCGTTTTTACGCGTCGCGTGTCCTCCGGCGCGCCGCGCGTGGCTTCGGCGCGAGCGCCTTCGGAAGGCTCGGGACGTCGCGGCGTTGGTGGAGGCGTACGACGGGCGGTGTCTTCGCTCGGCGCGCGCGAGGGCGCTTCAGGAGGGGCTGGTTTTCGGGGCGTCCCCGGACGGGACGCGCGCGTGGCTCGATTTCTTCGCGCAGGGCGACGAGGAGGAGGGCACCGTGCCGAGCGCGACGAAGCGCGTCCCGGGAATCCCGGCGAATCCTTCGGCGGGGGAGGACCCGAATCCGAATCCTTCGGCGAATCCCGCAGCGGCGTCCCACGCTCTCGCGGGGCTTCTGCCGATGGCGGTGGCGTTCGAGGGGGAGGGGTCGTACGACGCGCCCTGGCGGTGGGGGTCCGCGGGGGAGGACCCCGCGGGCGAAGGCCTCCCGGCGACGATTCTGAGCCTCGCCGTCCCGGAGGCGGCGCTCGAGAAGGCGCTTCGCGGCCTCCGCGCCGCGCTGCGCGTGTGCCGCCGGATCCCGGAAAAGAAGGGGAATTTCTTCTCCAAAAAAAATTCGGGTCAGACGGGTCCGGGTCCGGGTCCGGGTCCGGGGGGAAACAACGACGACGACGACGTGGACGACGACGACGCCGCGCGCGACGCGTCCCCCCCCCCTTCTTCTTCGTTCGTGGACCTCTCGGGGCGCGTCGAGGGCGTCGAGGCGCTCGAGCGCCACCTCGCGGAGTCGACGAACCCCGCGCTCCGCCCCCACGGCGTCGCGATCCGACTGGCGGCGTTTGGCGTCCCCGACGGCGACCCGTTCGGGGGGTTCGCGCTCGGCGCCCTCGTCGTCGACGCGGACGACGACGCGAGCCTCCGAAGCCTCGACGACGCCGCGGAGGACGCGCGCCGGAGGACGCCTCTCTCTCGAGGAGGGCTCTCTCTCCCGGCGCGTCCCGACGGAAGCGTCGGACGCGGCGCCGGAGAAAACGTCGACGCGCGCGGTTCACCCGCGGGGTCGCCGCCTACGCCTACGCCGACCGCGACCGCGACCGCGACCCCGACCCCGGGGCGCGCGCGCGCGATCGACCCGATCGCCTCCGATGACGCGCGGTCCTTCACCTCCCTCCGCGGCCTCGCGTCGCCGACGCGCGAAAACGCCCCGGGCCGACTCGCGCCGGGGTCCGGGCGGAAGAAACGCCAAAGGTTCGCCCGAGGGAGCGTCTCCGAAGCGCCGTTCGATCCGTTCGACGACCCGCCGGTCCGCGACTCCGACTCCGCGGGGGAGCACCTCTCGGGCGCGCGCGCGGGAGAGAGGACGCCGCCGACGCCGGGTTCGAGCGTCATCGCTCGCGCCGAGGCTCGCGCGGCGGAGATGCTCGCGCGCGCGCCGCGCGGCGCCGCGTTCGCCAGAAGCGGTCGAACGACGACGACGACGACGACGACGACGACGACGACGACGACCGCGGTCGGGGCCGGGGCCCGCTCGTTCTTCGCGCGGGTCCGCGGGTTCTTCGCGCTTCGTAACGTCTCGCCCTCGCCGCGGCGCGCGCGGGTTCGCGTCGCGGCGCTCGCGGCGGCGCTCGCGGCGTGCGACGCGGTGGCGTCGTTCGCGTACGTCGCGCGGACGCTCGGCGACGTCTCGGACGTCTCCGACGGAGGCGCCGACGTCGCCGACGACGTCTCCTCGTCGGGGAAGACGTTTTCGTTTTCTTCTCCCGAGGGCGTTCGCGTCGTCCTCGCGCGCCTCGCGGCGGTCGCGGCGCTCGCCGTCCCGCCCCTCGGCGTCCTCGCCGCGCCGCTCGCCGGCGCGCTCGCCGTCTTCGCGTCCGCGCCCGGCGTCTTCGGGAGCGCGTCGTCTCCTCTCCTCGGGAGGGACGCCGAGGAGGATGATTTCGCGGAGGCGGCGGCGGCGGCGGCGGCGGCGGCGGCGGGCGCCTTCTCCGCGCGAGGAGCCTTCTTCTCCCGGCGGCCTTCGAGTCGGCGCCCCGGGGCGTGCGCGGCGGCGACGCGGACGTACGCGCGGTGGACGCGGTCGAGCATCGCGGGCGTGGCGCTCGGCGCGACGCTCGCAGCGCTCGGCGATTGCGTCTGGATTTTTTTCGCGGGCGCGGGGGCGTCTCCGAGCGACGGCGGTTCGTTGGCGACCCGACGGCTGGCGGCGGCGGCGGCGGCGGCGGCGAAGGCGGCGTCCAGTCGCGTCGCCGCGTCGAGGGCGGCGGACCTCGAGGAGGCGGAGGAGGACGCGCGGGCGGCGTGGGAGAAGGGGGGCGAGGAGGAGGAGGACGACGAGGAGGATCGCGACGACTGAGGAGGAGGAGGAGAAGACCGAAAACGACGGTTGTTCGCGCGACGGTTCGCGTACGAAAAAGCACCCACGATGAAAAAAAAGAGGTTGGGTTTTTACTTTCAACAGTACGTAGTCTTCACACAAAAAAATCTCGCTTTGCCCCCCCCCGCCGCTCTCGCGGTCTCCTCGACACCGCCCTCCTCTTCGTTCCTCAGAGGCTTCCGTACGCCCTCGCCGCCTGCGCGGCTGTTTTTCTCTGCGGGCTCGCGAGTCCCTTTTTTCCGTCGCCTTCGCCGCCGCCGTCCCTCGCGTCGCCCGCGTGCGGGTTCGCGGCGGCCACCTCCTCCGCCTTGGCGATGGCCTGCACGGGCCATCCCTGCCAGATATCCCCCGGCTCGACGACGTCCCCGACCATGGCCATGGTGTGTTCGAGCAGGACGGCGTCCTCGCCGACGACGACGCCGCCCATGATTCGGCTCTCCGTGCTCAGGGTCGCTCCGGATTTGATCACGATGTGGTTCAGCGCGAAGGACCCGAGGGTGTTGGTGTGGCAGATGATGTGCGCGAAGTTCACGCACGCGCCGTCCTCGACGACGACGAGGTCGGGCTCCACCATCGGGGGGTCCGCGCCCGTCGGGTACAGGCACACGCGCCGCCCGATCTTCGAGCCGCAGTTGTTGTAGAAGAAGGGCAGGAACGCCGACCCGCCGAGGTACCGCAGGTCGTGCAGCGTGTCGCTGCACAGAGACTCGAAAATCTTCCACCGGAGGCAGTACGAGCTCCGGTCCCAGGGGTACAGCCCCGGCTCGCGCTTCCCGATGACGATCCACTTGAGGCCGACGTCGAAGACGAAGCGCGCCACCGTGTGCATCATGTGCACCCAGAGGTACACGAACACGAGCAGCAACAGGTACCGCCACTCGGGCATCTCCGTCCAGAAGTTATTCCCCAGGTCCCACGTGATGACGGCGACGACGTACCACGAGACCCAGATGGGCACCACGGCGTACGCCGTCCGCAGCGCGATGAACGCCGAAAAGAGCAGCGGCATCAGCTGCCACGGCGGCAGAAAGTACTCCGCCTTCCCCTGGTACACCGCGCGCCCGAACGGCTTCGCCTCACGAGGCGGCACCTGCGCGCCGCCCGGCACCTGCGAGAGGTCCTCCTCCTCCCCGTCCTTCCCCTCGGGTCCCCTGGGGTCGCCCGGGTCGAGCTGCACCGCGGCGCCGTTCCGACTCCCGACCCAGATGCTCCCGCGCTCGAACCGCGACTTGCGCCCGGCGACGCTCCCCGAACCCAAGCACGCGTCCTCCGCGAGCGTCGCGCCCGCGTACAACACGCACCGGTCGCTGACGTTGCCGCCGCGACCGATCTTCACCGGGTGCGCGCCCTGGCCGTCCCCGGGGAACACCATGGACCGCGAGCCCCACACGACGTCGTCGCCAACCTCGAGCAGGTCGAACATCCCGTCGGCGACGAGGACGCCGCTCCCGGGCCAAAACACCCGCCGGCCGATTTTGGCGCCCAACGCGCGGTAGAGGTAGGAGGTGTAGTCGTAGTGCTTCCCGAGGACGCCCACCGCGCCGCGGAAGGTGCCGTTGGGGAGGAGCTTGTTCATGATCCACCGCCGCGTGAGCTCCCACTCGCGAGCCGCGAACGTGCGCGGGAGCGGGCCAGCCTTGAACGTGCCGATCACCAGCCGCTTCACCAGGACGACGAACGCCATCTGGAGCAGGGGGCCGAAGATGTTGTGCCCGATGCGCGCGCTGAAAATCACCGCGAGGCGAAACGGGTCCATGAACCACGTGATGCAATCCTTCCACGTCATCGAGTCCAGCGCCTCGAACAGAGGGTCGCCGTAGTAAAACGAGTGCACCCGCCCGCCCGTGGGCATGGACCCGCCGCCCTCCTCGTCCGCCACCTCGCGCCCGTCGCTGCCGCCGCCGCCGCCGCCGCCGCCGCCGTAAATCACAGGGCGGGGGTCGAACGCGCTGTCGTCCACGTCCACCATCGTCGCCTCGTAGTCCGAAGACGACTCGGAGGAGGACAGAGAAGCGTCGGAGGAAGACGAACGCTTCTGAGCGGCGCTTCTCTGAGCGGCGCTCTGACGAGACGCGCTTCTTCTCGCGGACGCGGACGAAGAAGAGGAAGAGGAGGAAGAAGAAGACGATCTCTTCGCGCCGAGCTCGTACGCGCCGCGCTCGACGTGGAGCTCGCCCAACCGGCGATTCTCCGACCCGAACGCCGACGCGGGCCGAGCCTCGCCCTCCGCCTCCTCGAGGAGTCGTCGTCGTCTCCGAGCGAACGGCTCCTCTCCGATTTGCGGCACGTCGAACATGCTCTGGTAGAGCGCGACGCTCCCGTCCTCCTCGAACCCCGTCGCCTCCGCGCCGGTGTACCCTCCGAGCATCCTCTTGATGTACGCCGCCGGGTTCATGTAGAAAGTGGCGTCGGCGGCGGTTCGCTCGGCGGCGCCCGTCTCCGGGTTGATCTCGTGCTCGCCCGGGATGTTCACGTACAACCCCTGCGAGCGAATCAGGACGATGAACACGAACACCCACGGAATCCACACCACCGCCTCCGCGACCAGGACGAGCGGCCACGCGAGCATCTGGCTCCACGCCGACGGCTGCGGCTGGCGCATCCTGGCGAGCTTCTTGTGCTCGTCCATCTGCGCCGCGCACCCTCGCGCGCGGACGTCCAGCTCGCGCCAGGACATGTACGGCCCGAGGGTGGCCCCCGCGGGGACCGACCCCCCGGGGCCGACGATCGCGCGCGTGCACACGGTGGCGTTGGGGCCGAGGTACACCGGCGCGACCCGCAGCGCGCCTCGTCTCACCTCCGCGGCTCTGAGGTGCGCGTAGTCGTCGACGCTCGCGTTGGCGTGAATCTCGAGCATGTCGAAATCGGCGATGCGCGTCTGACGGCCGATCTTGGCGCCCGAGCCCACCTTGGCGCCGAGCAGGCGCAGGAAGACGCGAAACGTCGCGTCGTTCAGGCCGAAGAGCCCCGGGCCGCTCACCTCGAGCGCCTTGTTCGCGAGCCACCAGCGCAGGTAGTAGTGCCCCCAGAGCGGGTGGAGCCCGGGCTTGAGCCTGCCGAGGACGACCCACTTGAAACACACCGCCGCGAGCGGGAAGAGAATGGTGCTCAGAAGCGCCGTGAACACGAGCGCGGCGAAAAACGCGCACAGGCGCAGGTGGTGGAAGTGCTCGTCCTCGGGGTCGACGCCGGCGGCGCGAACGATGCGCGCGACGAAGGTGTGGTTGCTGACGTCGTGCACGAAGTCCACGCTCGGGTGGAGGCCGTGGATGCAGAACGACCACATGTTCAGGAAGATGGTCCAGCGAAGGATCTTCTGCATCGGCGCGAACACCAGGAGGGGGAGAGACTGCGTGACGAGGCTCGGCACCGACGTCGGGGAGAAGTGGTACGTCCACGCCATCGAACCGAGCGGCTTGGACGCCATCGAGGGCGGCAACCCGCCGGGCGCGCCGCCGGAGCCGCCGCGCGCGCCCCCGCCCTGGCCGCCCTGGCCGCCCTCCTTCTCGATCTTGGACGCGATCTGCGCGACGGTGCGGTACCGGAAAATATCCGCCCCCGTGAGGTTCCCCCCGAGCTTGCGCCGAATGTCCGACGCGAGCTGCCCCGCGACGATGGAGCTCCCGCCCACCTGGAAGAAATCGTCGTCCAGCGACACGGTCCGCGTGTCGCACGCGAGCGTCTCCGCCCACGCCTCCGCGACGCCCTTCTGGATCGGCGTCAGCGGCGCGCCGCCGTTCCCGCGGCTCGCCTTTTGCCGCTTCCACAGCGCGAGCAGCGCCTGCGCGTCGCACTTCCCGTCCGCCGTCCTGGGGATGCAGTCGACGGCGACGACGTCCTTGGGCTCGAGGAAGCCCGGAAGGCACCGCGACGCGAACGACATCACCTTGGCGGCGTCCGCGGAGGCGGGGACGACGGCGCCGACGATGGCGTTGGTGCCCGTCGTGTCGACGACGGCGGCGGTGTCCTCGACGCCGGGGGCTTTCGACAGCGCCGCCGCGACGCGGTCCGTCGCCTCCTCCCGCGTCGCGATCCCGCGCCGGCGCCCGGTGTTCTGCTCGAGGTTCGCCTCGAACGTCACGTCGAGCTCGGACATCCCGTCGCGGATCTCCTCCAGGTCGAGCGTCTTCGCGATGGCGCTCCGCGAGACTTTCCCCGTCGCGAGCTTGGGAATTTTATCCACCAGCACCAGACACTGCGGCCACTTCGCCGGCGGGAGCCTGCCCGAGGCGTGCTGGCACAGCTGCCTGAGCCCGGGCTCCTGGATCCCGCGCGTGGGGACGATCACGACGCCGACCGTCTCCTGCAGCGTCGCGTGCGGCACCGAGATGGCGACGACGTCCGACACCCCCGGGTGGCTCTGCAGCGCCTCCTCCACCTCCGCGGGGGAGATGATCTCGCCGCCGCGGTTGATCACCTCCTTACTCCGCCCCGTGACGTACAGGTACCCGTCCGCGTCCATCCACCCCATGTCCCCGGTCTTGAACCACCCCCCGGGGAAGAACGCGCCCGCCGTCGCCTCGGGATCGTTCTCGTACCCTCGCGTCACGACGTCGCCCCGCACGACGATGTGCGCCACCCGACCGTCGCTCACGCGCTCCCCCGCGTCGTCCACGATGGCCACGTCGGGGCAGATGGCCTGCCCGGACGAACCCGCGCGTTCGAGCGCGTACCCGGGGGGCGGGCACGTGATCGGCATGCACTCGGTCATGCCGTACGAGGTCAAGACCGCCGCCCCGGGGAAGACGTTTCGAAGCTGAATCGCCACCGAGGGGAGCAGGGGCCCCGCGGCGTTGGCGACGAACCGAATCGCCGTCCGCGGCGCCCCCGTCGCCATCGCCTGCGCGGAGTTCACGACCAGCAGGTGCATCGTGGGGGCGCCGTAGTACCACGTGCACTTCTTCTCCACCGCAACGGTCCAGAAATCGCCCACGTCGAAGAAGGGCATCGCCGTCGTGGACCCGCCCGCGAAGAGCGGGGCCAACAGGTTGCGACAGATCCCGCCGACGTGAAACAGGGGCATGAAGTTCAGACACACGTCCGAGGCGCGCAGACCGGAGCTCGCCGCGATCGCGCACGCGCCCAGGACGAGCTGGTGCTGGCTGATCGGGACGATCTTCTTCTTGCCCGTGGACCCGGAGGTGTGCAGCACCAGCGCGGTTCGAGAGGCGCCGGGGTCGCGCTTGGAGTGCTTCGAGCGCTCCTCGAGTTCCTCCGCGGCGCCGGCGCTCTTCGCCGTCGCGGGGCTCTCCGGCGGGTCCCCGGCGCGGTCGAAGGGCCCGCCGGCGACGCCGTCGGTCCTGTACGGGTCGCCGACGAGGCTGAACGCGCCGCCGGTCTTGGGGTCGGGGGTGATGGCGAGGGGGACGATGCCGAGCGCCTCGCACAGCTTCTGCATCTCGGGCGCCGCCTCCGAGCCCCCCTGGTACACCAGGGCGACGACGCCGCACGCGCGGAGCTCCTCGCGCATCTCCGCCGGCGTCGTCGCGGGGTTCACGGGAACCGCGACGTGCCTGTCCATGACGGAGAGCAAGACCGTCATGAGCTCGGGGCCGTTGGGCACCGCGACGCCGACGCGCGAGCCCGGCGTCCGCACGCCCCAGCTCTTCAGATCCGCGTCGACGCGCCAGATGAGCTCCCTGAGCTTGGCGTGCGTCAGGGGCTTGCGGTCGTCCACGGGGACGATCGCGGGCGCGCTGGACGAGGTGAGGAGGTCGGATATGTGCGCGTACGCGGGGAGGCGCTCGCCGAGCCACTGGCCGCTGAGCGAGCCCGTCGCGACCCGCCGCGCGGTGGCGGAGGCGATGAGATCCGCCATGGGGGGCGCGGCGACGATCGTGAGCGACGCGTCCGACCCGGCGGCGCCGCCGTCGTCGCTCGCGGACCCGCCGTCGGAGGCGGCGGAGCGGGGGGGGACGTTCGCGACGACGCCGCCGGGGGGCGCGGCGGGCGCGTGAGCGGGGAGGCCCGCGCTCCGGCGTCGGTGCCGCCCGACCTTCTTCTCCGCCACCCGCGCGCTCTCCCCGACGAGCAAGGGTGTTGTGAGGGAATCGGCGTCGCCGGACGCCGCCCCCGCGCCCGCGTCCCAACCGCCGTACCCGGACGAGCCGGGGTCGCCCGACCCGGCGGCGGCCCCCGCGCGGTGCGCGGGAGACGACGTCATCTCGTGCCCGTCCATCGGCGCGCCCTCGTCCTCGGGGCGGTGCGCCATCGCCGCGGGATCCGGAGACGACGAGGCGCCCGCTCGCCCGGGTGCGACGCGACGAGGCGCGACGCCGGGCCCGCGCGCCTACCGTGCCGTCCTCCCGAACGCGCGCCGCGAGCGGGAGGGCCGCGTGGAAGTCAAGGCGAGGTCGCGCGCCGGCGTACCTCGTCCACCGCGACCGCGCGTCGCTTTGTGAGACACCCCGCGGTCGCACCGTCTCGCTCGCGCCCTGCGCCGGGGTGGTTGCGAGAACGGCAGGCCGCGCGCCGAGATCGCCCGGGTGTTGGCGCTGCCGCAGCCTCCGAACCGGCACCCGCGGCTCACGTTCGAATATTACACACACGCGAAGCAGTGTGGAAAAAACACAGTAAAAAAACATCACATAAAACGCACACTGTTTTCGTGTGGTCATCAATCGATCGTGGGCGCCCCGACCAAATTTCCACCCCCCCGTCGACGCAGGGTCGGGGTCTGCGCGCACCGTTCGACGACCCGCTTATTTCTTGTCTCTTCCTTCCCTCCCCACCTTGCCGCTTTTTTTCAAGCACCCGTCTTCGTTCAGGTGGCCACCTGTTCCACCTGCGCGTCCACGAGCTTGTCGTCCACCCCCCCCTCGACGCTCCCGCCGTCCGTCAGCTCCGTCAGCGCCTCCAGGCTCGGCGTGGGGGACCCGGGGCGCGCGAGCCCGAGCGCGGAAGACACCCGCTCCATCCCGAGCGCCGCCGCGACGCGCTCCACGTTGACCTCCGCCTGCGGGTCGGAGCCGCCGCCGCCCATTCCGCCGCCGCCGCCGCCGTTCGTCTCCTCCCCCCTCGCGCCCTCCGCGTTCCCCGCCCCGGCGGGCGCCGAGGTCACGCTCCCGCGGTCGTTCGGCGCGTCTCCGTTCGCGTTCGCGGACGCCTCGTCCTCCTCGAATCCCTTGCTCCTTCGCCACTCCGGGCTGTAGATTTTGCTGAGGTACTTGATGCCCGAATCCGGCAGGACGACGACGATCACCGCGCCCGGGGCGCACCGCCCGCTGAGCTCCACCGCGGCGTGCATGTTGAGCCCCGAGCTCCCGCCGGTGAGCAGTCCCTCCTCGCGGCTCATCCTGAGGCACATGTCGAAGCACTGCTTGTCGGTGACGCTGAGCATCGCGTCGACGACGCCGAAGTTCATCGTCCCCGGCACGGAGTCCTTCCCCACGCCCTCCACCGCGTACTTCCCGGCGGCCAGAACCCCGCGCTCGATCGGTTTGCCCTCGCCCGCGTGGTACGCGCCGTACATCACCGAGCCCACGGGATCGGGCATCAGGACCTTCACCCGGCCTCGAGATTTTTCCTTCAGAAACTTGCCCGTGCCGCTCACCGTCCCGCCCGTGCTCCCGCCGGCGATGAAGTGCGTCACCCGCCCGGTCGTCTGGCTCCAAATCTCAGGGCCCAGCGTGCGGTAATAGGCGTCCGGGTTGTCGGGGTTCTCGTACTGGTTCACGGGGAAGTAGTCGTCGTGGCGCGCGCACAGGGTCGCCTCCAGGTTGACGTAGTGCTCCGGGTGGTCCGCGGGGAGGCCGTCCTTGGCGACGATCAGCCGGCCCCCGTACGCCGCCATGCTGTCGCGCTTCTCCTGCGAGCACTTGGCGTTGGTGATGGCGATGTAGCCGTAGCCGCGGATGGCGGCGATGCACGCGACCGCCGCGCCCGTGTTCCCCGAGGTGCTCGCGACGAGGGTGTCGCCGGGCTTGATCTTACCGTCGCGCTCGGCGCAGTCGATGATGTGCTGCGCGATGCGATCCTTGATGGAGCCGCTGGGGTTGAGGTACTCCGCCTTGGCCAAAATCTTCACCCCGGGCGTCTTCGACAACCGGCTCAGGTCCAGCATCGGGGTGTTCCCGATGATCGCCGCCGCGCCGGGTTTCCGCGCGGAGCCGCGACGGAACCGCGAGACGATCGGACCCATCGCGAGGGGAGGCGCGGGGGGAGGAGCGAGCGGGGAGAGGGGGCGGCGGCGCGCCGATAAAAGTACCGGATCGACCCACGCGACGCGACGGCTGTAATATTCCTTCGGAGCCGGGCAAAACGTAGACCCTCGTCGACGGTTCCTGCCGCCACGTCGAAAAGCGTAGACTGGCTACGGTACTAGCTCTAGGATATGGGTCCCAAAACGCCAACACTCCGAACCCCCCGGTCGGGTTTTCGGAAAAACCGCTCCCGCCGCGCGTGGTCGCGCGACAGACTCCCCCCGCCTCCGCGACCGCACCCTCGCGCCCGCCTCCCGGACGATGCTCCCTCCCCCCGCCGCCCTCCCTTGGTACCACCCTCGCCGCGTGTTGGACGACCTCGTCGCGCTCGTCGCGCTCGTCGCGCTCGCGACCGCGTACGCGGCGTCCGCGCTCCTCGGACGCGCCGACGCGGGTTCGCCGTCGGGGGAACCCGAGGCGGCGCCCCTCCCGGACGCGGAGGAGGAGGAGGAGGAGGAGGAGGCGTGGGCGGAGGCGCGCGAGGCGATGCACCCTCCCGGCGCGATCGGGTACGCCACCCTCCCCGTCCGCGCCACGGGCTGGCCCGCCGCGCGGTCCTCGGACCACCTCCCCCCGACCTCCCCGACCTCCCCGACCTCCTCTCCGGCGGCGACGTCGCCCTCCCCCCTCGACCGTCCCCTCCTCCCTCGCCGCGAGGACGCGACGTTCGAGATGTACCACGAGGTGTACCCCCCGGGCGGCGACTGTCTCCACGACGCGAGCGCGCGCGCGAAGGCGCCCTGCGCGCTGCTTCTCAACCCCACGGGCGGGAGCGCGCTCTCGTGGATACTCAGCGGCGCGGCGAAGCACTTCCAAAGCCGCGGGTTCAGGGTCGTCCTCTGCGACCTCAGAGGACAAGGCCGCACCGGCGCGCCCCCGCCCGGGCCGTACGCCGTGCGCACGCTCGCGCTCGACGTCCGAGCCTTGATCCGAGCGCTCGAACTGGAGCGCGTGCACGCGGTGGGATTCTCCCTCGGCGCCGCCGTCGCTCTGCAGCTCGCCGCGCTTGACGCCGAGGGGGAATCCCGCGCCGAGGAGGCGCTCGCGAGCGATCGAAAGCCGAAACCGAAGCCGAAACCGACGCCCGATCGACCCGAGGAGGAGAGGAAGGCTCTTTCGACGACGAAGAAGAAACGCCCGAAGAAGCCCAGAGTCGACCGGAGGGTTCTCGGCGCCGTCAAGCGCTGGCTCGTCGCCGTCGCGCGTGGCGGCGAATCCGGCGACGCCGAATCCTCCTCGTCGCCGCCGTCGCCTCATCCGCGCGACGGCGCGCTTCTCTCGAGCGCGACGCTGTTCGGCTTCACCGCGAACCTCCTCGCGGATAAGACGTTCCCGCGCCGGGCCCTGGTTCGTTTCTTCGCGTCGGAGCGTTTCGTGCGCGCGGTGGGCGTGCGTGCGTTCGGCCGGCTCATGGCGTCCGCGACGCGGTTCAACTGGTCGGCGATCGACGACGGCGGGGGATACCCCGCGGCCGCGACCGAACCCCCGACGAGGTTCAGGGCGCTGGACTCCGAGACGCTCATGAAAATTCAGCTGAGGAACTTCCTCGACGGGTACGCGTGGTGCGTCGCGTCGTGGGCCGGGTTCGACGCTCGCGACGCGCTCCCGAAGATCCAAACGCCGACGATGTTCGTACACGCCGCCGGCGAGGACCGCGCCGGGCACGCGGGGTGGACGAAGAAGAGGGACGCCGAGAGGATGCCCCGAGGTCGGTTCGTCGACGTGCCCGGGCCGTACTCGCACGCCATGCCGTACGAGGCGACCAAGACGTTCGTGGAGCTGGCGGCGGATTTCATCGACGAGGTCGAGGCGCGCGCGCGCCCGGGGTGAGCAGGCGGCGCGGGGAGGGGGAGGAGGGCGAGCGGGAGGAACCGAACCGTCTTCGAGGGAAACGAACCGCGTCGAACGACGCGCGCGTCGCGCGGCTATTCTTCTTCTCCTTCTTCTCCTTCTTCTCCTCACGAAGCGTCTCTTCGACCGCCCTCACGAGCACACGCACGATCAAGAGCGCGTCGCGTCGGGAGCATCCGTCTCCGTTCGCGAATCGTCCGTCTCTCGTTCGAATCGTCGGACGCGGCGCGCGGGGCGCGACGTATCGCGATTTACTCGGCGCGCCCCCCCGCGCTCGCGTTCGGCTCCCCCGGGGGCGGCGCGGGATCGACCCCCTCCCCTCCCCCCTCCCCGCCCTTCTGTCCGTTCCGTCCCATCTCCCCGCACTGCCGCCCTCCGCCCTCTCCTCGGCTTCCCCTCTCCGCGGCGGCGGCGGCGGCGGCGCTTTCCTCCCTCCTCCGCTCGGCGGCTCTTCTTTCCCTCTCCGCCTTCTCCCTCCGCGCCCCGTGCTCGGGGTAGTGCGCCGTCTCGAAGTCGATGTGCACGAACGCGCGCTCCACCTCCCCCATCTCCTCGATCGTGTTCTGCAGGCTCTCCCCGATGTCGTGCGCGCGTCGCAGCGGCATCTCCTCGGGCAGCACGACGTCCACCTCCACGAAAAAGTTTGGCCCGAAGGTGTACGCGCGCACGGTGTCGATGCAGACGATGTCCCGGTGGTGGTTCCACGCCAGGTACGTCAGCTGCGTGAGGAACTCGGGGGGCGCGGAGTACCCCACCATGGCCTTGATGTTCTCGAGCGCGGTCAGGGCCCAGTTGTGGATGATGTACGTCGCGAGCAGGATGGCGCCGAGCGGGTCGATCCAGTAGAGCGTTCGGTCGCCGAGCATGGCGGTGGCGAGGCCGACGGTGTTGGTCGCCACGTCGTTCCTGTGGTCCTGCGCGTACGCCTGCACCGCGGGGGAGGAGGACTCGCGGCAGTACAGGTACAGGCCGAACTTCACGAGCACGACGGTGCACATGACGCCGATGACGCCGTAGATGTCCTCGAGGTGGTGCGTGTGGTCCGGCCCCACGAGCTGGCGGACGCCCTCGATCAAGATCTGGAACCCCAGCGTGCCCATGATGCACGAGAACACGATGATGCCCAGCGGCTGCATCCGCGACTTCCCCGCGGGGAACAGGTACTTGTTCTGCTTGCGCATGCTCTTCTCCGTCTGCCACAGGATCAGGCCGGAGATGAGGTCCAGGAGCGAGTCGAGGGCGCTGGTGATGATGCTCAGCGACCCGGAGCTGTACGCGGCGAAGGCCTTGATGACCAGAAGCGCGACGTTCGCCCAGAAGCTCAGCTTCAGGGCGAACGCCTCGCGGACCCGGCGGCGCCTCAGCTTCGCGTCCTCCTCCGCGTCGCGAGCCTCCGCGAGCCTACTGTCCGCGTCGCGAGCCTCCTGGTCGCTCGCGAGGGCTCGCCCGCTCGCTCGCTCGCTCTGGTCGAGGAGGTGCTCCGTCTCCTCGAACTTCTCCACGAGCTGATTCTGCCTGCGGTAGTACGCCACGATCCCGTCCGTGCTCGCGACGTTGAAGTGCCGAGGCAGGCGCCTGTGCAGGCCCGCGATCTGCGCCTCGGTCTTCTTCCCGGGCTCGAACGTCTCCGCGTTCAGGCGCCACGACTTACGGACGCGCGCGCCGCCGTGGGGGGGGGCGCTGCCGCCGAGAGGCCTCTGAAGTGGCTCCGAGAGGCCGGCGGGAAGGACGACGGAGGTCTCCCCTTCGCCCTCCACGGAAAAGGCGCGGAGGGTGCCCCCCCCGGAGGAGCGGGGGTGGCCCGACATCCGGACCGACGGAGGAACTTCCGACCGCGCGACGCGAAGGAGCGAGCGCGCGAGCCTGCCCCGCGGCGGCGCGCGCTGATTACGCGACCGGGGGAGCGGACGTGACGACGAAAACTGGCAGAGCGCGGTCCGGGCGGACGAATCGAATCATCGATCCGGGGCGGAAGATGTCGATACACGCGGGTGAATTCTGCAACGCTCGGTCAACGCTTCGTACCCCCGGCTCGAGAGATGCCCGTCAGTCCGTCGCGCGCACGTCCGCACGGTCGAGATGCCCGCGCTCCTAGCGCGCACCCCGATGAAGGCTCCGGGGGACGTCGACGACGCCCCCAAGCCGATGAAGTGGCTCCGATGCCTGCAGTGCAACCAGAAGTTCCCGGAGGTGGACTTCAAAGCGCATCAGCGCGAGAGCAAGTCCCCTTGCGAGCTGGTGCGTCCCCCCGCGGCGCGGCGCGCGATGCGTCCCGGGGTGCGCCCCGGGCCCGAGCGCGACGAACGGCGTCGGGGCGTTCGCCGACCCGCGCTCGTCCCGAACGCGCCTCACGATGCGCGCGCCGTCCGCGAACCGTTTCTCTCGCGCGGCGTCGTCCCCCGCGCGCGCCGCGCGCGCCGTCGCGCGAGACGTGACATCTGGCGCCGTTCCGACGGACGTTTCGGACGTCTCGCGGCAACAACGACGCGCGAACCGTCTCGCGCGTCACTCGCATCCATCTCACCTCCGCCTCCTCCCCGCCCCCGGCCTGAACTCCCCGCGAACGTCGCACCCTCCCTCCCCGCCCCTCCTCCCCCCCCCGTTCCTCCCT
>MDSW01038235.1_pt1 | contig 20032 bp, 15 predicted proteins | sample 811171 | NCBI WGS metagenome assembly MDSW01 (sample SAMN05326641, study PRJNA326480) | marine metagenome | isolation source: seawater | place: Atlantic Ocean: North West | collected 2012 | reverse complement strand
TATTGTTATTTCGTCGCGGGGGTAGTCGGTGAGATGATCACTGATCTGTTCGCCGCGCGCGTAAATGGATTCGTGGTGGACGAAGAGTTGCGGCGGGCGGCACAGGCTTTCGGAGAAGGGCTACAGCTGGTGAACATCTTGCGAGATGCGGACGAAGATGCGCACCACGGACGTTTGTTCCTCAACGACGAGATTGATCGTGGAACGGTGATGCAGTTGGCCAGGCGAGATCTGATTGACGCACAGCGATTTGTCGAGCGTCTCAGTTGCGTGAACCCGCCCGCCGGGTATGTCGGGTTTTCGCAACTACCACTACGGCTCGCCTGGCTGACATTGGATCGCGTGGAAGAAGCGGGGCCAGGAGCAAAAGTATCCCGCCAAGCAGTGCTCCAGATTCTGCAAGAGGTTTCTCGCGCCGGAAAGCAGTCGGTTGGCAAACTCAATCTGGTGACCACCGAAGAACGAGTGTTTGCGGGAGCCTCAATCTGATGAGGGTGATCCTGGCAAACCCGAGAGGTTTTTGCGCCGGAGTCCGGCGCGCTGTTGAGATTGTCGAGCGAGCGCTGGCTTGGTACGGCGATCCGTTGTACGTGTTCCACGAGATCGTTCACAACTCTCATGTGGTACGCCGCTTGACCGAGCGAGGTGTCGTGTTTGTCGACTCCGTTGCGGAAGTGCCACGGGGAGCCACGCTGGTTTTTTCAGCACATGGGGTCGCTCCGGAGGTGCATGAGCAGGCCCACCAGAGGAGACTGAGAGTTGTGGATGCGACTTGCCCGTTAGTTGCGAAGGTACACAAGGAAGCTCGCAACTTCGCGGCTCAAAAAAAACACATCGTGCTGATTGGCCACGTGGATCACGACGAAGTGGTGGGTACGGTGGGTGAGGCTCCGGCGTCCATTCACGTCGTGGCGACGCCCGCTGAAGTCAATTTGTTGGACTTGCCACAAGACGCACCCGTCGCGTACCTGACGCAAACCACCCTGAGTCTGGATGATGTGTCGATGATCGTCGACCGATTACGAGAACGTTTCCCCCGGCTTGTGGGTCCGGCAACCAGTGATATCTGCTATGCCACGCAGAATCGTCAGGAAGCGGTGAGGCGACTTGCGCCCCAGGTCGATCTGGTCCTGGTGGTTGGCAGTAAGAACAGCTCCAATTGCAACCGTCTTTGCGATGTCGCTCGAGAGATGGGTACGTCATCCTACCTGGTGGATGACGAATCGGAGTTGGAGTTTTCCTGGTTTGGTGGGTGCGAACACGTGCTGGTAACGGCCGGTGCAAGTGTGCCGGAGGAAGTGGTCCGAGAAGTGATTCATCGAATTCAGGCATTATTTCCGGCGGAAGTCGTCGAGGAACCAGGGGTCGTCGAGCCGGAGGTGTTTCCGCTGCCCGATGTGCTTCTCCAACCCCCGCCGTCACAAGCCACCGCGCAGCCTGGGTAAGTGTGAAAATGGCGAGCGAGTCCAGGATCCGCATTTGCGGCTAGCTCAGCAAACTCCGGGCAAATGCATCCATCTCGCTGAGGGCGTGAAACACGTGGATGTATTTCCTGTTCACAGTCGGCAGCAGACTTGCTCCTCGGCCCCCGACGAAAAGATGCATGCGACGTCGTTGGAGTTGTGCGGCTGCTGACGCAAACTCTTTTTGCATTGTGGTTGTCAACTTGCGTGACACCGAGAGCCACACCACTTTGGCACCGAGTTCGGCGGCGGACTGTGTCAACACGCTCAGAGGAGTGTTTGCTCCGAGGTTAACCGTCTCGTACCCGACGTCGGACAGCACGACGCTGACCATGAGCGTTGGGACGGCGTAGGGATCTTTTTCAGGAGCTCCCCCTACCGCAATCGGTGGCTCGGCAGACGGTCTGGAGAATTGTTTGCGAAGCGTGGTTAACGCTTCAAGGCAAATATTCGTCGCACGATGTTCGAGAAAGATGCCGCGTTTATCCTCCGGCCAGAGACTGCCAATTTCCTGCATGGCGTGCCGCAGCGGCCCGTCACAGATTGCCGCAGCACTGACCCCATGGACGTACATTCTCGTGAGCATGTTGGTCACGACGTCAGCCTCGCCGGCGACCAGGGCCTCAAACAACTCAGCGTGTTGCTCGGCAAACGCTGTTGTTCGTGCGCGGCGATGCGTGGGTTCACTGATTGCCAGCAGATCCGGTCGTACCACTTCGGCGGAATGGTCCCGGATGAAACGAATCGCTTCACTGCGGGCGATTTTGCGATGGCCTCCAGCAGTGCGTGCGATGGCGAGGTCTCCGCGGTCTGCCCAGCGGCGCACGGACGATTCGCTGACTCCAATCGCTTCTGCAAATTGTCGAGGTGAAAGGAATTGAGTCATGGCATGGATGGTCGGCAGAGAACACCAGATGATGCTGGCAAAAGAAGACTCAAAAAAACCGGTCAAGAGAAATCGACGCGCACCTTGGCAGTCGACGCCTCTGCAATACAGTATCAACGAAATGACAGTTTTGCAAGTTTTTAAATTCGTTGGTTCCGGAGGCTGATCATGAACCTACTTTTGGCAGACGCGACATCGAGCTACACCGCTGTCGCAGGTGGATTGAGCATTGATTCGCTCACGTACTACATGTTTTGGATTGCGACCGTTTGCATGGGAGCGGGAACGGTGTTCTTCTTCCTCGAACGGTCCAACGTGCCGGCGAAGTACCGGACGACACTGACGGTCTCCGGATTGATTACCGGCATCGCGTGTTTCCACTACTTCCGCATGGCAGCGATTTACGAAGGGGGGGCTTCCCGACGGAATATCGTTACATCGACTGGATCATCACCACACCGCTGATGCTGATCAAATTCCCGTTGCTGCTGGGTTTGGGAGCCAAGGGCAAGAAGTTGTTCGCACAGCTGATCGCACTTGATTTGGTGATGGTCGCGACCGCTTACATCGCGGAAGTCTCCACTGTGGGCGGAGGTGTCTGGTGGTCCTTCTTCCTGATTGCTTGTGTGGCCGAAGCTCTGATTGTGGCGACACTCTACTTCCAGATGAAAGATGCCATTCTCGATGCCCCGCGTCCGATTTCCAAGTCCGTGCGGCTGATGCGGACCTTCATTCTGGTCGGCTGGGCCATCTACCCGATCGGATTCCTGATGGCACTCACGGGTGACAGCGGAGGTGCATTGCGAGAGCTGTTCTACAACGTGGCAGACATCATCAACAAGGTGGGCTTCGGGCTGGTTGCCTACCAGGGGATCAAGGCAATTTCCGAAGTGGATCGATCACTTGGATTGTCCAAAGAAGAAGCCGCAACAGCCTGAGAAGAGGCTCTGACCGAAAGCGGGTGGTGTGCTATGACACCACTCGCTTTCTTTTATTCAACCAGTTTGTCTACGGTGGTGTAACGTGACAACGGGAGTCAATCAAAGATGGGCGTGGCGATGCTTCTTTGATGCGCCGATCGCCTTGCTATTGATGTGTGTTGTCACAGGCTGGTTGGTTCCAGACTTTTCAACTCAGTACGCAGGTTGGCCGTTTGTGATTTCGTTGTTTGTTGTTGGCATGCCACACGGTGCTGTCGATTTCCTGCTTAATGCCAAGTTGAAATCGGCGGGTCGGTTCGGCAAACAGGTGCAAGCTTTTACTTGGTACGTGACCATACTCGCTGGCGGCGTGCTGGCATTGATCGTATTCCCAAGACTGACGCTTCTGCTGTTCGCGATTGCCAGCGCACAGCACTTTGGGACGGCAGATGCACGCATGTTGGATTGGCGGTTTCAAACGAGTGTACCTCGGAGAATCCGTCGCTGCTCGGCGTTCGCCCGAGGTGTCACGATCCTTGCTCTGCCATTCGTTTTTTTTCCTGACGAGTCGGTTTCGGTCATCAATGCCGTCACACAGCTTGTCTCAGCTGCGCCGTTGATCGTGGCTGGTGAAGCCATTGCCTATCTGGCGACTGCATGCGTGATTGTTGCGTTGGCTTCACTGTTGGTTTCGACGACGTACCGCACCTTTACAGGTCAGTTGCGAGTCGCCTTGGTGGAATGGCTCGAGATCACCGTAATCGCTGCTGCATTTTGGCTGCTGCATCCTTTGTTTGCCATGGGTTTATATTTGCTGACATGGCATGCGTGGCGTCATCTTTATCTGGTCGCTCCACTCCTGGACAGTCAACCGCGCAGAGGGAATCTTCATGAGCTATTCCGTTGCGTGGGGCGATTGCACGTCCACTCGCTTCCACTGCTGCTGCCAACGCTTGTGTTATTCGGTGTGATCGCGTTATGGAAGCTACCGGTTTGGGATTCATTCCATCTTGCCGCGTTGGCCATAGCGACGTTTGTTGTCGTGACATTGCCTCACCACCTGCTGGTGGAAAGGTTATTCGAATCGCGTCGACCGCGACAAGACTGGACGGAGAACGAGAACGCTTCCCGTCACCAGCATTCGAATGCGACGGCGTTGGAGGGTCGTGGAGCACCCGGTTAACTTATCGCTGGTCGAACCCGCACCTCTCACAGGTTCAGACTAGCTCAGTGAGGCCTGTTGGAAATTGTTGGATGCGACCGTGTAGGTTCCGGGGGCAACTTGGTATCCGGCAATTGCTGTTCGGGAGCTTCTGTTGTGGCGGATTCCACCTTGCAGCCGTATCCGCCCTGTGCGCCAGGCTTCAAGTTCAAACGCCGACGAAAAGAAGATGGTTTCATGATTTTTCGATCATGGTACGCGGCAATGGTAAGTACGCGCTGCAACAGGTCGGTGTTGGTTGCTAATCTTGACTTTGCCGAGTCGAACCAGATGTTGTCTTCCAGCCCAACTCGAACGGCTTGTCCGTTGGCGATGGCGATCGAGTTCATAGCCAGCTGACATGTACCAAGGCCGGCAAATGCGGCGTAACAATGCTCGGGCAGATGCATCAGCATCATGCCAGCCTGCGCTAGATTCGCTTGCGCACCGGCGATGTTGCCAAACAACAGATTGATGTAATAGGGCGGGTGAAGAATAGTTTTTTTGATCAAGTAATGTGCGTAGTTGAGCATGCCCAAGTCAAACGCCTCGAGTTCTGGCTTGATACCGCGCGCGTTCATTTTGATGGCGAGGGTCTGAATCATTTCGGGCTCATTGACACTCGCTTGCGAGGGAAAATTCAATGAGCTGAGCGTCAAGCTGGCCATGTCAGGTTTGAGAATGCCATCCAATTCAAGTGGAGCGGAACGCAGCGCGAAGGCGGCTTGTCTTCTTCCGCTTAATGAGACACAAAGCACTAAATCGGGGGCGTCACGTCGAATTCCGTCAATAATCGTCGCGTAAACTTCTGGATCCTGTGTGGGTTCTCCGGTTGTTTTGTCTCGGGCGTGAAGATGAGCAACTGTAATTCCCAACTCGACAGCATGCAGCACCTCATCGATGATCTCATTGCAGTGCAGGGGTACGTGCGGAGTCATCTCCCTGGTTGGCACCATCCCAGTAGGAGCGAAGTTGACGATTAAATCATCTAGTGGGTACATCGCTTCGGCATTTCTGCTTATCGTGGAATGAGAACTAGGAGCATGGTAGCGAACGCATTTGCGTAAGGAGTCGTGCTCCCTATTGTAGTTAGTGTCCTGAGCATTGCGAATTTGCAACGGCTGCTACCGAGGGTGGATCGTGGTAATCCAATCGCTGGTGATCAGACAGGGAGAGCATCTTCCTGTCGAGTTTGCCCTAAAAATAGTGTGTCTTAGGCCGCACTGATGTCTGAAAACATGAAGATTTTAATTCTCCCGCCAAGTGAATATGGTTTGGCCTGTGCTGACGTCATCGAAGAAATCCCTGGGTTCCAGGTGGCAGGTTTTCTGGAATGCTTGGATCAGCAAAGGGTTCAAGAAGAATTTGCTGGTTATCCTATTCACTGGATAGGTGACCTTGCCAGGCTGCGCGATTCGCACGGTGTCGTGTGCGCAATGGGGTCCACGAGCCGCGATCAATTTGTGCGCAAGGTGGAATCTCTGGGACTGCGCCTGCCAGCACTGTGCCATCCAACCAGCCGCGTATCGGCGCGGGCAACCATTGCAGATGGAACGTTCATCGATGTGAATGCGGTGGTGGCGGGATATTCCACGGTCGCGCGCCATGCCCGTATCTCACGCGGCGCAATCATTGGGCATCACACACACATCGGCGAGTATGCAAGCGTGCAGCCGGGTGCCAATATTGCGGGTCACTGTCACGTCGGTGACCAAGCGTACATCGGCATGTCTGCAGTGATTCGAGACCATGTCAAGATTGGTTGCCGAAGTATGGTAGGTGCCGGGGCAGTCGTGACGAAAGATGTTCCCAACGACGTGACGGTGGTGGGCGTCCCGGCCCGCATCGTCGACTTGAGTGAATAGCTTACGCCGCAGTCATACACGCTGATGGTGGACGCATGCGTGGTTGTGCGGGTGTCATTCTGCTGCGGGTCTCCATGGCGCAGGTTGCGTCAACCAAGTGCATGGCGAGTGCCGAGCTGTTCGTGACAGCTTACTCGGCTTTGCGCCACGCAGCGCGACATTCCAACGGGTAATCGGTTAGTAAACCATCGATTCCAGCGGTCGCGGCATGCCGCCAGGCGTCCGGGTTACGTCGGGACTCGCCTGAGCCGGCGAAGTTAAAAAGTACCAGCTTGCCATGTGCGTGGAGATGTGAGACTTCTTCACTGGTCGGTACGGACGACAAGAGAAAGCAGTCGAGTAGCCCTTCCTGCAGTCGACGTTTGAGGTCGGCGCGGGACACATTCTGACCAATTCGAAACGCCGGATTCAGTTTCTTGAGTCGCTGGCTCATTGCATCGTTCTGGTCGAATGCAAACGACTGATCAATCAGTTTGTACTTCTCAACGAGTGATACTAACTTGGACTCGCCATCACGCGTCACGTGTTTTACGTTGAGCGCGATGATGGTCGGCCCGCGTCGGCGCTGATTCACCAGTGCCAGTGTTTCCTCCAGCGTCGGAACGCGCGCTCCCGCAAAGACTTGGTCGAACCAGTGCCCGGCATCCAGCCGCCGGACCTCGGCGAGCGTCATGTCACGAATCGATTGCGACGATCCGTCGGTCGTACGTTGCACATTGTCGTCGTGGATGACGACCAAATGGCCGTCTTTGGTTGTGCGAATGTCAAGCTCGAACCCCATCCCCAATTCGAGACATGTCGCAAAGGCAGGCAACGTATTCTCTGGTGCGTGCCGGAGTAGCCCACGATGAGCAATCAGGATCGGATCGTCAGCACGGAGGCTGCCCAGCGACAGAAGCATCAGGCAAAAGACAAGGCGATTCATGGTTAACTCAACTCCTTCGCGCGAATGTTTGTCGATCCAGGACGGTGCCTTTTAGACTTTTGATTTCGACAGTCATCGGGCCGTCACGTTTTACCGTTAGCAGGAGGTAGCTATCTTCACCCGCGAGGAATCGGGAATGGGGATCGGGATACCTGGTTCCCTTCCCGTTCAGAGACGTGTTGTAGTAGTGCAGGCCATCCAACTCGGCGCGCTCGGCAAAGTAGCCAAACCCGGTGATGCAGCAAGTGCCTTGACGGAACAGGTCGTGCCATTGCTTCTTCGCTTGATTGCGGACGCTGCCGTTCCGTTCGTTGTAGAGTGTGACGTTAAACACGGGCTGCTGCAGCATTAGCTTTTTGTACCAGCGGAACTGATTGGAGTGTGCATCGAACGCATGGCAGGTTTGCCACGTTGTGCCGAAATCGGAGATGTGGTTGAAATCCAGCGCCACGAACCGCAGATCGAACTCAGGCACTTCGAAGTGCCATTTCCATTCATCACCCGGAAGCGTAAAGAAACGGCGGAAGGCAGTGGCATGCACATCGTATACCGGCTCAGCTGGCGGTTTCTTCCCACGCGGTCGGATCTCTCGGTCATGATTACCCAGTGCGGGCATGAAGGGTGTGGATCGGAATAATTTCGGATAGGCGTTGATTAGTTCCGCATACGGTTTGACACAGTCCTTGTTGCCCTGGCCGCAGGAGTCCCAAAGCCGGGAGATATTGTCGCCCGCGGTCAGCAGCAGATGTACGTCATCCTTCAGGACGGCGGATAAATCCGGCTTGCCCTGCCAGTCAGCAACCACGGCCACGCGCAACACATCGGTGGGGTACGCCTTGAATGTCCAGTCTGCGGAACGGTGGGCGCCGGTGCGGACTGAGTAGTGGTAAATGGCGTCTCGATGTTTGAGCGGAATCTCGACGTGGTGCAGTGTGGTGTTCTCGTCGACCTGGACTTCCCCTGCGTATTGCTTGGTTCGCCCAAAATAAACGATCGAATCGCCTGGCTTGTCGGTCTCCCAATTGACGACGATCCGGGTGGGATCATGCGTCTTGTGCGTCAGCCAGATACGCTCGATCTCCGCTGCCGCCAGGTGGTGCGTGGGCAGGAGGAGCAGCAACGCCAGAAAAGGTTTCATGGGATTGTCCTACATGCTACTTCGGCGGATTCGGACCATTCTTTGGTAGCGGGGCAAGTAGCAGACCCTGGGGGTCGATGAGTCTCCATTATAAATTCACGGAGATTCGGTAGCCATTTCCGGTAGCCATTTCCGCATGTGCTCGCGATGCAGGGAAATGTGAAGCGCGCGATCGGTTGGAATCACCGTGTCTCAGTCGCAATCCGGCGAACCAAGAGACTCACTTGATACGGCGAGCACGGTTGGACCGACCAGCTTCAAACCAATGAAAAACAAGATGTTTTTTTGCGGCTTGAGCGGAAATGGCCAGTGTTTGGCAGAGAGCGAACTGGCTTGGCAGATTGAGTTCGCAAAAGATAAAGAGCACGCCCGATAGGAGTCGAACCTATAACCCCTGGTTCCGAAGACCAGTGCTCTATCCAATTGAGCTACGGGCGCTTGTGATGCAGCTGGCCAAGTCGACTTTTCAGTGCGGTAGCCAGTATCGAAAAGATAAGCAGTTGTCTGAAAAGATGCAATGCGTGAGACATGAATTTCGGGCGGTGCCTATTTGATCCGCGAATAATCGGTGGGGGCAAGAAACGTGCTTTCCACCTTCTTTACCAAGGCGCCTCCGGATTTTGCTCGCGATTCTTTCAAGACCGTTTGCCATGCGGGGTCCTGACGAAAGTCATCCCAGGCTTTGTCACGCGCGGCCTTGCTGGGGTATGCGAGAAGATAAATCAGCGTGTTCTTGGACTCGTCGCCACTGGCAGGTGTCCAATACCCGACGGGCTCCATGCCGTGACGCTCGAAGATTGCGTTGGTGTGATTTCGGAAACGCGCGTGCAGTGCTTTGAGCTTGCCAGCGTGCGCCGTGTACTTGCGTAGTTCGAAAATACGATTTGCTTGTTCTTCGGCCTGCAAAGGAGTCGAAAGCTTGGGTAACAAGGCAGCGATGACGAGAAGTAAGCAGCAGTACAATTTCATGAGGTTTACCTCGTGTCAGTTCATGAACAACGATCGAGAACGCATTGTCATTACGATGCCATGATGTGTAAAGCGAACGCTGAAAGCGTTTGCATGGCCGCTGCTATGATGTCTTCGTCGCCAGGATTGATGGGCTCGATCAACCCACACGATAAAACACTGGCGATTATGGCGATTATCGATGCGAGGTCGAATTAGCCAAGCGCGCGACGCGCGGCGTTACTGGTCGCTTTTTTTATTCTTCGCCAATTTGCCTTCTTGCTTGAGCATGGGTCGGAGTTCGTCGATGAAATCAAGGACATCTTCGAATCGCCGGTACACGCTGGCAAATCGCACGTAGGCCACTTTATCCAGGTCGTAAAGGCGTTCCATGACGAGTTCGCCAAGTATTTCGGCGTCAACTTCGCGTTCAAAGCGTGAATAGACATCGTGTTCGATACCCGTGATCAGCGCATCGATCTGATCGTCTTTGATAGGGCGTTTCCAACACGCCTTGGCGATACCGCGCCGCAGCTTTTCACGACTGAATGGTTCCCGTTCGTCGGTGTCGCGTTTGACGACCTTGATCGAAAACTCCTCAATACGTTCGTAGGTCGTGTAGCGGCGTTTACAGTTCAGGCATTCGCGACGTCGGCGAATCACGAACCCGTCTTCCCCGGCACGGGAGTCGATGACTCGATCATTGTCAATCTTGCAGAAAGGGCATCTCATCAGCGACTCGATGTGCGAACGATTGTGCTCAGCTGCAACGGCAGAGGGGCGGCACCTCAACCACACTATACACAAGAATCGATTTTGCCATAGTGATTACCGCCGTAGATTTGAAGGAAGCGTAAAAACTGCTTGCCTGACCAATCTAAGCGGGCTGATCTCACGCTTGTCCCTGCAAGTGCTTCGGCAGCGGACCGGAATTCGGCTTGCGAACATTCTATTGGGTCACGTCAGCCGGTCGATACGGTCCAAGTGCTGGATCTGTCAGGAACCAATTGTGTGGCCGACGCTGGAGACGTTTGTCGTAGACACGCTTCATCTGAGCTTCCCAACGGGCCGGTATCGCCGGATCTTCTGGCTCTCGTCCGCGGTCATTGATGTCGTCCTGCCACTTGGTCAACGCAGTCGACAGTCGGTCACGGATTTTGCGGTGCTCGGCCGAGTTTGCCAGATTGTTCGTCTCCCAGGGGTCCTGCTGTAAATCGTATAGTTCTTCCGCAGGTCGCGTTTTGGCCATCAGCTTGGCAGCTGGTCCTGCGAGTTTCCCGCGCTGGTCGAGATCTCGCAGCAACCCGATGATCGGATACGACGCTTCTTTGTAGCGATTGAGTTCAAGGAACGGTCGTTCGGGATATTGGTTGCGAATGTATCGATAACGTTGGGTTCTTACAGTACGAACATGTAAGACCGTTTCGTCACCACGGTCGCGGCCAGCGAACAGCATGTCGCGGGGCGATTCCGCATCGGTGCCAAACAGCACACGACCTTGCATCGATGGCGGTTTCGCCACGCCTGCCCAGGCGAGTGTTGTCGCGGTCAGGTCAATGGAAGCGACGAGTTGTTGAGAGCGGGTTGCCCGCCGGTAACCATCTGGTTCAGGGAGTTGGGCATTTGCTTCTGGCCAGTAGATCACTACCGGGATATGGAGACCACTGTCATAAGGCCATTGTTTGCCACGCGGCATGGCGCGACCGTGGTCGCCCATGAACAGCACGATGGTGTTCTTGTCCAATCCATCCTCTTTTAACCGGTCGAGAATGAACGCTACCTTCTTGTCGGCTGACATCACGGCATTCAGGTACTGCGCCCACACGCCGCGCGTGACTGGATGATCCGGATAGTAAGGTGGGATGGTGACTTGATCGGGATCAGCAAGCTTCTCGATGTGTTGGTGGGATGTGTTCCACGCACCCCCTCGATGTGTTTCAGAAAAGTTCACCTGGGCATAGAAAGGTTGGTGATCTTTGAGCTGGGAAAAGTCATCCCCATCGAACGGTTTGCCCTGAGGGTAGTTAAAATTCCAGTCCGTTTTACCTGTCCCTTTGTAGAACTTCGCCAGCTTGGCGTCGTTGGTCAGCTTGCGAAGATTCGCCGTAAAGTACCCGGCGGGTCGCAACCAATCGGTCAACACGCGAACTCCGTCCGGGAGCGGATTGCTGCCATTGCGATGTGAGCGGTGATGGTGCGCATTGATCGACATCGCGTACATCCCGGTCATAAAAGACGAACGACTGGTCGAACAGACGGGGGTGACGGTGAATGCGTTTTCGAACAACATACCCCTGGCAGCCAAGCGATCGATCGCCGGAGTGTGCACTTGAGGTGTGCCGTAGCAAGAGAGTTCCGGACCCATGTCTTCGGCAATAATCCACAGGATGTTTGGGCGTTCCGCAGCGGAAAGCACGGAACATGCGCCGAATAACGTGATGCCAGATATCAGGCGAAAAAGACGATGGTTGGTGATGGCGTCCATAAGGCAAACTCGCAGCAGTGGCTTGATTTTTAACCCTATCATAATCAACTTCGAGAAGAAGCGGCAGCGTGCAAGTGGTGAGCGAGACAAACCAAGTTACAATGTGAACGCACCCTAATTGATGGTGCGTGGCGATCAACGAGCGACGCCACTCACCGATGAGCCGCCCGGGAGACGGGGCGCGGTTAGTTGAATTCATGAGCAGGTGGGTCAAGGAGAAGGTGAGTGATGGAGATTCGGAAGCTGACGCGTGCAGCCAAGTGTTTGCGGTATGGGGGCGGCTGGTTAGCTGTCGTGTTGGGAGTTTGTGTAGCAGCACGAGCTCAATCGACCGATGGTCCGCTGCCTGAAGTGCCGGCCGGATTTCAGGTCCAGGTGTACGCCGCGGAGCCTTTGGTGCGCAACCCGTGTGCGATGGCGTTTGACCATCGCGGCCGCTTGTTCGTCAGCCAAGGGCCACAGTATCGCAAGCCCACACCCGAGACGCCGGGCGATCGCATCACCCTGCTGATTGACAGTGACGGAGACGGGCGCGCTGATAAGTCACAGTTGTTCGCCGATGGCTTCAACCATATTCAAGGGTTGGCGTGGCGCGGTGATCAATTGTGGGTGGCGAATGCGCCCGAGCTGACGATGGTTCAAGATACCGATGGGGACGACCAAGCGGATCAATACACCGTCATCTACGGAGGGTTGGGTAATCTTGAACATGCGTTACATGGCTTGAATTTTGCGCCTGACGGTCGTCTCTACATGACTAAGGGAAACTCGAAGGGGTATGTCGATGCCGCCAGTCCGGAGCGGCGCGTCGCCCCGCGCGCATTTGCAGATCTGTGGGGTGTGAAGTTACCACCTGGGGCGGCGCCTCTCCCGACCCCCAAAACATATACCAGGCAAGAGTACCTCCGTGGCTACCATCATCCGAGCGACGATTGGGGGACCGAAGGCGGTATCTTGCGATGTGAGGCCGATGGATCGCAGCTCGAGATTGTCAGTCGTGGCATGCGCAACATGTGGGATGCTGCCTATGACCAGTCCTTCAATTGGATCGGGACGGACCAAGATCAAGATGGAGGGGATCGCATTCTTAATCCGTTCATGGGAGCCCATTTTGGGTGGGGACACGCTTGGAGCCCTGATTGGATCGGTGATGGGCATTTGCCCACCGTGCCGATCAGCGGTCCGGTGTTTCACGGCTCGGGGACAGGCGTCGCGTCTTGTGCCTCCGGGGCGTTTCCGGAGAAGTATCGGGGAACATTCTTCTGTGCCGATTGGTTGAACCGCAAGATCTTTGTCTTTCGGCCCCAATGGAAAGGTTCGTTGTTGCGGAACATGACGACGCCCGAAGTGTTTGCCGCAGCACCTACCGGGCGCAGCTTGGGATCGAGCACTGGAATGGTGTTTGACCCGGTCGACATCGAATTTGGTCCGAATGGTGCGCTGTGGGTGTTGAGTTGGGGACACAGTTACGGTGCGACTATCGAAAATGGTCAGCAGGTCGATGCGGGTCGTGTATATCGGATTCAATTTGAAAACCGTCAGCCTCAACCGGACAGGAAACGTAACAAGCCTTATCGAGAGTGGACAACCACGGAACTGATTCATGATTTGCGCCACGACCGTTTACCCGCACAGCGCATCGGGGTGCAAGACGAACTGTTGAGACGGGGGGCTGCGACGAAGCCAGAGTTGTTAGCGGCGTTTGAGGACCGTCAGGACATTCCGGGTGCGCGCACCTGGATTATTTGGACCCTGGCGCAGATGGCAGCCGACGATGTCTCCATCAATCAATGGCTGGCAAGTGTGAGTGCTGGGCAGGAACCGCTGGCGGATCGGATTCAGGCGATCCGTTGTCTGGGTGATCGCAAGGCGGTGTGGCCAACCCTCGGCGCACGCCTGAAGGACGCAGAGCCCCGCATCCGGTTTGCCACCCTGCAAGCGTTGCGAGAAGCGTATAAGCAAGCCACCGACATCCCACCCGAATTGATCAACGCTTTGTGGTCGCAAGCGGCAGTCGAGCAGGATCGGGGCGCATTTTTCGTGACTTGGCATGCCCTGTTAGATTTATTAGATACAGACGCAATGAAATCGATGCTCCAGGATGACCGCGCCGGGGTACGCCGCGCAGCCCTGCTGGCATTACTCGAAGACAACGCGCTGAGCGGTGATGATGTCGTGGATCTGCGTCTCGATCCCGACGCGAAAGTGGCGGAAATTGCGGCGTCTTTTCTGGACAAGGTGGGTACCAGCACTGCCCCGGTGTTGGAGATTCGGCAGGAACAAGTGCCCGGCAACCAAGATGTGCTGGTCCGGTTGGTGGCCGCGGATCTCGCTGGTGTCCATGTCCGCTATACGCAGGATGGAACAGAACCGACAGATACGACTGGCATCCGATACAAGCAACCGTTTACCGTCAGCAAGAACACACAGATTGCAGCAGCTTTGTTCCGCGCCCGAGAACGTTTTGGCCCCGTGATCCGTGAAATCACCGGTCAAGCTGGTCCCAGCAGCAGGCTGCCTGAACTGGATTTGACAGTCCGATTGGATCAAGTAGAGACCATGGCGCAGGGTCGCTATGTGCCACAGGTGCTCGAGACAGACGCGTTGGCCTATGGCGATCGGAGTTATCGTTGGCGGCGAATACCGCAGTCACTGGTCGGTCATACGGTGATGCGGACGTTGAATGCCGACGAACACGTCGGGTCACATGGCGATCGCTTTTTGTCGTTTGTGGTGGATGAGCCAGTGACGGTATATGTGGGTCACGACGAGCGGATTGTGGACAAACCGGCGTGGCTGCGTGCGTTCAAGCGCACCGATCTCAAGATGGCCACGCGCGATGCGACCTATCGTCTATTTGCACGGTCATGGGATCCCGGCAAAGTGGAATTAGGGGGTAACACGGTGCGTGGTCAGACGCAGAGTTGCTCGCAATACGTCGTCGTGGTGTCGCCTGCTCCCTTGGTGACCCGGGAGACAGCAACGACTTGGGAGCAAGTCCAGTCCCAACTGGAATCTGCTGACGCGCGGCGAGGCGGGAGATTATTTTTCACGGCTGCCAGCTGTGGCAAGTGCCATAAAATCGGCCCCTTTGGCCAGGCTCTAGCGCCCAATCTTTCCAATTTAGGCACACGTGCCAATGCGAAGGCGATTGCCGAATCCATTCTGAATCCTTCGGCAGTCATCACCGAAGGGTATCACACGTTGGCCGTTCAAACCGTCGAAGGCCAGTCATACAGTGGCTTTGTGCGGCGAGAAAGTGGTTTGAACCTCGAGCTTGTCCAAGTCGACGGTAAGGTCATTTCCATTCCGCAGAAACAGATTGAGGTCCGCCGACGGCAACAGAAGAGCGTGATGCCGAGCGGATACGCGCAGCAGCTGACCGCACAGCAAGTCGCCGATGTGATTGCCTTTATCCAAGCCACCAAACAGCAACCCGGTGAGACCACGAAGCCGATGGATGATGCTCGGGCATTGGACGGCAAGGCCGGTCGCTCTGGAAAAGGTTTCTCGTTTGAGCGTCAGCGAGGCGCTCTCAACATCAGCTTGCATGGTCAACCGATTGTTTCCTACGTGTTCCAGCACAATGAAGTGAAAAGGCCCTTCTTTGCTCATGTGAAGACAACCCGTGGTGTGCAAGTGACTCGCAATTTTCCACCGATCAAAGGTCAGGACCCTCATGATCATGGCACGATGCATCCCGGTATTTGGCTTGCTTTCGCCGGCGTGAGTGGAGTGAATTTCTGGCATAACAAGGACGGCAGAGTGGTTCATGACGGGTTTGCTCAAGAACCATCCGGGACCGAGATCCTGCGCTTTACAACACGAGAGCGCTATGAAAATGCCCAAGGAGAAATTGTCTTTCGAACGTTAACCAAACATGAGTTACGCCCCGATCCCTCTGGCTGGCTACTGACGGTAGACACCGAATTTTTGACGACCCGCCCGTTAGAATTCATCGTACGCGAGGAGATGGGCTTGGGAGTCCGTGTCGCCACACCGATGACAGTGAAGTCCAAGAACGGCGAGATTCTGAGCGGCCGAGGTGGACGCGATGAAAAAGGAACCTGGGGTAAGGTGGATCGTTGGTGGGATTATTTCGCGACCCTTGCGGGGCGGCGAATCGGATTGTTGGTCATGTCGGACGAAGGCAATCCAGACGTTTGGTCCCACAGTCGCGACTACGGTTTGCTGGTGGCCAACCCATTCCCGGTCGATGTCGCCGCGAATCGCGACCTGAAAACGGTGGTCGACAAAAATCGCCCGTTACGACTGAGGTTCGGTATCTTGATTCACGACACGCCCGAAAACGTCCGCATCGACCAAAAGCACATCTACGCGAAATTCAAAGAACGGCCATGAGTCAAGCACAAACAAGTCATCTCCGACCGCAGTTCACCGGGATCATTCCTCCACTGGTGACTCCGTTAACAAAGCGAGATACGCTCGATGTGGACGGTGCGCACCGCTTGCTGGAGCACGTTTTGTCGGGAAACGTCAGTGGTGTCTTTGTCCTGGGTTCCACCGGTGAAGCGCCGAGTCTCAGTTATCGACTGCGGCGAGATTACATTGAGCTGGTATGCCAGGTGGTTGCCGGTCGTGTACCTGTCTTGGTGGGAGTCACAGATACGTCGTTCGTCGAGGCGGTCGGTATGGCTCAATGTGCCGCGGAAGCGGGTGCTGATGCCGTGGTGTTGAGTACGCCCTACTATTTTCCCGCGGGCCAAACGGAATTGATTCAATATGTCGAACGGATGGTGGCCGAGTTGCCTTTGCCGTTGATGCTCTACAACATGCCGAGTTTGACGAAAGTCTGGTTCGAAACGGAAACGCTCGCTCGCTTGGCAGACCTCGATGCGATTGTGGGTGTGAAAGATAGTGGTGGAGATATTGAGTATTTCGGACGTTTGCTCGAACTGAAACAGCGACGCCCGGATTGGTCCGTGCTGATTGGGCCAGAGCACTTGTTGCTGACGTCATTGCGCATGGGAGGTGATGGCGGCGTCAGTGGCGGAGCGAATATTTATCCCCGCGTGTTCACGGAGTGTTGTCAGGCGTTTGCGGATGGTGACCTGGAAACCGCCGAGCAGTTCATGCGATGCATCGAGGCGCTGCAAGAGATCTACTCGGTTGGTAAATACGCCTCGCGATTCATCAAAGCGACTAAATGTGGCTTATCGCTGCGGGGTATTTGCAACGACCACATGGCGGAGCCATTCAATCATTTTCTAGCACCCGAGAGGCGACGTGTGCAAACGATCTTGGACCGTTGGGAACAGGAGTTTTCACGGTTGTCCACGTCGCTTGATCGCGGATGACGAAGGCAGCGACGGAGTGGCTCACGTCAGGGACGTCTCCACGGAGCGTTCCGAGTCAGGGAACCGAATCAGGGAACCGGGTCAGGTTACCGAGGCAGCGCGGTACGGTCATGGCGACCGTACCGCCGCGAGTTGCCGGCATCCTTAAGGTCGTTGACTTAGTCTTCGACAATCAGTTTGATCTCGTCGCTATTGCCCTTGAGTTCGGGTGCGTACATGGCGTAGCCACGAGTCGGCAAGGCGCTGAAGCGACCCGGAATCTCGGCACGCATACGATAGGAAACACTGTGTGACCCGCGGGCCAGTCGGCGGATGAAGAAGGCGACGCGATTGTCACGGAATTCAACATAGGCACCCATTTCGTTGCCATTGTATCCGCTTCGCACGTCGACGGTCTCAAAGCCAGCGGGCTTCATATCTTCAAAAATCAGATACTCGTAATCGTTTTTGCTGGCGATGGAAAGTTCCACTTCGACCAGATCCCCACTCTTCAATTTGGAGAGGTCTTTTAGTGGGATCCGTTCGTATTTTTCCACACGTTGGTCGACTGCGGCACCGGTGTTGGTTTCGGCCTTGATCGTCTTCTTGACCGGCTTCAGCTGGTAGTAAGCTCGTTCGACCTTCACCTCCAATCCCGCTTTGGTAATTTTGTCCTCGAGCGTGAAATTGGTCAGGTAAGCGTTGAAGTAGACAGGGCCCTTTCCGCGTCGTCGCAATTCGACATCATGGGAACCGGCCGTGACCGCCTCACCAGAGAGGATGAATTTGTTGTTGAACGTGAACAGGTTATCCCGGTTGATGACCGCTTCTTGCTGTTTCTGGCCGTCGATCCAGACTTCGACGGTCATGTTCGGGTCGAATTCTCCGCTGGCCTGAATGTACTCGGCGAAGGATTCCACGCAGGTTGCCGTGTCGCGCGTATTGCGCCAGTAGGTGGAATGCTTGCGGTTGTTGAGCAGATATTTGACCAGACGTGGTGCTTTCGGAGTCGGGTCCTTCAGCCGCGCGAGCAATCGCAGGTAGTAGGCGTTGGCTTCAGTTTCGCTACCCCACCAATACCACCACGACTGGTCGGCTGGTAAGCGGAGATAGGCGGTTTCGTTTTCTTCGTCCTCAACCAGGAACTGCTCGATATTGCGTTTCAGCATGGCAACTTTGTTAGCGTCCTGCTGCTTGTGGCAAGCGAGTGCGAGCATGGCTTTGGCGTAGACCGCGAGATGATTGCGGTCTTTGTAGAGCTGCTCGCGCATTTCCAGGTTATCCACATCGCCATCGACCAGCACCATGTAGACAAAGGCGTCCAGGTGATCGGCGTGTGGTTTCCAGGGTGAGGTTTTCGTAGCGGCATTCCTGATTTTCTGGAGTTCGGCAGCTTGATAGCGTTTCAGCCAGGCGACACCGTTCTCGACAACCCCAGGGACGATCGGCAAGTCGATTTCTTGGGCGACTTGCAATCCATGGAGGACGACACAGGTGGTATGTGGCCAGCTCCGCTCGCGCGTGCCGCTGAACCATCCCCAACCACCGTCGCGATTCTGCATGTCGGTGAGCCGTTTCAGGCCTTCGCGGACGATGCGATCAAGTTCGACTTCGTCAAACACGGGGTTGCGATCGAAGCGCTTCCACTGTTTTGCGCGATCCTGATCGTCCCCAATTTCCTGGGCATTCAGGTTGGTTCGCTTGTCGTGGATTGCGGCCAGATCAAGGTTCATTTTCAGGAGTGTTTTTTGCGTAATCGCCGCCGGCAGGAATCGATTGAGGGTCTGCTCGGTGCAGCCATAGGGATAGTCTGCCAGGTAAGGTAGCGCATCGACCATGGCACCGGCGAGACTGGGCGAGTAACGGACTTCGAGCACGGTTTGTTCTGCCCGCCGCTGCTCAGGCACGGTGACGGTGACCAGCGCTGACTGCTGATCTGGTCGAACCGTTCCGGCCCACGCTTCTTGCTTGAGCATGCCATGTACGTAGCAGGGGAATGACATCTGCATGGCATCGGATTCGACATTGGTCAGCGCCTTCATGCGAACAATGGCGTTTCCTTCGTCGGCAACGTTGACGCGCCAGTCGACTCGTACCTCACCTCCGGCGGGGATGTTGACGGTTTGCGTCAGTGATTCGCTGGCCGCCAGTGGGCTGGCATCCGGATTGGTGACACTGGTCCCGTCTAACTCCAGGACGACTTGCGCTTCGGTCGCTTCGGCCAGATAGTTATGCACATTGGCCGACAGCACGACTTCGTCTTTCTGGACAAAGAAACGAGGGGCTTGCAAGCGTAGGATCAGGTTCTTGCGAGTGATCACTTCTGTTTCGCCGGATCCAACTCGGGTTCCATGTCCCATGCCCCAGACTTTAACTTTCCAGGTCGAGAGGTTTTCGGGCATATCCAGAGTGACTTCCGCGACCCCTTGATCGTCCGTGGTGAGGGCACCGACCCATAAGGCAGTGTCAGCGAAGTTGCTGCGTACCGTGGGTTCTTCCAAGGCAGCTTGTCCGTTCTCTGAGCCGGGTCCCATCGCGACCGCGCCCTCGTCCGTCATGAGGCCTCCACCCATCCCTTCCGGTGCGTCCATTGCGAAATCACTTTCGGCCATGGCCGCCATGGGGGCTGACGCTGCTGCGGCGTATCTTCCGCTTTTGGCCCTCATTAGGGAATTGTTCAGTCCCTGCGCTCGACCCCTGATGCTGGCTTGCTGGTCTTGCATTGATTTATCGAAGGCTTCTTCGACCACCGAGCGGCCGAAAACGCCAAGGAAGTTCATGCCGGGGCGATTCGGCAGATTCATGTTGGCGAAGTATCTCTGGAGGTTGGTTTCCTGTGCTGGCTGATGGTGTCGGCGCCATTTCCAGAAGAACTCTTTGATATCTCCCACATTGGAACCACCT
>MDSW01124897.1_pt1 | contig 20038 bp, 19 predicted proteins | sample 811171 | NCBI WGS metagenome assembly MDSW01 (sample SAMN05326641, study PRJNA326480) | marine metagenome | isolation source: seawater | place: Atlantic Ocean: North West | collected 2012 | reverse complement strand
CCAGTGTGAATACGAACGCAACGCGCCTCAGGTCCGACGCGGAGAGGTTCGCGACGAGCTCGCCCGCCTGCACCGCGACCGCGACCGCGACCGCGACCGCGACCGCGACCTCCGCCGAGGTGGTCGACGCGGAGTGCGCGCTCGCGGAGTCCGCGGTGAGGGACCTCGCGAGCCGTCCGTCCACGCGCGACTTCGAGGACGCGCGCGGTCTGCTGCGGGCGGAGGCGACGTTCGCCGACGCGCTGACCGCGAGGTTCGCCGCGGAAAAAGCCGCGGCCACGAGACGCCGAGACGCCGCGGCGGCTGCCGCGAAAGCCGCGGCCGCGAAAGCCGCGGCGGCCGAGGAAGAGGCGAACCGCGCGCGACGCGAGAGGGACGTCCTCAAAGCCTCGCGCGTGCGCATCCCGAAGGAACGACGCGGCGGAGACGACGACGACGACGACGACGTCGAGGGCTTGGACGGGAACGCCGGCGCGGACGTCGACGACGACGACCTCGACGACGCCGCGATCGCGACGCGGCTCCTCTCCATCGCGATCGACGCGAAGCTGTTCGACGACGACGACGCGCGCGTCGCGTCGCTCGTCGCCGTCGTGCGCGACGCGCACTTCGCGGCGGTGAAACGTCTCGGCGACGACGGTTTAGGACCCGTGAAACCGGGACGGGCGACGGAGACGATGCGCGCGTTCGCGCGTCTGCGCGCGCGGCGGCGGTGCGCCGTCGCCGGCGCCGTGGACACGTACGCGCGCGCGCTCGCCGCGCTCGCGGACGCGGAGAGGAAGCTCGAGATCGCGAGCGCGAGCCTCGAGAGCCTCGAGCCGCGCCTGGACGTCGGCCTGGACGCGCGGACGAGCGGTCTGATGCGCGTCGCGGCGACGGCGCGCGACGTCGACGCGATGCACGCCGAGGCGCTCGAGACGGAGGAGAAAATTTTCATTCGCCGGCGCCACCTGCTCGACCGCCGCGCCGCGTGCGACGACGACGCGGCCGCCGCTCTGAGCGCGTACGACGACGCGATGCGCGCGTCCGCGCCGTTCGCGAAGGTGGACCTGGAGGAACTGCGGAGGTACGTCACGCCTCCGGGTTTGATTCGCGCGGTGCTGGAGGCGGCGTCGTTGCTTCTCGGTCGCGGCGGCGGCGGCGGCGGCGCCGGCGGCGGCGGCGAGGCCGGGGCTTGGGACGCGTCCCCCCCGGACTGGCGCGCCGCGCGCGCGGTCCTCGCGGACGCGTCGAAGCACCCCAAGTCGCTCACGAGACGCCTGAGAGCGTTCGCGAAGGAGACCATCCCGCGAGCGACCGCGGACGCGCTTCGCGCGTACGCGACGCGTCCAAACTTTACCCCGCTCGCGGCGTTGCAGGCGCGTCCATAGTATTTAACCTGGTCCCCATACGACCCCGTTCGCGTTGTGCACGCCGTTCCTTAAGGACTTTACTTCCCGGCGCATCTCTCCTCCCACACCTCGCTTTCAATCCCGACACACCTCGACGCCTTTCAACTCCACCCCTGACGCCTTTCAACTCCACCCCGACGTCGCTTCGCGCGGACCCTCCGTCAACCCCGCAGACGTCCAAGGCGGCTCGGCCGCTGTGCGAGTGGCTGCTCGCGATCGACGCGTATCTCCTCGTCCGCTTCGACGTCGCGGACAGGCGCGCGGCGGACGCGAGAGAGGAGCTCGCGATCGACGAGCTCGCGCTCGAGCTGAGGCACCTGCGCGCGGAGCTCGACGCCGCGAAGGAGGCGTTGGCGAAAATGCGCGACGCGCACGGCGAGTCGCGACGCGAGACGACCGCGTTGGAATCGTCTCGCGCGTTGGAATCGCGCGAGGTGAAGCGATTGACCGCGTTCGTCTCGCCGTGCTCTCGTCGCCGCGCTTTATGGGAGTCCGCGCTGAGCGACGCGAACGCCGCGGCGATCACGACGGACGGCGACGCGCTCCTCGCGGCGCTGACGATCGCGTACCTCGGCCCGGCGTCGGCGTCGGCGCGCGCCGCGACGCGCGACGCGTTCGCGTCGATCCTCCGCGACGCGAACGCGGGGGGGTTCGCGACGGACCCGGCGTTCGCGTTAGAGCGATTCGCGTGCGGCGGCGAGGGCGCGGCGTGGCACGGCGATGGCGACGTCGTTCGGACGTTCGCCGGCGCGGGCGCGGAACGCGCGGTGACGGCGCACGACGCGGAGAGCGTGATCATCGCGCGCGCGTCGTCTCGGCCGACGATCGTTCTCGACCCCGACGGCGCGTGCGTCGACTTTCTCGCGTCCGAGTCGGACTGGACCGCGCTCGACGCGAGCGACTCCGGGTCGATACGGCGCGCGACGCTGACGTTGCGATCGGGAGGGAACGTTCTGTTGTCCGTGGGCGCGGACGCGGACCAGAGCGTCGTCGCCGCGCTCGCGTCGAGCCGCCGCGGCAGACTGAGGTGCGTTCTATACACTGGTCCCCATACGGCCGCGTCGGCGTGGTGAACGCCGATCCTTAAGGACTTTTGCCGGCGCATCTCTCCGCCCACACCTCGCTTTCAATACCCGCCATCGACGCCTTTCAACTCCAACTGACGCCTATGAACTCCACCCCGACATTCGCTCGTATAGAACGCCCCTGAACGCGGTGGACGCGCCGTCCGCGCGGAATGGCGACGACTTGTTCAGAGGCGCGCTCGCGCTGCGGCTTCGCGGGGCGCGCGGACGCGTCGTCTCGGACGTCTTGGCGCCTCTGTGTAACGTCGTGCGGTGCGCGCCCACCGTGGACGGCGTCCGGCGGCGGTTCCTTCGCGAGTGTCGCGCCGACGCCGAACGCGCCGACGCCGACGCCGACGCCGACGCCGACGGCGGCGCGGCTTCTTTCGACGCCTCCGACGCCGCCGCCGCGGCCGCGCTCGAGCGCGACGTCGCGTCGCTCGCGGCCGAGTGGGACGGCACCGCGGACGCCGCGGCGTGGTTGGACGCGTGCGCGAAGGGCGCGGACGCGGCGCACGAGCGCGTCGCGGCGTCGCGGAAAGCCGCGGCGGCGGCGGAAGCAAAAATTGACGCGCGCTTTCGCGGCGTCGCGACCCTCGCGGCGACGTTACACGTGACGTGTCACGAGCTCGCGGAGAGAGAGGACGAGAGGTACGCGGTATCGTTCGAGCAGCACGCGGCCATCTTCCGCCGCGCGCTTCGCGCCAAGACGCGGAAGAGGAAAGAGTCGGGAGACGCGGGGGACGACGCGGTCGCCGTCGCCGCGATTCGCGCGGCGGCGACGCGGGAGCTCGAGTTCGGAGCGCTCCGCGCGCAGGCGTACCTCCTCGGGCAGCGGCTCCCGAGCGCGATGCGCGCGAGGCTGAACGCCGCGCTGGTGGCGGCGCTCGCGGACACCCCGCACGCGACGAAGCTCGTGTTTTGACGCGCGCGGCGGGCGCGTTTGTTCTCCTAGCCGAGGTCGCGGTCGCGTTAAAAACCAAACCAACAGCAAACCCCTAATACGTTGCGCGTGCCCCTACTACTGTAGACCCCTCTCCGCTCGACCTAAACGTCGCTCCCGTCCCCCTAGCGCGCGAACGATCGCGTCGCGTCGCGTCGCGTCGTCCGCTCCTCCCTCTTCTATCGATAATTATCGTGACATGCGTCAGTCGTTCAACACGAAGTTGATGAACTCGTCGTAGTCCACCTCTCCGTCCCCCGAGCTGTCCGCCAGCTTGATGGCGTCCTCGATCTCGTCGTCCGTGAGCTTCTCGCCGATGACGCGCATCGCGCTTCGCAGCTCCTCCGCGCTGATCGTCCCGCTGCCGTCCTTGTCGAACACCATGAACACGTCCATGAGCTCTTTCTCCGGGTTGCCCTCGTTCATCTTGCGCAGCATCATCGTCAGGAACTCCGGGAAGTCGATCTCGCCGTTCCCGTCCGCGTCGATCTCTCTGACCATCGCGTCCAGCTCCGCGTGGCTCGGCTTCTGCCCTAACGACTTCATGACGTCCCCGAGCTCGTCCGTGGTGATGGACCCGCCGCCGTCCTTGTCGAAGATGGCGAACGCGTCCCTGAACTCCTTCACCTGCGTGCGCGTCAGGTACGGCCACTCCGCGGAGAGCTCCTCGTCGGTGAGGTACTTCTTCTTGCCCTCTCTGCTCATCCTTCCCCCGCGCGTCCTCCTCTCTATCTCTTCCGCGCCCCTCGCGAGATGCTCTCCGTCCCGTCCGTCTCCTCGGTCCCTCTCTCCGGTCTCCGCGCGCGAGGGTCGCGTCGCGCCGCCTCGGACGAGCGGGGTGCGACGAGACGCGTCGGTCGCGGAGCGCGGTGAAGGTCGATCGGCCGCGTGCGCTGCCGGCCGGCGCGCCGCGGGAATGGGGGGGTTCGGCGACGAAAAGAACGGGTGGCTGTCATGTCGGACGCGGCCTCTCACTGCGATTATTTGCGTGCTTGCATTTTCGGTGCGCGAGAGTCGCGACGGGAGGTGGCGAATCACGGCGTGGCGACGCCGCGGCGCGATCACGAGATGCCGGCGCGGGCGACGCGCGCGCGTCGCGCATGAGGACGCGGGAAGAGAGCTTCAGACGCCGTGGGTGGGTGGGTGGGTCCCCCCGTGAGATGATCGATCGACCGGATGATGGCCGCTATAACTTACCGCCGACCGCGCGCCCGCCGCCGCCCGTCCAAACGCCCGCCCGCCGTCACTCTCGCCGCGGTCGGTCGTAATACCCCCTCGCGATCTCCACGTACTCCCTGAACTGCTTCGGGTACGCGATCAAAAACGCGAACCACCACGCCCCGATCGGCAGCGTCAGAAACGCGCTCGCCCACTTCCACCCGAAGACCGCCGTCGGCGCGCACACGATCATCGCCCCGGTCATCACGATCGTCCACGGCTGGCACCACGGCGGCTTCGTCGCCCACACGTCCGCGTCGCCGTCGCCGACCTCTCGCAGGAGCGACGTGATCTCCGGCGGTATGTTCGGGTCGTCAGGATACTTGGACCAGCTCGAGTAGTACTCGTCGTCGCCCTCGGGGGCCGCGCGGAGGAGGAGGAGGAGCGCGCGCCGGGCGGCGTGGTTTTGTTGTGTTACAGGTAGATTTGGTCGGCGCGCGCGCGCCCCTCGACGACGAGGACGACGCCGACGCGATCCCGGCGCGGCGCCGGAGGAGACGCGCGCGCCGCGCGGCGATACGCGCGGCGTCGACGGCGCGGCGGCGGCGACGACGCGCGCGCTCGCGAGCGCGGCCATCCCGCGCGCGATGGGCGCGAAGAAGTGAGGGTGCCGACGATGATGTTCCAGATGACTTCGTCGACCCTTCCTAGGGTTGATCGACGTCCGCCCGGCAGTGTCCTCGGCGCGGCCGCGCGGCTCGCGCCACCGCCGCGATGCCCGCCGCGATGCCCGCCGCCGTCCTCCTCCTCCTCCTCCTCGCCTCGCTGCACGTCTCCGCCGCCGCCGCCGCGACCGCGTCGCTCATCGGCCACGGCGTGGACGAGCGCGCGAACGGCACGGCGACGTTCTCGCTGTCCGAGAGAGAGCGCGAGGGCATCGGTCGGCTGTTCGCGGCCGTCGACGGCGACGACGACGGGAGCGTCGACGTGATCGAGCTGCGGACGTTCTTGAGGTTCCTGGACGACGAGAACGCGGAGGACGGCGCGACCGACGACGACGACGACGACGACGACGACGCGGCCGCGGCGAAGCTCTTCGCGGCGCACGACGTCGACGGCGACGCGCGCCTGTCCGCCGCCGAGTTCCAATCCGCGCTCGTGCGGTGGTCGAGCGAGATGGAGGAAGCGAGCGCGGAGAAGAAGACGACGACGACGACGCCAAACCGAAGCCCGAGCCGCCCGACCGCCGATCCTCCGCGACGCGCGCGCGCCGTCCCCGCGGACTACAGACCGTGGCGCGATCGCGAAGAGCACCGGTCGACGCGAGCGGGCGGTCGACGCGGCGCGAGGTGCGTTCTATCTCACACTGGTCCCCATACGACCGCGTTCGCGAGGTGAACGCCGATCCTTAAGGACTTTCGCCGTCGTTTCTCTCCGCCCAGGGTCCCTCGCTTTCGATCACCGCCCTCGACGCCTTTCAACTCCGCTTCTGACGCCTTTGAACTCCACCCCGACGTTCGCTCGCGTAGAACGGCCCTGACCGCGACCGGCGGCGGCGGGAAGAAGGACGCCTTACCACGCGACTGGACCCACATCGCGTCGCGGTGGGAGAAAGCCGTCGCGTCGAGCGCGTGCGTGCTGTGCGTGACCGGGCACCCTAAGAATTGCGGCCCGCCGTCGCCGCCGGGGTGCGAAGACCCGGAGTTTCAGAGAGTCGGCGTCGCCGCCGAGGACGCGCGGCGGCACGCGGCGCTCATCGGCGGGTTCCTTCGCAAGCACGGGCTCACGCACGAGTAAAGTCCTTAAGGATCGGCGTCTACCTCGCCAGCGCGGTCGTATGAGAACCAGTGTGCGCGCGGCGGCACGCGGCGCTCATCGGCGGGTTCCTCCGGAAGCGCGGGCTCACGCACGAGTGACGCGGTTTTTGACGTCTATCTATTAGCCAGAGCGCGCGAAGTAGAGTAGACGAAGACGAGAGAGCTGCGACACCATATCGTGCGCGCGCCTGTTGTAAGATACTGTATATCATATGTAACGCTATCGCCGCGCGCGTTTCGAAGCGAGTCGTTCCTTCACCTCCGCGATGATGTCCGCGAAGTCGTTCAAAAACGCATCCGTCACTTCGCCGACGACGTCGTCCATGCTGTGCACGTCCACGACGCCGGATAAGCACCCGGCGCAGTGCGCGATCACGTTCTCGATGTCTAAAGTGTTCAGAACCTGTTGCGTGAGCGAGGTCACCGCCGGCGGCAACGCCGCCGGGTTCGCCCTCGCGAGTTTCACGAGCGAGTCCCGCGGCGGCGGCCTTTTCTGTCCGACGGGCTGTTGTCCGACACCGTGTCCGCCACCGCCGCCGCCGCCGCCCCCTCCACCCCCCGCGGCGGCGACCGCGGCGTACGACGGCGCGCTTGCTGACCTATCCCCGCCGGGACCCGCGCCGAGCCCGGGCTCGTCCTTGATCTCCCAGTCTAACTTGGCTTTCCTCCGCGCGCGGTCCGCGGCGTCCGCGCTTCCCGCCATGCCCACCATCAACGCCCGCAGCGCGTCGTAATCCGGCAGCGCGGCGTCGTTCGGAGCCTCCCTCGCGCGCATCAAGATCTCGTTGAACTTACACAGCGCGTCCGGGGTACCCTGCGACGGGCACAACAGCGTCGGGTTCGCCGCGCATCGAGACTTGCTCTCTTTGATGGCGGCTTTCACGCATTCGTCCTCCGCCACCGTCGCCGCGTCTTTGAGCGACCGCCACGGCAGCGTCCCCTCGTGGCACTCCGCGAGCATGTACAGCAGCGCGAATAAGTCGTCCCTCGGGGTCTGGTCACGACCGTCCAGCGCGTCGACGGACGCGTACGTCGTGCTTCCGCGGAAGCGCTCCGGCGCGGGCGCGCGTTTCTCTGAGGGTCGAGGGTCCATACGAGCGATGATATCGGGGTGGAGTTGAAAGGCGTCAGTTGGCGTTGAAAGGCGTCGAGGGCGGGGATCGAAAGCGAGGGACCCTGGGCGGAGAGACGCGCCGGGAAAAGTCCTTAAGGAGCGGCGTTCACCACGCCATCGGGGTCGTATGGGAACCAGTGTGAGAAGAACGCGCCTCCGCCGATCTCGAACTTCTTCGTCACCCCCATGTCGATCAGGAAGAGCTGTCGATCCGCCGCGGCGTCGAGGTTGCCGTTCGAACCGCCCCCGCCGCCGAGCGTGACGTTCGACGGCTTCACGTCTCTGTGCACGTACCCGCGCTCGTGTATCCCGCGCAAGATGTCGAGCATCTGCGCGCCGATCCACCCGGTCGTGGACTGCGTGTGCGTCGCGTCGCGCACCCTCGACGCGCGCACGCTCGCGAGGTTTTCGCCCACGAGGGACATGACGATGTAAGGGGACTTCCCGCCGGACACCGCGCCGGACGCGACGACGTCGCACACGCCCACGCATCCTTGGAGGTCATTGAGAGCTTTCAGCTCGCGCGAGTGCGTCTTGTCCTCGAACTCGATCTTCACCGCGACCGCGCTCGGGTTGGAGGACGACGGCGATTCGAGATCGATCGCTCTGAACACCTGCGCGAACTGCCCGACGCCGATGGGTTTCGCGCCTTGGATCTTGAACCGGTTGCCGATCGTCTCGCCGTCCCTCACGAGCGGCGGCGGCATGTTCTCCGGGGCGTTGGAGAAGACGCGACGACCGCGCGCGCGTGCGTCTCGCGCGAGGAGGGTTTGCGCGCCGAGGGGGCGGGCGGCGCGAGAAGACCGCATCGAATTCGGTCGTATGGTTCGATGACGGAGCCGCGCCGGTTCGTTGAATACACATTTTTTTCACCCATCGCACGCTTTCAACATTTGATCGCTTCCCCTTTCAACTGACCGAGAACTGTTTTTGTATGGAATGGCCCTCCGTCGAAATAAATGCGCGCGGCCGCGTGCTTTCTCGAGGCCGGCCACTCCATCCAGCGCGCCGCATCGCACGCGGCGTCGCGCAGCAACGTCGTCATCATGGCGGACGATAACACCGCGTTCGTCATCGTGATACTCTTCGCGTTCATCGTCTTCGCGTTCCTCGTCGTGAACGTCGGATTGTGCGTCCCCGCCCTGGCGGTCGCGCCCCGGACCCCGCGCGCGCGATCGAGTTTCCCGCGTCGCGATCTCGCCACCGAAACGACGATCGATCGACTCACCTTCCCGTCTCGCCGTCGCAGGTACTTCTACGCGAGGAAGGTTTTCCCCCCGAAGCCGCCGAAGAAGGTCGGCGCGAAGAAGAAGAAGCGCGAGGCGATGAAGCAAGGGAGCCGGCAAGCGTAGTCTCACACCGCGTAACATCTCTAATTCTATGTGATTATGCCGCCAGGCGGACGCGCCGCGGTCGTTCACTCATCATCATTCTGTTCCGGGCGGATACGAGTAGATCAGCGTCAGAACGTCAGAACGTCAGAACGGCAACCTCGCGGCGAGCGCCCTGACGAACGCGCCGTAGTCGCTGCGCAGAAACTTGAGGTACCACATCATGATCCACATCCCCCCCGGCGTCCCGGGCGTCATCGCGTACACGAGCAACACGCCGATCACGCACAGTATGACCGTGAGGTAGATCCAGACGAAATGCGCCGTTTTTCCGCACGTCTTCTTGACGGTCTTGTACCCCCGGCCGATCGCGAACGCGGCGCCGGCGAGCGCGTTCTTCGCGCCGCCGAAGAGCCCCTCTCTCGTCGACGGCGCGCCGGTTGTGCGTTCGTCCTCGACGATCGCCGCGAGCGCGCGCGCCGCGTCGTCGAGCTCGCTCCACGACTTTCCGCGACTTCCGCCCTTCGTCTTCTCGTCCTTTGCCGTCGCGCGCACGGCTCGTAACGCCTCGGCGATGGCCGTTCGTTTCCCTTTCTTCTTCAGCGCGTGTCGCGTGGAGGCGAACGCGTCGACGCCGCCGCCGGTCGTCGCGCCCCGCCCCTCCGCGACGCCGAGCGTTCTTCGCAGCGCCTCCGCCGCGATCTTCGGGCGCTTCGCGCACAACGTCGGAAGCTCCGCGAGCGTCGCGGCGTCGCCGAGCGCGCCCAAGCACCACACGAGCGCGTCGACGCCGACCGCCGCCACGGGCGGGTCCACGCCGTCGAGATTCGGCAGCCGCGCCTGCGCTGCTTTCTCGTCGTCAGACGCGTCGACGGCTTGCGCGATCGCGACGGGCCACAGCGCCTCCGCGACGGCGGCCATTCGCGCGGCGCCGTTGCATCCGACGCACGCCTCGCTCGCGAGCCCGATCACCTGCGCGACGCTCGCGTCCACGTGCTTCATGTTGCGATAGAGCAAATCTACCGATCTCGGGTGGAACCCGGTGTCGATCGACGCGGCGAGCGCGGCGGATCGCAACCGCCGCCGCGCCGCCGTCGTTCGCGTCAACGACGCCGCGACCGCCGCCGTCATCCGCGTCGCCGTCTCGCGCCGTTCGTCCGCGACGCCGCCCTTCCCGGTGAACGCGCCGACGCGTTTCCCGGCGTCGATCGCGGAGGGAAGCAGCAGGTGCGCCCACAGACCGAACCCGGCGACGGCGTCGCCGACGCACGCCTGCGCGACGACCCACGCGGCGGTGGGCGTCAGCGACGCGTCGAGTCGCGCCCTGCTCTTCGCGACGACGTCCCTCGACGCCGCCGCGTTGAGCGCTCCCGGGCGCGCGCGGAGGATCAGCGCGAGCGCGACGAGGACGTGCGCCGCGGGGCGCGCGGCGCCCCCGGCGGTCGCGGTCCCGGTCGCGGTCCCGGTCGCGGTCCCGGTCGTTGGCTCCCCGACGCGCGAGAGCAGCTCCGCCGCGATCGCCGCGACGTCGCTCGCCGGCATCGTCTTGAGCCACCGCGACGCGACGTCGACGACGGGCGCGTCGAGATGCTTCGTCGGCGTCTCCGCGGCCGTCGCGAGCGCCTTGGCGGCGTCGCCGTCCTCGCCCGCGTCCGCCATGCTCCCCAGCACGAGCTTGTTCAGCGCCACGGGCTCGACGTCGTCGAACGCGCGTCTGAGGAAGTCGTCCGCGAACCGCATCAGGTGGATCGCCGGGGAGTTGACGTACGTCAGCTCCGTCTCAGGGTCGAGGGTCCATACGAGCGAACGTCGGGGTGGAGTTGAAAGGCGTCAGAAGCGGAGTTGAGAGGCGTCGATGGCGGGGATTGAAACCGTGGGGTGGGCGGAGAGATGCGCCGGGCAAAGTCCTTAAGGTCGGATCGGCGTTCACCACGCCGACGCGGTCGTGTGGGGACCAGTGTGAGATAGAACGCACCTCGCGCAGGTACGTCGTCAGCGCGGTCGCGTCGATCGCGCTCGCGGCGGCGCGGAGCGACGTCTTCGGCGGCCTCGGCGCCTTGGGCTTCTTCGGCATCGGCTGCCCGGGGATCGGAATCGGCGCCCATCCGAACGCGCCGTCGACGCCTTGTCCGCGCGCGTCCGCGGCGGCGTAGGCGGACGACGACGACGCCGACGCCGGCGGCTTCTTCTTCTTGCGCGTCACGACGCTGAAGCCGTCGTCGTCGCCGTCGTCGCCGCCGCCGGTCTTCCCTTCCTCCTCGCCGTCGTCCTCCGAGCTCGCGGCGGCTGCCGCGGCGGCGGCGGCGGCCGCGGCGGCCTTCTCTTGCTTCGCCGTGAGCGCGTCCAGCGCGGAGAACGCGGACGCGTCGGGGTCGATCACCCCGCCCGCGGGCTCCATCGGCGGCGTCGGCTTGCCGGCGGTCGCGGCTCGAATTGTTTTCGCCGCGCCGTCGCCGCCGGCGTCGCTCGACGACGCCTTCTTACCCTTGCCGCTCTTCACCGTCGTCCATTTCGGGCTCTCAGAATCCATGTCGGATCGCGGTGCGGACGCGTGCGATGCCGCGGCGGCGTGTGCGCGTCGGACGACGAGGAGACGTCAAAGTTATTCCTTTCCGATCTGACGATGACGGCCGGCCGGCGCCGAGTCCTGACAGCTGCGGTCGCCACAAAAACAAGTTCATCGATCGGTTAAAAGGGGACGCGATCAAATGTTGAAAGCGAAGGATGGGTGAAAAACGTTTGTCCAGTCGAGTAGTGCCCACTCCGCGATGGCGCCCTCGCGGGCGAGCGCCTCGCGCGCCCTGCTGCGAGCGTTCCTCGCCCGCGCGCGCGCGTCCACCGCGCCCCCCCGCGCGCGCGTCGCGCCGTGGCGCGTCCTCGAGCCGCGCCTCGAGCCCGCGCGGGCCGCGGGGGCGGTCGCGAGGTCGCCCGCGTCGTGGTCGTCGATCGTCCGCTCGCCGCGCGGGTTCGCGGGCGCGAGCGCGGGGAGGGAGCGGAAGAAGAGCCCGCTCCCCGCGCCGCTCGAGGATGAGACGGAGGGCGAAGAGGAGAAGGACGCGAGGAAGACGACGACGACGGAGCCGACGAAGGAGGAGGCGCGGCGGGCGGGCGAGGGCGACGAGGACGCGAAGAAGCTCGCGGCGCCGGCGCGTTTCTCAGACCTCGAAGACGTCTCCGCGCGCGCCGTCGCGCTCCTCGCCGCGCGGGTGTGCTGGCTGAAGTACGTCACCCTCGGCGTCTTCAAGTTCATGTACGATCCGCACTTTCACGTCTCGCCCCTCGGCGGGTGCGAGTTCACGACGAACGCGAAGAGGGCGTACAGGCGCGTGCATTTAGTCACGCCCGTCCCCATACGACCGCGTTCGCGCGGCGCGCGCCGATCCTTGAGAGGACTTTTACTTCCCGGCGTTCGTTTCTCTCCGCCCATCACCCCTCGCTGCTTTCAATCCCGACACACCGCGACGCCTTTAAACTCCCCAACTGACGCCTTTAAACTCCACCCCGACGTCGCGTCGTATGGGCAAACACCCTCAGGCTCGTCCTGGACAGGTTCGCCGCCAACGACATGAACGCCCTGCGCGCGATGACGGGTGACGCGGTTTTCGCGGCGTTCCGCGACACGTGGATCGAGTACGACCGAAAGAACCTGAGCATGGCGTTCGAGCGCGGGGAAAACCTCTTCGCGGTGATGACGGGCGTGAGACCCGTGCGGTACGACGCGAACGGCGCGGCGCTGAGCGAGATCGAACGAATGTCGCACTACGCGGAGTCCAGCCCCGAGTTCGCGCGAGCGTACCCCGCGGCTGCGGCGAACCCGGCGCACGCGCCCGGGGGCTGGAACGCGGTCAGGGTGACCGTGTACTTCAAGTCCGACGACGTGTGCGTGCTCGTGGACAAGGTGTCGGAGGAGAAGACGAACATCACGGACCCGCGAGGGGCGGAGTGGACGTTCGAGAGGGTCCTCCCGGAGAAAGTGCCGACGACGGCGCCGGTGACGACGCCGTGGAAGCTCGTGAACATCGAGTGACGCGCGAGAAGCGCTTCTTCGAAGTTGTATAAGAGGTTGTTAACTTAACAATAACTTCGCTGCAAATTTGGAACGAGCCATGGTTAACGAGGAGAGGGAGCGTAGCTCAGATCTACCTTTCCTCGTAACGTCGTTACGTAAATATAAATACACCGAAGACTGGGCGTCCTCCGCCACCCGTCCCGGACTGCAACACTATGCGATCTTCTAGGGGATCTATCACCGCTATCTAGCTACTGTATGATAGCTCAGATCTACCTTTTCTCCTCCTCCCTCCTCTCGTTCACGCCCGCCTCGCGTCGAGGCGCTGTCGGCTCGCCTCTCTCTCCTCCTCGATGTGCCGCGCTTGCTCCTCCCGCGTCCGACGCATCGAACCGAACGCGTTCGAGAACGACGGCGCCGCCCGCTCGGGCGACCCCGCGGAAGCGCCGCTCACGTCAGCGGTGTACGTCGTGAAGACCATCGGCGTCATCGGCGGCGCGGTGCCGACGGGCGTGCCCACCGCGGGCGCGTTCTCGTACCCAGACGAAGGCACGCCAGGGTACCCGGCGTCGAACGCGCCGCCGCCGGGCTGCGCGATGATCACCGGCGGCTGCGGCGCGGGCCGCCAACGCGCGGGCGGCGGCGCCGCCGCCGCCCGCGCCGTCTGCGAGTGATCCGGAACCATGTGCGGCGTCGTCGCCGCGTGCTGTGGCTGCGGGCGGGGGGCCCACTGCGTGACGTCCGGGACCATGTGCGGGTGAACGTTCGCGTTCGTCGTCGCCGTCCACGCGGGCGGCGCGGAGGGGCGACCGACGGGCGACGTCGGCGCCGGTCGCGGCGGCGCTCGCGCGTCGGGCATCGACTGATTCCACGGCTTCGCGGGGGGGTTCCCGGGGTGGTTCCCCGGGTGGTTCGCGACCGTCGCGGGGTAGTCGAACACGACCACCTTCGTGTTTTCCGTCCTCGATCTTCGGCAGAGACGGCAGCACAACGCGAAGACCGCCGCGAAGACGACGCCGACGACGGCGGCGACGGCGAACATCGCGCCGGGGTCCGGGCCGTCGTCGGAGCCCTCGGGAGGGTGATCGCGGTCGCGGTCGGGTTTGTGGTCGTGGTCGTGGTCGTGGTCGTGGTCGTCGTGGTCGTCGTGGTCCCAGTCGCCGTCGTCGTGGTCCGGATACGAGTAGTACGTCTCGTCGTACGTCTCGTCGGGGCAGTCGGGGTCGCGGGACCGCCGCCTCGGTTCCGTCGTCGGCGGAGACGCGTAGTACACGTCCGGGGAGGAGTCCGGATACGAGTAATACGTCTCGTCGTACGTCGTCGTCGTGTCCGGCGGCGGCGAGCCGTAACCGTCGTGCATCGCGAGGAGCGCGCGGCGAGACGAGGATCTCTCCACGTGGCTCGTTTTTTCCGGGGACGGATTAGTAATCCCCGCCGCCTCGAGCGGCCGCGCGGCGCGGTGCGGGCCGGCGATCGCCGCGCACGTGCCGACGAGCGCGAGCGTGCATAAGCTCGCGTATTTCAGAGAGTTCGAGCGTTTCGGCGTCGCGCGCGCGTCGCGCGACGGCGCGACGAGGCTCGAGCGCTCGTCCGATTGTTGGCACACCATCGGCGGCTTTCGGTTTTCCATCGTCGCGGCCGCGAGAAGCATCGTTCGCGCGTCGACGAAGCGCGGGCGCGTTGCGCGAAGAGGGCGCGCGCGTCGGTCGAGTCGATCGACGGACGCGCGAAGGTCGCTTTCGAGTCGCGTCGCGTGCGCGCGCGCGTCGCCGTGTGTCGTCGGCGCTCGCACGAAAAGGTAGAGAAAGCAGTTGTCAACAACGGCGCTTCGTCAGCTCCCGCGATTCAGAACTCGACAAGTGTCGAGAATATCGAGGCGTACTTTTTCTAACTGTTTGTTCATACGAGTAGGCGTACGTCATGAAACGCGGCCCCGTTGTTGCGCGTCGTCTGCTTCGGGAGCACAAAAATCGGGGCGGGCGCCATCAGGCTGATGAGACACGAGATTCCCCGAAGAGTCGGCACAGCATTCTCGTTCGCGCGCTCGTTCGAGGCAGCGCGCGGCGATGGAGGCGCGCGGCGGCGCGCGGCCGCGCGCGTTCGCGGCGTTCGCCCCCCGACGAGGCCGCGAGCGCGACCGCTCCGCCGCGCGTCCTCCTCGGCGACCGCGGACGACGCGGACGACGGCGATCTCGGATGCCGCCGTTCCGAATCCTCCGCGCGAAGACGCGGACGCCGCCGGCGCGCGGCGCTCGCGGCCCGTCGGCGACGCGTGGGCGGACCTCGCGCCGCCGCGCGCGAACCCGAACCGCGCGCGCGAGCTCGCGCAGACCTCCGCGGCGACGCCGACGCCGACGCCGACGCCCGGCGCTCGCGACGCCGCCGCGTCGACGTCGAGTTTCCGAGCCGTCGGCGTCGCCGGCGTCTCGATCCCCGTCCCGACGCCCACCCCGCTCGCGCTCGGCGTCGGCGGCGCCGTCGTCGGCGTCGCCGCGCTCGCGTCCGCGCTGCGCTCGAACCCGAGAGCGAAGGAAGAGCTCGCGCACCTCCGCGCGCTCGCGGACCACCGCGCGGAGGTGTTGCGGGCGTTCGGGACGGGGCCGCGAGGGGACGACCGAGAGATGTTTCCAGTCGTATGGCGATACGCGGCGCAGATAGCGAGCGATTACGACGACGTCCCGGGGCTCCCGAGAGGCCTTCCCACGACGTCGATATACGCGGAGATCGTGAAGACCGGCGCGATCGGCGCGTACGCGTCGCTGTACGATAACGTCAAGAACGTGAACGTTTTAGGGCACCCGGTGCGGTTGCGAACGGAGGCGGATTTGACGCACAAGCCGCCGCGGCCCAAGGCGGACGCGGACGACTGCGAGCGGTTCGTCGCGGCGGTGCTTCGGGGCGAGGACGATGACGACGCGCGCGACGACGTCGGGATCGGGTGGCTCGTCCCGAGGAAGCTGGAGATCATGGCGTACAGGAACGCGATGGTGACCGCGATATATCTCGTCGAGGACACGCTGACGCACTTCGAGGCGCGGTTTTTCGGGACGTCGTATTCGTTCGAGTTCGCGCGCGCCAGAGAAGGCTGGCGCGCGGGTCGGAACTTCCCGAAGCTCAGCGACGCCGCGCTGCGACGGCTCGCGCGGGAAGAGATCAAGACGCCGATGTGGCTGAGGCTCCTTCCCGGGGTGGAGGCGAACGCGGGGAAAGTCGCCGTCGCGCTCGCCGGGGAAGTCGTCGGGTCCACGGAGATTAACTTTCTCGGGCTGCCGCTGAGGTTTTCGCTGCAGCCGCGACCGGACGAGGCGTTCTCGTCCGACCTGGGACGCATACCGAGCCTGTCCGAGGCTGGTGGGCTCTCGACCGGCGGCGGCGAGCTTCTCCCGAGGTTCAAGAGCCCGAAGAAGTTGCTCGCGAAGTTGGTCCATCGGGACGACGGCGAGCGCGCGGCGCGAGAGAGACGTCGCGAGAGAGACGTCGCGCCCGGAGAAACCGCCGCCGGCGTGAAGACGAGCGCGGAGACGACGAAGATCATCGAAAATTACGTCGACGCCTTTTTGGAAAACAGACCGAGGCGAGGCTTAGAGCGCGCGATCGACCCGTTTTTCTTCGGCGCGAAGCTGGAAAGGGAGACGTACGTGGGGTTCCTCTCCGCGATCATCGGTACGATCGAAAACTCTGTGATTTGCCAGCTCTTGGGCATGGACGTCGTGTTAAACGTCGCCGGCGGCGGCAGAGACGAGAAGAGCGGCGCGGTGAAACCTCCAAACCTCGCCGCGTTTAAAGTCTCCGCGGACTTCGGGGACAACCGAAGAGAGATCGAGACCCTCGTGGACTGGCTCATGATGGACCCGATGTACAACGTCCGCGCCGTCCCGGACGCGATCGAGCGCGCGATTTACGTCAACGCGTTCGAACTCCTCACGAACATTCTCGCGGGGGCGCTGAGCACGCTGCAGATCGAACTCCTCGGGCAAGCCGTGCGGCTGCGTCTGCGCGAGTCCAACGCGGTGGGCGGCGCGACCGTCGGCGCGTCGAAGATGGCGCGGTTCCGCCCGGACGCGGAGACGTTGCGAAGGTTCGCGAGCGAGTTCTCGGGTGCGTTCTACAGTATACAAACAGTTTTTCACCCGCCACTAGTGTACCGCTCGGTTTCAACACTTGATCGCGTCCCCTTTCAACTGACCGGTGAACTTTTTTTGTATGGATTTGTCGACCCTCAGCGGTCCCCGCGTTGCAGGACATCATGATGAACGTCTACGCGTTCGTCCTCGCCTTCGCCGCGTACGAGCTCGGGCAGGTGGAGCTCAACCTCGTCGGGCGGCGTCTGAAGTTGGCGCTCGCGACGCCGTCGGACGCGGGCGAGGAGGAAGGGTTACTCGCGGCGGCCGTCGCGGCGGAGGAGAGCGAATTCAACGCGCGGTTGAGGAGGGCGTTGGACACGCTCGTGGAGGAGATGATCGACGTCGCGGACGCGGACGCGGGCCCCGATGCGTCCGCGGGCGGCGCGGCGACGACGCGCGTCGGAGGCGCGGCGCGACAGACGAAACAGAAGAAAAACGCCTTCTTAAAGGGCGTTTCCGGCGTGTTCGCGTCGTTCGGAGGGACCGCCGACGACGACGAGGAGGAGGGGGAGGAGGAGGGCGAGGAGCGGCGACCTCGGGACGTCGACGGCGTCGTCTACGCCGTGTTTCTCGCGCGTCACGCGCCCGCGACGGACGAGTTCCCGTTCCCGCATCTCACGCCCGAGGACTTTCGCGCCGCGGTGAGCGACCTTCTCAGGGCGCTGCGGCCCGATCGAGGCGGCGGCGTCGTCCCCGAGGCTGCGGTTCGAAGAGTATCCGACGCCGCGGACGTCAACGGCGACGGCGTGATTCAGTGGGCGGAGTTTTATTTCGCGGGCACGGAGCTCGCGGCCGTGATCGACGCCGCCGCCGAGAAGAGCGGCGAAGCGTGATGAGCGACGCTTTTCCGGGTTTTCGTTCTTTTATTTTTTCTCATCGAATCGAAAAGTGACCGCGCGCGCGCGCGACGCGCCCGCTATCATCGCCACGCGTTCGTTCGCTCATCGATCCTTCGCGCTCTCCCCGCCCGGCTCATCCATCTCCGTGCTCCTCCTCACGACCTTCTTCCCGTCGCTCCCGACCCCGATCTGATGAGGGCCATTCCATACAAAAACAGTTCATCGGTCAGTTGAAAGGGGAGGCGATCAAATGTTGAAACCGGGCGATGGGTGAAAAACGTTTGTATAGAACGCACCTGACTCGCGAACGCGACGACCATCCCGACGATGAGAAAGCCGAGCAAGACGAGCAGCGGCCCGCCGCCGCCGGCGCCTCTCTGCGTCCAACAGTACGTCCCGAGCGCCGTCCTCGCGACGATGTCGTTGAGCCCGTCGCCGTTCACGTCGACGATCAGAACCGGCGCGATGGGGACGGAGGGAAGACGAAGCGTCGCGATCTTGTACCCGCCGGGGGAGAGGACGACGCCGCGCGCGGCGCCGAGCGCGACCACCACCTCGGACGCGCCGTCGACGGCGAGCGGGAACGTCTCGAGATGCCCGCCGCCGCCGCCTCCGCCGCCGCCGTACCCCGCGTCGTAAACGTCGTCTCTTCGCTGCCACGACGCGTCCGTTCGCAGCTGCCACCGCCGCTTCCCGTCCGGCCCGTAGCTCGTCACCTCCCCTCGCGAGTTGAATAGGATCACATCCTGGGTCGAGGGTCCATACGAGCGAACGTCGGGGTGGAGTTGAAAGGCGTCAGAAGCGGAGTTGAAAGGCGTCGAGGGCGAGGATTGAAACCGAGGGACCCTGGGCGGAGAGACGCGCCGGGCAAAGTCCTTCAGGATCGGCGTTCACCACGCCGACGCGGTCGTATGGGAACCAGTGTGATGAGAACGCGCCTTCACCGCCCTTCGCGCGCTTCGAACGACCGTCTCCTCGCCTCGCCGCAGCGCGGCCGGCGGCGCGACGTCCACGTCAGCGTTCTTCCCCCCGAACATCCCAGCAGCGCCGTCGACGCCGTAGCTGTTCCGGTCGCCGTGCCGCGTGACCCCCGCGTGTCCGCGGCACGCGGTCCCGTCGAACAACGCCTCCCTCGCGGGGACGCCGCTGGTGACTCGCGCCCAGCACGACGGCACCGCGCGTCCGTCCGCGCCCACCGCGGCGTGAGACCGACCGGCGCCGCCGCCGCCGCCGCCGAAAACTTCGACGTGGTCCACCACGCCGTCGCCGTTCACGTCCGCGTGCAGCCCCGGCGACGGGAGCGACATCTTAGGGTCGTTCCATACAAAGCGATGTCGGGGTGGAGTTCAAAGGCGTCAGGTGGAGTTGAAAGGCGTCACGGGCGGGGATTGAAAGCGAGGTGTGGGCGGAGAGAGGCGCCGGCAAAAGTCCTTAAGGATCGGCGTTCACCACGCCAACGCGGTCGTATGGGGACCAGTGTATAGAACGCGCCTTACACAGCGTCCGGCCGGTGTGCAGGTGTAAAATCTCGATCCCTTCCTCGACGTGCGCGACGACGACGTTCGGCGGGTCGCCGCCGCTCGACGGACGCTTCACGCGGCGATGCGTGTTCCGCGTCGCCGTCGTCGTCTTTCCTCCAGGGCCCCTGGACGACGCGCCGCCGCGGTTCGAGGCGCCTCCGGTCGCGACCGCGCGCGCGGTCGTTCCCAACGCGCGCGCGAACGCGTTCGTGCCGTGCTCCGCGCCTTTGAAGTTGAAAGGCGACGGGGTGGAGTTGAAAGGCGTCAGTCAGAGGAGTTGAAAGGCGTCGAGGCGCGGGGCGGAGAGAAACACACGCCGGGAGAGAAAGTCCTCAAGGAACGGCGTTCACGACGCGGACGCGGTCGTATGGGAACCGGCGTGAGGAGAAAAGAACCCGGGCCCCACCTCGCGCGCCGCGCGAAGACGAACCGTCAACCGTCGCGGCGCCGCCTCTCCCGACCGCGTTCGATCTCGCGCCCTTGTGCGGCTTGTGCTTCTCGAACGCCGCGACGACGAGCCTCGTGTCCTCGCGTTCCCTCCACTGATGCGGCAGCGCGCGCTTCACCACGCTCTCGCGGAATTCTCGGCACGACACCTCGCCGTAGTGTCTCCCCTCGAGCGCCGCTACAAAGCATTGTCGGAGTGGAGTTCAAAGGCGTCAGGTGGAGTTGAAAGGCGCCGAGGGCGGGGATTGAAAGCGAGGGACCCTGGGCGGAGAGAAACGATG
>MDSW01080545.1_pt1 | contig 20044 bp, 24 predicted proteins | sample 811171 | NCBI WGS metagenome assembly MDSW01 (sample SAMN05326641, study PRJNA326480) | marine metagenome | isolation source: seawater | place: Atlantic Ocean: North West | collected 2012 | reverse complement strand
GAAAATTTGTAATTAAAAAAGGTGTGAATACTATAAGTATTCCACCTACTAAAATTGGTAGGAAAAAGTATGATATGAAAAATAGAAAATTGAATTCAAAAAAGGTATCATCCAATTTTACCCTTTCTAACTACTCTACCGTGACGCTTTTTGCCAAATTTCTAGGTTGATCTACATTACAGCCTCTCATAACAGCAATGTGATAAGAAAGCAGTTGTAATGGTATAATAGAAAGAAGTGGCATTAATTCCTCAAAACATGATGGTATTTCAATGCAATAATCTGCTAGATCTTTTACAGTTTTATCTCCTTCGGTAACTATTGCAATAAGTCGTCCTCCTCTTGCTTTTACTTCTTGAATATTACTAACTACTTTTTCATAATTTCCTTTTCTAGTGGCTAAAACAACTATTGGCATTTTCTCGTCTATTAGAGCAATGGGACCATGTTTCATTTCTGCGGCAGGATAACCTTCTGCATGTATATATGAAATCTCTTTAAGTTTTAGAGCACCTTCTAATGCAACTGGAAAATTATACCCTCTTCCAAGGTACAAAAAGTTAGTAGCATCCTTGAATTCTGCTGAAATTTTCTTTATCATCGTGTCTAATTCTAGTACCTTTTGAACTTTACTAGGTATTAACTCTAATTCCGTAATTATCTGCCTATATTCTGTGCTTGTTAAAGAACCTCTCTCTTTTGCAATTCTTAAAGCCATTAGAGTAAGTAAAACTACTTGAGTTGTAAAAGCTTTAGTAGAAGCAACTCCGATTTCTGGTCCAGCATGTGTATAGCTACCAGCATCTGTTAGTCTAGGTATAGATGATCCAACAACATTACATATCCCTAATATGGTTGCCCCTCTAGCTTTTGCTAATTCTAGTGCCGCTAAAGTATCTGCTGTTTCTCCAGATTGTGAGATAGCTAAAACTACATCTTTTTCATTAATAATTGGATTACGATATCTGAACTCAGATGCATATTCAACCTCAACAGGAATTCTAGCTAAATCTTCAAATAGATATTCTCCTATAAGTCCTGCATGCCATGAAGTGCCACAAGCAACAATTATAATTCGCTCTGCATTCATTATTTTTTTCTCATAATCTAATATCCCTCCTAATATTATATCTCCTGTTTTTGAAGATATTCTACCTCTCATAGTGTCTAAAATACATTTTGGCTGTTCAAAAATCTCCTTTAACATAAAGTGTTTATATCCCCCTTTTTCTATTGCTTCTAAACTCAATTCTAATTCGTGTATATAAGGAGTTTTTGTAATATTAGAAATAGTTTTTATTTCAAGATTCTTGTTTTTGTGAATCCTGGCAATCTGCTCATCCTCTAAATATACTACCTCTCTAGTATATTCAACAATTGGAGTTGCATCAGAAGCTACAAAGAATTCTTTTTCTCCAACACCAATTACAAGTGGACTTCCTTTTCTGGCTGCAATCATCTCATTATTATTGCCTTTTTCAAGCACAACAATTGCATAAGCTCCTACAATCTCATTTAATGATAAACGAACAGCTTCAAATAAACTTACTTTTTCATGATTTTTTATCTCCTCAATAAGATGGACTAAAACTTCTGTATCAGTCTCACTTTTAAAAGAATGTCCTTTTTTAATTAATGCTTTTTTTAAAGAATCATAATTTTCTATTATTCCATTATGTATCAATGCTAATTTACCATCTCCTGATGTATGTGGATGAGCATTGCTTTGATTGGGAGATCCGTGTGTAGCCCATCTAGTATGGCCAATTCCTATACTGCCTTTAGTATTCCCATTATTTGCAAATTCTTCTAAATCAGATACTTTTCCTGCTCTCTTATATATATTAAAATCATCTTCTAGTCCAATTGCAACTCCTGCGCTATCATATCCTCTGTATTCTAAACGATGTAATCCCTTTAATATAATAGGGTAAGCTTCTTTTTCTCCTACATATCCTACAATTCCACACATTATAAATCAGTATATATTATATTAAATTCAACTTTATTTTTTGGTAAAATTGTTCTATTTGCATTAACAGCTCCACCGGAGGATACTAAATATAGCCTATTTGTATAATTCTCATTATTTAATAGTTGGTGGAAATATCTGGTGATATTAAATGAATACTTATCATTTTGTAATTTACCTCCAAAATGATCTTCTCCTTCAACAATGTAATCAGTTAAGAAATAATCATTACCTTCATTATCTATTCTCACTAAATACATTCTATTATGTGCTTGAAAATCATCACTATTCCCTGTTGTTTCTATTTCAAAATCAAGAGTTGCTCTATTAACAACCTTATCGTGAAGTGCTGATTTTATAGACTCTAGATTATCAATTTGTATTAACGTTTTGTATCCAGACATAGACTGTACATATGTATGGCTACTTGTGTCTGCTAATTGTATTAACCTATCAATATCCTTATCATTAAAAAGATTGATTCTTGCTGCATCACCAGAAATTGCAAAATCTAAACTTAATGAATCTAAATTTGTACTATGATAATATACTGTTAGTTTTGTGTTAGAAGAAAACGGGTCTAAATAAACTATTGATCCTCCAGAAAAAGATACATCTGTAGCTTTTAAATATAATCCTTTAAAAAATTCAACAAATTGTGTGTTATCCTGAAGCTGCCCAGTACCTGAAGCGTCTAAAATCATGCGGCCTATCGATTCATCTAATCTTAACTGCATATGCGGGCCTTTCATTTGCCCTCTTACTAATACACTATCTTCAGTATAAATATATGTAATGTCATCAAGATTTAAATTAGTAAAATCATAATTTAATTCCTGTTTTGAATAATAAGCACTATCCTTATAAATAGTTTGATTAATATTAAATACTTTAACTGATAGTGCAGAATTATTCCCATAACTACCAGAATAAGACAACGACAAGATTACAGAATCTACTATTAAGCTGTCTTTATTTCCAATATCTATATTGCTGTATGGTAATTGAAATTGAGTTACAAATTCTGCATAACTTTCTCCAAAATATTCATCATATGAAATATGTCCTAAAAGTAATGTTGCTGTTTCATCTGATCGTAATGAGTCTTCAGATATAGTAGTTAATAATAAATTATTTTCTTCATTAGTAAGAGTGATTTTAATTCCATCTGATGGGGGCTGAACTTCTAGTCCTATCAAATTAGGATCTGTGCATGAAAAAATTAAAAGCAGAGCAATGAAAAAAAAAAGTACTAATATTTTTTGTCATTATTAATCTGTTAATTCTAACTCACCTTCTTCAACCTCTTCATGTAATTCATCATAAAAATCTGAATAAGAGCTCGCATATACTCCTTCTTCTCCACCTGGATGCTCCATAACTGGTTTTTTAGTAGCATCAATATGTCTTGAAATCCTTTTATCTATATTATCACTTACTTTAATAATAGCATCGGAATAATCAATAGCAAATTTATTAAGTGCAATAAAATCAGGATTTTTAAGGCCTGCTATATCTTCTGAATTTAAACTGCTTTCAAAAAGTAATTTTTCTCCAATATCATGATTTAATTCTCCATTAAAACCTGTATTATAAACAGAATATACCACCTTAGAATTTCTAAATAATGGATCCTCCTTGTATAGTTTTTTAATATATAATGGAACTAAAGCAGATATCCAGCCATGACAATGAATAACATCAGGTGCCCAGCCTAATTTCCTAACTGTCTCAATTACACCTTTACAAAAGAAAATCATCCTCTCATCATTATTTTCAAAGAATTTTCCATTTTCATCATGGAAATGCCTCTTTTTAGGAAAATAATCTTCATTATCAATAAAATAAACTTGCATCCTCGCTTGCTGAATAGAAGCCACTTTAATAATAAGCTGATGATCAAAATCATCAACAATTAAATTCATTCTAGATAATCGAATAACTTCATGTAATTGATGTCTTCTTTCATTTACAACTCCATATCTTGGCATAAATATTCTAATATCTGTATCTTCTTCTTGTATTTGTTGTGGTAAATGCCTGCCAATTGAAGCCATCTCTGATTCAGGCAAATATGGATATATCTCCTGTGATATAAATAATACTTTTTTCTTTCCCATAATAAATAATAATAAGATTGCAAATTTACGAAAATATATGATTTTTATCAAGCAATTGCTGTAGTTTTGTCTTCTAAATTTTAGAGCTTTATGAAAATATTTAAGACTAAAACTGAATTATCTTCTTATCTTTCCTTAAATTCAAAGTTATCTATCTCCTTCGTTCCCACAATGGGAGCCTTACATAATGGTCATTTATCACTTGTGCAGGAAGCAAAGAGTAATTCAGATATCGTAATATGTAGCATTTTTGTAAACCCAACACAATTTAATAATAAAGCTGACTTTAAAAATTATCCAACTACTCTTGATGAAGATTTATATCTTCTTAAAATGATAAAATGCGATATTGTTTATGTGCCAGATTTTGAAGACTTATATACCCCTAATGAATATGCAAAACAATATGACTTTAATGGATTAGATAAAATATTAGAAGGAAAGTTCCGAAAAGGACATTTTAATGGTGTAGCAACAATTGTAGAAAAGTTTTTAGAAATAATAAAACCTAACAGAGCTTTTTTTGGTCAAAAAGATTTGCAACAACTTATTATAATTAAATATCTAGTTAAAAAACTAAATATTCCAACACAAATTATCTCTGTGCCGACAGTTAGAGAGAACAATGGTATAGCTATGAGTTCTAGAAACGTCCTTTTAAATAAGAGAGATTTAAATAAAGCGGCTATCTTACATAAATCATTATTATATTGTAAGGAAAATGCTAGGCGTAAAAGTATTGCTGAAATTAAAAGATATATAATTTCTAACTTTAAAAAAGATTCATCATTAAAATTAGAATATATAGAATTCGTTAATGCCTCATCTTTAAAAAGTCTAGATCTTATAGCCAGTAATGGTGAGAATGCGGTTTGCATTGCTGCCTTTGTTTCTGGTGTTCGTCTAATTGATAATATTATTTTTTAGTTTTACAACATGTTAGAAAAATCTAATTTAATAAACATTTTTAAATATATTATATCATTTGCTTTTGCTTTCGGTATTATTTATATTCTATTTCAGAATCAAAATCCTATGAAGCTATTTCGAGAAATCCAAAAAGTAGAAACTTCATGGGTTTTATTATCAATGCTCTTTGGCTCGCTAGCTTATGTAAGTAGAGGTTTGAGGTGGATTTTGCTAATTGATGCTTTGGGCTATAAAGCGTCTAAAACAAATAGTATTGCTTCAGTATCTATTGGGTATTTTACTAATTTATTTATTCCAAGAGCAGGCGAAATATCAAGGTGTACTGCTTTGAATCAAACAGAAAGTATTCCTGTAAATAAATTATTTGGAACAATATTAATTGAACGTGTTATTGATTTTATTTTTCTTTTTGTTCTTATTATTCTTACCTTTTTCTTGAGATTAGATGACTTTTTGAGATTATTCAAAACACTTAAGACGCATCAAGTGGAAAGTACTACTAATAATATACTACTTGCAATATGTGTTATTACAGTAATTTTAATTTTAGGTCTTGTAATTAAAAAATTACTAAAAAAATCCACCTTATATGAAAAAATAATTGTTTTTATTGATGGTCTTAAGGAAGGGTTTAAAAGTATTCAGCGAATGAAAAAGAAATCATTATTTTGGATACATACAAGTATAATATGGATAATGTACTTTTTAATGACATATATATGTTTCTTTAGCATGAATGAAACATCAAGCCTTACAGTTATTGATGGTATTTTCCTTTTAGTACTTGGGGGTATTGGTATGGTGATTCCAACTCCAGGTGGTGTTGGATCTTATCATGCTATCGTAATGATTGGTTTAGCAATTTTGGGTATTGGGTTTGTTAATCTAAACCCTCCTAATGGTGAAATTAATCCAGCCCTAGTATTTCCTACTGTTGTTCATGTTGCTCAAACATTAGTAGCAATTATAATGGGGTCTATTTCTTTATTTATATTATTTTTAACTAAAAAAAGAAAAAATGAGCCATCTTAATATAATTAAAACTAAACTATATACTCTAGATGCACTTAAGCTTAAAATAGAAGCATGGAACATCGCGGGAGAGAAGATTGTCTTTTCTAATGGTTGTTTTGATATTTTGCATATGGGTCATATTGAAATTTTAGCAAAAGCAGCCGATCTTGGAGATCGTTTAATTGTTGGCTTAAATTCTGACACCTCTATACAAAAATTAAAAGGTGTAGAAAGACCAATAATACCAGAAAATTCTAGGCAAATCATTATAGCTTCCTTACAGTTTGTAGATGCAGTTATCTTATTTTCAGAAAATACCCCATTCCAATTAATCTCTGAAATTAATCCTGATTTTCTAGTAAAAGGAGGAGACTATAATCCTTCAAATATTATAGGTGGGGACTTAATCAAAAAAAATGGAGGAGAAGTAATTACAATACCTCTGAAAAAAGGATTTTCAAGTAGTAATATTATAAATAAGATTCAAAATGGCTAAAAAGATTCAATCTGCATTCTTTTGCCAAAAATGTGGTACACAATCTCCAAAGTGGTTAGGGAAATGTCCTTCATGTAATGAATGGAATACTTATATAGAAGAAATTATAAATAAAGAAACCGTAAATGTAGAATGGGAAAATAAAAATGCCGTCACAAATACTCCTTCATTAATATCAGACATTAATTATTTAGAAGATAAAAGATATAAGACATCAGATGATGAGCTTAATAGAGTTTTAGGTGGCGGTATTGTACCTGGATCAATAATTCTGTTAGGTGGAGAGCCAGGTATTGGGAAATCTACTTTAATGCTGCAAATAGCGTTAAATATACACGAAAAGAAAGTGCTCTATATTTCAGGAGAAGAAAGTGAAAAACAAATAAAAATGCGTGCTGATCGTATATGTAATACATTTAAAAATTGCTTTGTTCTAACTGAGACATCTACTCATAATATTTTTCAACAGATAAAGAAAATAATCCCTGAAATTTTAATTATAGACTCTATTCAAACATTACATAGCCCTTTAATTGAAGCAACTCCTGGAAGTGTATCACAAATTAAAACTTGTACTGGTGAACTTTTAAAGTTTGCTAAAAAAACAGGAACAACTGTATTTCTAATTGGTCATATTACAAAAGATGGTTCTATAGCTGGTCCCAAAATATTAGAACATATGGTAGATACAGTGTTGCAGTTTGAAGGTGATAGAAATCATATGTATAGAATACTTAGGACGATTAAAAATCGTTTTGGTTCAGCTGCTGAATTAGGAGTATATCAAATGGGGCAAAGTGGGTTAAGGCAGGTAAATAATCCATCTGAAATTTTAATTTCAGAAAGAGATATATCAACAAGTGGAATTGCAATTTCATCTTCTATTGAAGGACTACGCCCACTATTAATTGAAATACAATCCTTGGTTAGTTCAGCAGTTTACGGTACTCCTCAAAGATCTGCAACTGGATATGATGGAAAACGTCTAAATATGCTTCTTGCAGTTCTAGAAAAAAAATGTGGCTTCAGACTTGGGTCAAAAGATGTATTTTTAAATATTACTGGAGGTATTAAAATTGATGATACCGCTAGTGACCTTGCAGTTATTTGCTCTATATTATCCTCTGAACATAATACCCCATTAGATACAGGTATATGTTTTGCGGCTGAAATAGGTCTTTCTGGAGAATTAAGAGCAGTTAACCGAATTGAAGAAAGAATAACAGAAGCTGAAAAATTAGGTTATGAAAGAATAATTATTTCAAAATATAATAAATTCAGTAAAAAAGGATTGAACATTAAAATAATCCAATGCCAAAAAATTGAAGAAATTTTTTCATTAATCTTCAAGTAAATCAAATAGATCATCTAAATTAGGTGCTAATATAATTTCAATCCTCCTATTTGACGCTCTACCTTCAGATGTGTTATTACTTTTAAACGGGAAAAACTCACCTCTGCCTGCAGCTGTTAATTGTTTAGGGTCTAAATCAAGATTCATCATTAAAACCTTAACAACAGCTGTAGATCTAAGTACAGATAAATCCCAATTATCTTTAACTAATCCTTTATTAATTGGAATGCTATCAGTATGCCCTTCTACTAATATCTCAAGATCTTTTTGGTCAGCAAGGGCATCAGATAATTTGTTTAAAGCCGATACCCCCGTGCTACCAACTTGATATTTCCCTGAAGCAAAAAGTAAATCTTCTTCTAGTGAAATATAGACCTTTCCATTCTTTTGTAGAACAGTCAATCCCTCTCCTTCTAATCCTGTTAATGCTTTTGATATTCTTTGTTTTAAATAAGTAACCATAGAATCTTTTTTATTAATTATAGATTCTAATTCAGCAACTCTAGTAGATCTAGATTCTAGCTCTGATTGAGCTTTTTCTAGTGCTATTTGTTTTTCTGTTAAAGAATTTGATAAAATATTTAATTCATCTTCTTTATTTAAAAGATTGTTTTGAGCAGTTTGCAGTTGTTTTAGTAATTTCTTAGTCTCTCTAGCCTTCTCTGCCATATTTCTTGTGTTTTTACTTGCTAGAAGATCATAAGCACTACTTAATTCTTTATATGTATTATTTAAACTCGATAACGCTTTTCCATTATGAATAGAGTCACTTCGCATAGACTCTAATTGTCTTTTAAAATTTTCAATCTGTGTCTCTAATATTTCTAGCTTCTCATTTAATGAAATAATTTGTCTGTCTTTATTTTCAATTTGTTTCTTAGCATTATTATATTCAGTATGTAGTGCATTATGAATCTTAGGCGTAACACAAGAAGATAGTATAAATAAAATAGCCAAAAAAAGTATTAATGAATTTTTCATTTTTAATTCTCTTTTATTATTTATCAAATCTACAAATACCGAAGACTTACTTATGAGAGCTAATTATTTACTTATTAACAGAATAATGGGGAAACACTAGAATCTTAATTCTAAATAAACTGGGCAATGATCTGAATGATATGCTTTATTAAGTATACTTGAGCTAGATAAATTTGCCAATAATCTGTTGCTAATCATATTATAGTCTATCCTCCAACCTAAATTCTTTGGTCTAGAGTTTGCTCTATAACTCCACCAGGAATAATTATTTGGATCTAAATTTAAATACCTATAACTATCTATAAAGCCACTATTAAGAAATTTACTAACCCATTCTCTTTCTTCTGGTAAAAATCCTGAAGTATTTTTATTTCTTTTAGGGTTATGAATATCTATATCTCTATGGCAGATATTATAATCTCCTGAAATAATTAAATCTGGTAACCTTATTTTTAATTTATTAATATAATCTTGAAAATAATTAAGAAACTTCATTTTAAAATCTTGCCTAAAAGCGCCGCTGCTTCCTGATGGAAAATAAGCGCTAATTACAGAAAATTGTTCATAATCTGCACGAATTATTCTTCCTTCTTCATCAATTTCTTCAATACCACAACCATATTCTACATGATTAGGGTCTTTTTTTGATAATATTGCTACACCGCTATATCCCTTTTTTTTTGCAGGATTCCAAAAACATTTATACCCCAATTCCGTAAAAACATTTTCTTCGAATTGATCTGGATTTGCCTTGATCTCTTGTAAACATACAATATCTGGATTGAGGTCTTTTAGCCAATCGGCAAACCCTTTTCTTAATGCCGCTCTAATTCCATTAACATTATATGTGATTAATTTCATACTATTTTAAATTAAATCTATAAGTCCCAAGTAAAGCATTTTCAATATATATCTCAACAAAATAATCGCCAGCAATTAATTGATCTCTTCTTTTAAAATCTATACTAACTGGTAATAATTTGTTTTCATACTGGATTTTTTTTAAGATTGAGTATTTTTTTTCTTCAATATCTGCATTAAAGACTTGTTGTTTATCAGTGTCTAATAAGATGTTTCCGTTTTGATCTAAATATCTTATGTAAATATTTTTTAATCCCTTATCTGCTATCAGATTTGACTTAATATTAAAGCTAGTTCTAATTATTATTACTTTAGACGCTTTAGTAGTCACCAATTCTTTTCCACTATTTCTATATTTTATAGTTTCTACAAATATATCTCCTATCTCTAATGCAGAACCAATATTCACTTTATCTATAAGCTCTTTGTTTTCTTTATTCAGTTTATAATTTTTCCAATTTATATTCTTATTTATATTAATAACACTATCTTTTTGATTATTTAATTGCATATTTATATTGAATAAAGAATCTATATCCGATAAATATCTTAATGAAATATTTTTAAGAATTTCTATCTTTTCCTTTACTACTTTTAAATCATCTTTAGTTCTTATTAAATTTCTTATCTCTGATATTTGAGAACGAATAATAGAATCCTTTTTTCCTAACTGTATATTCAGATCTCCATACTGCTCAAGTAAATTATCGTGTTCATCTATTAAATCATCTAGATCATTGCGTAATGCATTCTTCTCCTCAATATACTGTATTCTAATTTCTTGCTTCTGATTAGGAACAATCCAAAAAACATGGACTAAAGAATATATAGAAAGTAATATTAAGATAAATAAAAAAATGTAGCTACCTTTTCTTTTTTGAGTATTACCTAAAGAATTGATATGCTTCATAGGTTATTTCTTCTTTTTAGTTTGTTTCTTTTTAGCTTTTTTAGTTGTTGGTGTTTTTTTCTTATCGGCTTTTTTTTCTTCCGATTTTTCAGATGGCTTGTTTTTTTCATCCACATAATTAAGCCTCAAATCTGAAAGCATCCCATCTAACATTTTTTCTATATCTTCTGAAATATTTCCTTTTGTTTTTTCTTTCAGCATAGCCATAAGATCAATAGTTTGACTTACATACTCTAAATTTCTATTAAGTTGACCTGTTTGGTCAGCAATTTTTCCTAATCCTTGCATCGCTGATGTGTGAAACATATACAATAGCTGCATAAATAACTGATCGTTTTTTTCCATTTTTTATTAATTTATAATTAAGTAATCAAAAATACAATTTATTGTTTATAATAGCCTCAATCAGCTGATTAGGTTTATTTCTAACATAACTATCATTAATAATTTCAAACTTTTTTAGTAAATTAATATGTAATATTGTTTAATGAAAAATCTACACGCATTAGTATTAGGAGCTACAGGAGCTACAGGACAAGAATTAGTTAAATTATTATTAGAAAACTCTAATTTCTGTAAAGTATCTATCTTCGTTAGAAGAAAAATTAATATTCAGCATGAAAAATTAATAGTCCATAAAATTAACTTTGATAGATTAAGTAAATACAATGATTTAGTAGATGGAGATATTCTTTTTTCTATTTTAGGTACAACCAAAAAAGAAGCTGGAGGTAAGAAAGAGCAGTTTTTAGTAGATTATACATACCAGTATAAATTTGCTAATATGGCTTCAGAAAATGGTGTTAGTCATTATTGTTTGGTTTCTTCTATTGGAGCAAACAAAAATTCTTTTTTTTTCTATCCAAAAATTAAGGGAGCTCTTGAAGATTCTATAAAGAATCTTAATTTTAAAAAAATTCAAATTTTTCAACCACCATCACTAATTAGACAATCAAAATTAATGAGGTCAGGTGAAAAAATTAGTGTACCCCTCCTAAAAGTGATCGCTAAATTTGGTTTTTTAAAATCCTTCAAACCCTTATTAGTTAAGGATTTAGCAATTAAAATTATTAATGAAGCTCTATTAACTCAATTAGATAGAATAACTATTTACAAAGCTAAATATTTAACCAGTAAAGATTAACAACAACCACAGCTTTTTTGACCAGCTTGGTTTTGAGAATTTTTAATTTTACAAGAATACATTGGATATTGAGCGAGAAAAATTTCTACTAAAAAACCATCGGAAATATTTTTATCATCTCCAAATTTAGTTCTCAAAATAGACGCAAATTCTTTAATAGTATATACTTTTTCTTCTAGGCCTAATGGGTTTTTGGTGTTTTCTATCATTACAACTATTTTTTTTAATACTACAAAAATCTTCTCTGATTAATAGCGTTCATTGTTGAAATTACTTATTGTGAATCTTTTTCAAAATTACTCAGTGGAACAACAACATGTTATATCCTTACATCTACAAAATTTAACATTATAAAAATGCAAAGCAATAATTAAAAAAGAAGGTATATAAATGAAATTTTGTGGTAGATATGAAATATCAAATGAATGATCTAAAATAGAAAATAACAATAGAAACCATGAACCCCAAAAAGAAATTTTCAGCCATTTTATTCCTAAATTTTTACTTATAAAAAATATTGCAGTAAATGATATAAACAAAAATAAATAATCAATCATTATCCACCATGTAGGGGCATCTGCACAGCAGGTAGCTGAACATGCTTTAGCAATAAATAACAATGGAGTTGCTATACAATGAATAGTGCACAACATTCCTGCAATTATTCCAATAGTATCAAAAGGTAATGAGTATCTATGCATCTAAATTATTGTGTAAAATATTTGCAATAATAGTATTTTTTTAAAAAACGCAACTCAATTGCGTTTTTTTATTGCGTTTTTTTTATTTTTGCTGTATGAGCTTAAAAAATAAAGCCTCTATAGTATCAAAATCTATTTTGTCTAAAAATGGAATAAGTAGAACTAGATTTAGAACCGATTTATTAAATCTATTTTACACAACAAAAGTATCATTATCAATTGATGATATATTAAAACATTTTCACAATTCAATTAATAAAGCAACTGTTTATAGGTCTTTAGAAAGTTTTGAAAAAAAAGGACTAATTCATAAAGTTCCTGATAGCAATAATTTGAAAAGATATTCATTATGCAACGAAGAAGAGTGTAGCGAAAGTTCTCATAACCATAATCATGGACATTTTATTTGTTATTCTTGTAATCAAACATTTTGTATTGAAGATATTAAATCTCCAGATATAACATGCCTCAAAGGATTTTATGTTAAAGAGTTAAAATTAACTCTTGAAGGATATTGTAGAGACTGTACAAAAATTTAATTATAATTGAATAATTTTTAAATATGCTAAAATCAAGTTCAATAACTTTTACATATGATGGGGTTAATAAATTTAATTTCCCTGATATTCAATTACAAAAAGGAGAAAATTTATTAGTGCTTGGAGAGTCTGGTGTAGGAAAAACTACCTTAATTCAAATTTTAGCTGGGTTATTAAAATCTGATTCAGGCAAGGTTGAGTTTTGCAATACTGATTACAATAAACTATCTACAAAAGAGATGGATCAATTTAGAGGGAAGCATATTGGTATGATTTTTCAGAAACCACATTTTGTTAGAAATTTGAACATATTAGATAACCTACTCTTATCCTTATATTTGTCAAAAAATAGACAAGATAAAAATCTTGCAATTCAACTTCTAAAAGAAATAGGGTTAGGAAATAAATTAAAAAGTAAGCCTAATCATTTAAGTCAAGGAGAGCAACAAAGAGCAGCTATTGCATTATCTGTAATTAAAAGTCCAGATTTAATATTAGCAGATGAACCAACATCAAGTTTAGATGATGCTAATTGTCAGAAAATAATAGCTCTTCTTAAAGATCAAGCAAAAAAGACAGCATCGCAATTAATAATAATAACTCATGATAACAGGTTAAAAAGTCAATTTAATAAATCAATAACATTATGAATATTAATCGTTTAGCATGGGTTAATATTATTTCTAACCCTTTTAATACTCTTCTAAGCTTACTGTTAATGACTTTTGGCGTTGGAATAATTTCAATTCTACTATTACTGAATGATCATATTGAACAACAATTTCAAAATAACTTAAAGGGAATTGATATGGTGGTAGGAGCTAAAGGAAGTCCTTTACAACTGATTCTTTCTAGCATATATCATATAGATAATCCTACTGGTAATATTTCTTATAAAGAAGCTGATAAATTGACTAAAAACCCAATGGTTGATTTTACTATCCCTCTTTCATATGGGGACTCCTATAATGGATTTAGAATTGTGGGAACAACATCTGAATATCTTGAACTTTATAAGGCCAATTTAAGCGCAGGAAAAATATGGGAGCAGAGTATGCAAGTTGTTATTGGAAGTTTAGTCGCAGAAACTAATCAGTTAAAGATAGGTGATAATTTCTATGGAACACATGGATTGAATAACGATGGGCATGTTCATGATGAAAATACTTATAAAGTAGTAGGTATTCTTAAAAAATCAAATTCTACAATTGATAAATTAATTATAACAGATATAGTAAGTGTATGGGAGATTCATAATGGTCAAATAGATGAGAATCATTCAGATCACCAACATCACCATAAACACAATGATAATAACCACAAACATCATGATCGTATAGATAAAATCAGTACTAATGATTTATATAGTTCAGATGAGTTTATGATTACATGTATGTTGGTGAAATTTAAAAGTCCTGTTGGTCTTATTAAATTACCAAGAGAAGTTAACGAGACAACTAATTTACAAGCGGCTATACCTATTTTTGAAATAAATCGATTGACTAATTTACTTGGCTTTGGTGTTCAAACAATAAATCTAATTGCTTTAATTATTATACTTGTAGCAGGATTAAGTATATTTATTAGTTTATATAATTCTCTTAAAAAGAGACGCTATGAATTAGCTTTAATACGAGTGCATGGAGCTACTAAATGGCAATTGATCAAATTAGTTTTTTTAGAAGGATTAACTCTATCTTTTCTAGGAACAATTTTTGGTTTAATAATTAGTCGGTTAATTTTATTTATAACTCCTATTTTAGCTAATCAAATACAAATTATGAATAGCTTTGGATTTGGAGTAATTACGGATGAACTATGGTTATTTCTAATAGCATTATTTATCGGATTACTCGCTTCATTAATCCCATCCATTTTAACATATAAAATTAATATTCCTAAAATATTGTCAAATGAATAAGTATTGTGTATTTTTTCTTTTACTTTTTTCAAAATTTAGTTTTTCTCAAACAGAAATTAGTTGGCAAGACTTAGAAGATGTTGAGTTTTCAGACATGTATGTTGATTCAATTGGGGAATATGTTTTGTATCCACATTTTGGTTTTAATGTGCGAGAATTAGATCAGAAACAAATAGAATTGAGCGGGTATATTTTAGCTATTGATCCAGAAACAAACTATTATGTTCTTTCTAAAAGCCCCTTTGCTTCTTGTTTCTTCTGTGGCGCTGGAGGGCCAGAGACTATAGTAGAATTAAGTTTAAAATCAAATAAAGAAACTTTCTATATGGATGAATTTACAACTATAACAGGGGTCCTGAAATTGAATGCTGATGATATATATCGATGTATTTATATACTTGAAGATGCTCATGAAAAATGATTAAAATCAGTTTTTTATTCAATAGCATTATAAATCTAAATATTCTTACTTTTTAGTAGCTTTTAGATTAAATACATAAGGAGTGCTATTTATCTTTCTTTTTTCTAAAACATATTTTCCTTTTTCCTTTTTAATCATTCCATCCAGTAAAAATGGACTATAATCAAATTCTTCAAAATAGGTTAGTTTTAATCCATTAGATTCTAATGCTGAAAATATATTTGTTAGTGAATGGTTCCACCAAAATGTTTTGGTTACTAATTCTGGTCCTCCATCAGTATAAGTGCCATGCTGAATTTGAATGTCAGGATTTGGATCATAGAAATAATCGTATCCATTATCTTTTATCAGCTCTAAAAAAGGATGAAATTCCGTTAATAAAAATAGCCCTCCTTTTTTAAGATGTGTAGAAATAGTAGCTGCCCATGCATTTAAGTCAGGAAGCCACCCAATTACTCCGTATGAACTAAAAACTATATCAAACTGTTTATTAAGTTTTAAATCTAAAACATTACTTTCTATAAAATTAACATCAATATTAATTTCTTTAGCTAATTTTTTAGCTTCTCTTATTGCTACATCTGAAAAATCAATTGCAGTAACTTTAGCTCCCTTTCTTGCAAAAGAAATACTGTCTTGGCCAAAGTGACATTGCAGGTGAAGTAATGACTTTTCCTTTAAATCTCCAATAGCATTAAGTTCAATTGATTTTAATGAATCCTTACCGTTAATAAACTCCTCATTATTATAAAAATTAGACTTTATATGAATAGGGGTTCTTTTGTTCCACGCTTTTTTATTAGCTTCTATATGTTTTTTAAATTCAGTCAAGTATTAAATGTCTTATAATTTATATTATCCTAAAAAGTAATCCAAAATCAATTACGTGAGTTAATTTCTAATGTTAGTTGCTAATACAATTTTTAATTTTTTTCAAAAATCTTTAAAAAAAAATAACTAGCCAAGGATGTAAGGCCTACAGTTAGCAATACTGTTGCTCCTTGCCACGCCATAAGCTTGAATAAACAGCCAAATATTCCAATTGATAATCCAAAATTTTTAATCTTTTCCATAATGTAATTCCAAAATTTTTAATCTAAAAAAGCGGAACATCTTCTAAACATATGATCAGTTCCGCTTTTGTGGGCCCAGCAGGGCTTGAACCTGCGACCCCTTGATTATGAGTCAAGTGCTCTAACCAGCTGAGCTATGGGCCCTAATAAAAATTAAGTGCAAAACTATTAAAATTGTTCTATTAATTAGCAGATTTGCAAAATGAAAAAATACAACGCAATAATATTTGATTTAGGCGGCGTAATACTTAATCTTAATTACTTACTTACAATAAATGAGTTTAAACGATTAGGTATTGAGAATTCTAATGTTTTTTATTCTAAAAGCCAACAATCTAATATCTTTAACCAACTAGAAATTGGAGCAATTTCATCAAAAGTATTTATAAATAATATAAAAAAAAATATTCCTAAATCAACAGAAAAAGAACTTATATATGCATGGAATCTAATGCTTTTAGATTTACCAAAAGTAAGATTAGATTATATAAAAGCTCTTAAAAAAAAATACAAAATTTTTTTACTTAGTAATACTAATGCAATACATATCAATGCTATAAAGAATAAACTTGGGGCGCAGGAATGGATGAATTTTCATAATTTATTTGACAAAGTATATTTTTCACATATAATTGGAATAAGGAAGCCTGATCAAGAAGCTTTTAAAATTATTTTAAAAGAAAATCGTCTCAATCCTAAAGAAGTACTCTTTATTGATGACTCATTACAACATATCAAAGCCGCAAAAAAATTAGGACTAAATTACTACCATTTAAAGTTTGGAGATGAGCTCACATCTATAATTCCTGACATAGCTCTATAAGAACCCCGGCTGTATCCTTGGGATGCAAAAAACATATAAGTTGATTGTCTGCTCCTTTATTCGGTATATTATTTAAAACACGTATACCTTTAGTTTTTAGTCGCTCCATCTCCTTCTCTATATCATCTACTGCAAATGCAATATGGTGCATTCCTTGTTTATTATTTGATAAATATTTCGCAATTGGACTTGATTCTTCTGTTGCAGAAACTAATTCTATCTTACTATCTCCTATTCTATAAAAAGTTGTATTTACCTTCTCTGATTTAACTTCTTCCTTTTTATATGCCTCTTTACCAAAAACAATATTAAATATTTTTTCTGCTTCATATATATCTTCTACAGCAATACCAATATGTTCAATTTTTTTCATTACAGTATAATTTAATAATCCCAGAAATTTACATGTCTTTGGTTAAGAACAGATGGTAATTGAAAAGATATTGACAACTCATGAGTTCCGTTCTGGTAAGCATTTATATCATTAAAATAATGATCATAAGAATAAGTAAAGTGCATTTTCCCATATCTAAAGCCAAGTATTACACACATAGATTTATTTGTTCTATATCCAAGGCCAGTCCAAAACTGATTTTTTATAAAAACTCTTGTGCTAAAATCATACGCCATTCTTGTGATTTCTGTTTTTCTAAGCAATAATGATGGCTCTATAGAGATATCTCTATTATAGCCATATTTATAACCTAGGATTCCGATATAATTTCTATATAAATAATTTTTACTAAAACCGTCACCAGATTCTTTACTGAAATTAGATTGCATAATATTAAGCACAGAATATCCAGCATAGAAATGTGAACCATATAAATAAAATCCTGAACTAACATCCGCTAAAAAACGACTATATGTGTTAGATGTAAATGCTGGATCTTCTCCAGGTGGTAGATTACCTGCTTGTAAATCTAATGTGTAATATATAGATTTTATCCCAATTCCAAAAGCAAGATTAATCCTGTCTTTATCTAATGGAAGATGATAAGAGTAATCTAACTCAAAAACACTATTTCCGACCTCTGCTGTTTGATAATGATACAAACTTCCTCCTAATCCAGAACGATTATTTAAAGCTCCATGATAGCTAATATTAGCTGAAATTGGAGCTCCTTGAAACCCTAACCACTGCTGTCTTGTTACAATAACTAAAGGATTGTATGATTTACTTCCAGCTACTGCAGGATTAATGCCCAATTCATTTACAAAATACTGGCTATTAAAATTGTCTTGTTGTGCAAACGAAAAAAATGTAGTTGCTATAAAGAATAATATAAATATTGTCTTTCTCATTTATCTTACTATTGTTACAGTTCCTGTAAATGGTTCGTCTCCATTTTCTAAATTAATAATATAATAATATACATCTGACGGTAATCTTTTACCATTTAATTTTCCATTAAAAGCATCTTTCAAAGTATTTCTATAATCTCTTCCTCTATAAACTCTATCTCCAGATTTATTATAAACCTCTATTAAAGCGTTAGGATAAAACTCAATGTTTTTTATCTCCCAAAAATCATGATTAGAATCTCCATTCGGAGAAAAAGCTGAATATACTTCTAAACAAGTCTTTGGGTTATCAATTACTATTGCAGTATCTTGGAGACTACAACCCATTGCGTCTACTATCTCTATATAGTAAGTTCCTTCTAATAAATCACTAAGAATACTAGTGTTTTCTTTATCTAAATCAATAATATTATTAGGCCAATAAAAATCATATGGGGATGTCCCTCCAGAAATATATGCTTGTATATAGCCTGTATTATCATCCTTACATTCTGCATCGCCAATATTCATAAAACATTGTAATGGAGATGGTATAATTATTGGACATGGAATTTGAGATGAAACACAATTATTTAAATCTGTAATTGTTAGTCCATACCAGCCCGGTATTAAACCTTCTATTGAAGCTGTAGTTACACCGCCTGTAGACCAGCTATATGTATAAGGGGGTGTGCCGCCATATACAACAGTAGAAATATCTGCTGAATCCCCAATATCACATAATCCTGAAACTGTAAATTCTGCTGAAATCTCCAGAGGTTGTTGGATTGTATAATTAAAAGTATCAGTACATGGTACGGTTACATCATTAACGATTAATTGATAATTTCCTGCTAATAGATTAGATATATTTTTGACATTTGAAGAGAATCCAGATGGGCCAGACCATAAATATGTAGATGTAGAAGTATTACCTGTAACATTTACAGTTAAAGCACCAGAATTATCACCAAAACAATTTATATGAGTAGCCTCATCAAGTGATATATCGCATTGCGCTATCATTATTATAGGATTTAGAATGATAGCTGAAATAATTACTAGTTTATTCATTGATTTAAAATAATTTGCAAATTTAACATTTTATAATATATATCATTTAAAAAGTAAGAGTCTAATAGGAGATCATATAAAGCGCTTAACTTACAAAGAAGGCACTAACAGAATTTCTTACTATATATACAGAAACTCCATTAATTATTATCTTTTGTTTAATGACTTATTTGGGTGTAAAAAAATATCAAAAGAAATCATAGTTTATAAAAAACTATAGTAATTCTTTCCTACTAACTGTCCTACTAAAACAAAAAGCCCCTATAATCACTAGATTATAAGGGTATTTTGTTTGAGGTCTCGAGCGGATTCGAACCGCTGTAGATGCTTTTGCAGAGCACTGCCTAGCCGCTCGGCCACGGAACCTTAAAACGGTCTGCAAATCTAATAATAATTTTAATACTTTTATCGAAATTTGCTACTATG
>MDSW01178454.1_pt1 | contig 20046 bp, 10 predicted proteins | sample 811171 | NCBI WGS metagenome assembly MDSW01 (sample SAMN05326641, study PRJNA326480) | marine metagenome | isolation source: seawater | place: Atlantic Ocean: North West | collected 2012 | reverse complement strand
TCAACACATCCCAAAACAAAATTGCAATTATAGAAACTTGAAATTCTACAAATATATAATAAATAAATATTGAATTTTGACTTGGATTAAGCAATAAAATTGTAGCAACAAAACAAACAATTATATGTACTAAAGATGATTTAAGACTTAAGCTAAATCTTTTTAGAATCATTAAAAAAAACCAAACTAAAAAACCCGTTATAATTGGTGTAATTAAATACAGATAAGACAAATCCTCTTTAGAGAAATTATTAAGAAAGAGAGAATCCCTAAATGATTTGCTAAGAATGAAAAATGATACGATTAAAAAAGAATATAAAAAACCATATAGAGTTGGCCTATACTCTTCCTTCTTTATATTTAAATAAGAAATCATAGATAAAGATTATAATAAATATAATACAATAAATAGGGATTATTTTACTAGCATAATTTTTTCATTGTAAACATGATTATTTACTAACATATTTACAAAATAAACACCACTAGCATACTCTGAAGCATTCCACATTATTGAATGTTCTCCTTTAATATTAGCTCCATTATAAATATTTTGAATTAATCTACCTCGAATATCAAAAATATTAATTTGCATTTTATCAACATTATCTGCTAATGAGTAATTAATAGTTGTAGAGGGGTTAAATGGATTGGGATAAGCACCTGATAAAGAATAATTATATATTTCTTCTTTCATCATAATATATGGATTAGATATTTTGCCAACATGCATATCTGGGAAGAAATTAATTTTATTTGATAAATCAACTTCTTTATTATTTTTACTATCATAAAAAATAAAATTCAATTCTTCATTTTCTTGATTTGAATAGAACATTAAATAAAAAATAAGCTCATTATCTATTGGAGAAAAAACAGGCTTAGCTCTACCTCTACATTCTCCATTATTAAAAACACCAATTTCATCATCTTCAGATAAATCAATATTTGAATTCATCCTAGCTATAATACTACCACTATACTCAAAATTTTTATAATTAATATCAAAATAATTTCCAGACTCTATTTTATTTAAAACATAAGAATTTTGATTTGTTGCAATTTCAGTAGTTTCTGGATAAATCAAAGTAGTTTCATTTGCTATATTCATTAGGTATCCTTCACGAGGGTCTAGATTTATTAAAGATCCATAAAAACCATACCCATCAAAATACTCAGCAAATGAAGTCTGACTTTTAATATAATCACCATCAGAAAAATTGTTAATATTTTGAAATGCTGTATTAATACTTAATGATTCCTGAGGTAAATAAGATATCCAATTCCAACCACCACTTAATTCAATTGGAGTTTCACTTAAACTCACTGGTATCCCTTGATATGTAATATTTCCTGAATTAGTTAAATTAATTTTATATGTATTTAAATTATCTAAAACAGGTAATCCTCCATACCATCCATAGCCATTAAAGTATTCAGAAAAAGCAGTTTGACTTTTAATATAATCTGATTCAGCTACACTTAAATTTAATGATGATAAAATATTGTTTATAGTCATATCAGAATTCAATAAATTTAATGAGAACCAATTCCAACCTCCACTCAATGATTTATCATAAATGTCAGATAAATTAACATCTATAGATATTTGAGTATCAACAGTTTTAAAAACTTCTTGCTGATTATTATTCATAAGCCATACTCTATAGGTTAATATGGAAGATTGTGTCATAGCTGGAACTTGAGTTAAATAATCTGTTTCTCCTTGTATTGTAGCATCATAGCACCAATTTGCATCACTAACTCCATCACCATCAGAATCATTATTACCTTCTTGAACAGCACCACAATCTCTTAAGTTTGCTGCATTTACTTTATAATAAACATTAAATGAGTCAAAATCTCTTCCATTATCTGAAATTTGTATAGGATTATAACTATCAATTGTAATTGGATTAGAAAAATCTATGTTTTTGACCACTGTATGGCCACCAGATGTATAATTAGCATTGCCAATTATATTCTCTGTATTTGGATAAACAAAATAATAAGAAGCATCAGCAATATTTGTAATTTTAAATATAATAGGATTACCTTCAATAAAACCTTCTCTTCTTTGACCTTGCTGCAAGCAATGATCTATACCCCTTAATACTGATTTAGGACCTCCTATTGTACCTGAATCATTAATTGTTATATCTTTTAATTCAGTATAACCATATTCATCATCACATAAACTACTTGGAATTCCTAAGTTATCAACTAAAGTTATTTTATCTCCTGGTTGAAGATAATTCATAAATGCATTTCTTGTTATCATTATTGAATGTTTAGCTTCCCATGCCCAATTAATCATAATCTCGTCACTGTCTTCATCTACCCAGTTAATGTCCAAATCACCTTCTGAATCTCCTAAAACAAAATAATCATCATTATATTTACTAAATTGATTGCCATAATCATCAGTTACAGTAAATAAGAGCCGTGCCCAAAGTGTTTCATCAACAATTCCACCTAAACTCAGATCTACGGGTTGAAGATAAAAATCATCATGATGATAGGTACCAATGTCAAGATACCAACCTCCTAACAAATATGCTAGAGAAACTGTAACTGTTCCATTTTCAAAACTATCATCATTACAATCCCAATTAATAGGACATACAGAATAATCTGTTATTATCTCGCCTCCATTTGGATAAAAGTAATTTTCATTATCATTAAGATATAAAAACTCTGGAGGTTTTGTATCAATAGTAATTGATGAGGTATAAGCAGAATCTATAGATGTTATTACTTCAAAATCAGATTCATCTTCTATACCAATAACTATATATTCATCAGATAAATCATTTGCTATATTACCAAAATAATCCATTGCAGATACCTTAAATTGTCCAAACTGTGTTTCAATATTAGGAATAATTACTAATATAGGACTTGAATTTGCAGTATTCTCTACCAATGGAAATCCACTTAAACCATTATCAACCAATAAATCTATACTTATACCTGAATTTTCTAACAAACTTTCATCAACTGCTTCCCATGATATACTAACACTTTCTCCTGGCTCATAAACCATTTGATCATTTGGTGATAATAAATCAACTGTAGGTTTTTTCGTATCTATTATAATTACTGATGAAGTAAATTCTTGATAAAATGATGTTACTATAATATTATTATTTTCAGGGCTCCCTATGGTAAAATAACCTGAATTATAAGCATATGCTACATTTCCATAGTAATCTTTCATATCAATTCGAACGGATACAAATGAAGAGTTAATAAATGTAGGCGTTGGCAAATTATAATGTCCATTATTTGGTATTTGATTAGCTAACTCAAAATAAGGATCATCAAGATAGGCAGAAGCATTAATAACTATTGGATTTGGAGCTGGACTATCATCAATCCCTATCCATGAAACTGGCACTGTACTTCCATGTTGATATTCACTTCCAGCTACAGGAGAAAATAACTCTAATTGGGGCGCAACAGTATCAATAGTAAAAGAATGAGATATTACAATAATCTCTTGGGCAAAAGATTTAGAAATTAATATAAAGCCTAAAATTATAAATTTAACATTTAACATAACTTAAAACTTTACTGTGTTGTTCTAATTAATCTTAAACCATAAATTGGTAACTCAATATAAAAATTATCATTTGCTGATTTTGATATTTGCTCAGCTTGAGAATTGTTTTCAAAAATCGTACCATTTCCATCATCATAACAAAAACTTTGTAAACCGTCTTGTGATGGTGTAGTTCCAACTATCCAATATTTATTATCGTACTTAACTAGCTCAGGTAAATTTCCAATAACATCATTTAAACCAAAAGGTGAAATTCCGTCGGGATAACTTCCAGCATTCGATACACTTAACTCATCATTTTCTGGTATAAAACCATCTGGAGTTTTTTCATAAAAAAACCGATTATTAAATAATGAGTATTGAAAAAATCTATCACTGTCATCTGAACTTGGAGGTGTTGTAATGATTTCAGTTAATATATTTGAATCTATATATTCACATAAAGAAGTTTTACTATTAATACAATCTGATTGCTGAGTAGTACAATCATTGTTTTGATAATTACAACTTTGAATATCTTGGTCAAAATCATATTGACAAGTTGATTGACAGCTTTCTAATTGAGAATCGCAAAACTGATCAGTATTTTCAGGATCTGCATAACAACCTGTTTCAGAATCTAAATTCCCTATATCATTTTGACAAATCGCATTACACGTTTGAACTGACATAATATTTGAAATACATTCATCATAATTAAAGTTTACACAATTTCCAGGAACATTATTTGCACAATATAATGAAGCAGCAGCTGTGCAATCTGAATTAAGCCACGGCCAACATCTTTCATTATTTCCTCTTGCAGCTTTAACCCATTCTGCTCCCGTTGGAATTCTCAAGGCATAGTAATCAAGCATAGGAGAAACTATTACTGCATCTATACAATTTTCAAAATTAAATTGAACTGGTTTACTACCTTGTCCTGATGCAATTACAAAAGATGAGCCTTGAAATGAAATATCATTAGTTGTAAAATTCTGTATATTAACTTTTTCACTATTATTATCAGTAAATCCATCTGGTGGTGATGTATTAAATTCTAAATAACTTTGATCAGTACATTCATATATACATGAATCAGGATTAGATTCAAATTGACAACAAGAGTCTACATTCCATTGCGAAGAAAGACCTTGACAATAAGTCTTGAAATCATCACCAACATAATTTAATGCTGTTGAATCATCGCATCCTGTAAAAATGTATGAAGAGTCACTATTTAAATTACTACCCCATGGATTTTGAACCCATGGATTAACGGTTGACCAATCACAAGAATCTTGAACTCCCTGATTAGGGCCTTCATCATATGTTCCTAGTGTAGTAGAATTTAAAATCTGTGGATTTGAGCATGTACAATTATCATAAATAGCCTCATCAAAATTAAAAGCTGATTGATCTGTACATCCTAATTGATAATCATAAACACATGTTCCGTTATCTTCATTAGCATTAATATTATAATTAAGAGCATTAAAATCAGTACACCCCCAACTAGAAGAAGTGTTCATATTTTCAAGAGGTGAATTATGTAATTCATAATAATTTGAACAATCATAAATAGGTAATTCACTTGTTTCTTCATAACCATTTTGCAAATTATATGATGAATCAATTATTTGTGCAAACTCGTATGTTTCTAAAAATTCAACTAAATTAGTATTAGTTAATTCATTTTGCATAATTTCAAAACTATAACTAATAGTCTCTCCTTGATATGAACTTACTCCTTCAATTGATGATACAGCAATCATTGTGAATGGAAGATCACCAGATACAACTTGAGCTGAAGCAATAATTTTAAAAAGGACATTATTTGAATAAGTATTTTCTGGTGCTTGAATTTGAATACTTTTTCCAACTCCGGGTATAACATTTTCTCCAACGTCACCAGACATTTGAAGCAAGCTATAAGATTGATAATCTTCATTATCAATACTCATCTCTATAGATATAGTAAAAGAAGGAAAAGTCCCTTCAGAATCTATTAAATCATAATTTAAATCAATTACACCAGAGCCATCTGTTCTTTGAGCAACTTGAATATTTTGGATTTCTGCACCAAAAGTTGAAGTTATACTAAATATTAAAAACATTAGTATGTATTTCATAAAACCTCCAATAAATTAAAAATAAATCTGTTCTTAAAAATTAGGATTAAAATCGATTAAATCAAAATCATATTTAAGTCGATTGATTTGAATCACATCAAGACAATTTATTTAAATAGTTTTTATAAATTATTTTAGGGATTTTTTTATGTAGACTTTTATATAAATCATAAGCAATTTTCTTAGATGATTCAATTTTATTATGCATCCATAAATTGTAATGTATGTAAGCTATAAGTTCACTATCAAATTTAGAAGAACTAGATTTAAGCAAATCAACTAAATTTTTAGAATTTCCATCATTATACATGTTAATAATTTCTTGCTCAACCATAGATAAATAAATAAGTTTGTCTAACTTTATTTTTGTAGAAATGTCATGTGATTTTTTTATATACTTATTAGCATCATCTAATTTATTTAGTTTTCTAGCTATCTTAGAATACTGTATTAATGATTTAGTATAATTTGGTAAGTCCCCAATTTTTTCAAATACTTCACAGCTTTTAGAAATTTCTTTTTCTGATTCATCTAAATGATTTTTGTAAAAAAGTATTTTAGATTTTTCAAAATTAATTAAGGCTTGACCTCTAATGTTGTTTAAAGAAGAAAAAATTTCATATGATTTTTCATATTCAATAAGGGCATCATCAAGTTTACCCATATCAAAGAAAAGCATGCCTTTATTTCCATATAACATAGATTCTTCATTTTTATCACTAATTTTAACAACAATTTGTTCAGATTTTTTATAGCAGTCATAAGATTTTTTGAAATCACCCTTATGATAATAAGATACTCCCATATTTGTATTTGCACTGCATATATGGCGATTAAGCTGAGATTTCTTAGCTACTAATAGTTGCATTTCATATTGTTTAATTGCCATATCATATTCACCAATATTTTTATAGGCTATACCTATATTCCCCAAAGTATTAGAAATACTAATTATATCATTAATATCTTCACATATAGTTAAGATATCATCAAATTTTGCAATAGCGCTTTTATATTCTCCTTTTATATTATCAATCAAAGCCATATTCCCAAGTGCATGCTGCAAAAGCTGTTTAGAATCTAATTCTTTACATATTTGATATTGTTTTTCAAAAAACTTATAACTTTCATCTAATTTTCCTTGGTGAAAATGAATCAAACCAATATTCCCGCTTATAGTAGCCAATTGCAACTTATTTTTTTCTTTAAGAAAATAATTCATATGTTTTTTATAATAATCTAAAGCTTCATCAAAACAACCTTTATTCATCATTACAATTCCAACACATCTATTAAGTTCAGCAGATAAATCATTATCACCAATCTCTTTACTCAATTCAAAAGAATTTTTATAATTTTCTAATGATAAATTATTCTCCCTTTTATTTTCATAAACATCACCAATATAAAGATATATCTTAGATAATATAGATTTTGAAATTTTCTCTTTATTATCAATTAATGAATTAAGTAATGATATTGATTTATCTGTCTCACCTAAATATCCATATATTTTTCCTAATTGGCTTTGAACTAAATATAGAGTATCATTTTTCTTTATATTTTGCTCTTTATATATTCCAATTATTCTTTCATAACACAACAATGCACTTTTCATATCTAAAAGACCTTGAAATTTTTTACCTGCTTTTTCTAAATAATCAATTGCTTTATTATATTTTTGTGCATGATCATAATGAACAGCTAATTCATAATAAAATTTTTCAATAATATCAGAAAAACTCTCTTCTATTACTTCTGCAACAGATTTATGTAATATTTTCCTATTTGATTTAAGAATTGTACTGTATGCAACATCTCTAGTAAGTATATGTTTGAATTTGTATTGATCTATCTGTTTTAAAAAATGCTGAATAAAGTTTTCTGATTCAAGATTATCTACTGGCTCTTTAATATCTTCCTTTAAACCTAATTTTTGTTCAAGTAATGAAAGTATCTTTAAAAAGAATTCTTCTCCTATTATTGTTGCTTTCTGTAGTAACAATCTTAAATCCTTTTCCAAAGAATCTATTCGACTTAATATTAGTGAATTAAGTGTATTAGGGATACTATAATCTTCAATCAACTCACGACTTCTATCTACTTTATCACTAATATTTTTTTCTTTTATTAAACTTACCCACTCTTCAATAAAAAATGGATTTCCATTAGACTTTTCATAAAGCTCAATTATTTTTTTATCATTTAAATTAATATCTTTAGTTAGTAATTCTATAAGTTCTATAGATGAGTCTTTTTCTAATGGTTTTAGCAAGGTATCAATAAATACTGAATTTGAAACAATTTCTTTATTTAGTGGATTTTCTGTCCTATGAGTACAGATAAATAATGGAACAGCTAACTCAGATGAATCTCTTTTACTTTGGATATTAAATGTCTGCAATAAATATTCTAGAGTTTGCATTGACATATTATCTATCCAATGTATATCTTCCATAATAATAATAAACGCACAATTTTTTTTATTAGCTTTGCTACATAAACACTCTATAAAAATTCTAATTGAGATTCTTACATGATTGACAATCTCTTTTTTATCGTTTAACCTTTCGTCATCATATCTAACTCCAAGTAAAAGAGCAAGAAATACTTTTGAATCATGTAATTGCTTATCTCTGCTTGGATTTAACGAAATTAAATAATGTATTCCAGATTCAATTTTATCCTTTATTATTTTTTGATTATCTAATATAGATATTCCAAATGAATCTTTGATAAGAGATATAAATAAATTATATGGCTGAGAAGATACATTTGAACAAGAACCAATAGAATATAAATCTACATCTAAATTCACTGTATCAGATAAAAATTCATAAATCAATCTAGACTTCCCAACACCAGCTTCAGAATGCATACCTACTAAAGTCATTTTATCTATTAAGCCTGTTTTAATATATTTATTACACTTTAAATAAACTTTATTTAATTGGGCCAGTTCTTCATTTCTTCCAATAAAAGGAGATGCATGTAATATTTTTCTATCTTTTTTTGTCTTAACTATATAAACAGATATTGGTTCAATTTTTCCTTTAACTTCAATTTCTCCATTATCAATAAATTCAAATGAATTTTTTACTAAATTCATTGTATAATCAGGTATCATTATAGAATTTACAGGAGCATTAGACTCCATCCTTGACGCAAGATTTACAGAATCACCATAAACTGTATAATCACCTTCTCTTTCTTTACCTATTTTACCCGTTGTTACCATACCTGTATTAATACCAACTCTTATAGATAAATCAACTTTTATTTTTTTATATTTATCTGAATTTGATGCTATATGATTAAATTTATTTAATTTAGCAATCATATCAAGGCCACAAGAAATTGCTCTTTCAGTATCAACTTCACTTGCTACTTTAGCACCAAACAATCCCATGATTTGATCACCGGTATATTTATCAACATATCCACCATGAATTTCTACACTATGACTGAAAATTTTCATAATATGATCCATTAAAGACTGAATATCCTCATGATCTAATTTTTCAGATAGTGCAGTAAAACCTTTAACATCAGCAAAAAGAATTGAAACCATTCTTCTTTCACCATCTTTAAGCTTTATAGTTTTTTCTTTTGCTTTATCTATATCAAATAAATGATCATCAAATAAATCGTTAAACTCATCCATTACATTTTCTCACTATATTAATAAATTCTAAACATCCTATTTTTTTACTTTCTAATTTAACCATGAAACTATATCTATAAAAAAATTTATGATAAAAGATAAATTGATAATACTATTTGTAAACCAAAAGATACAATTCCTACTAAAAATACTCTAGGACCATCTTTAAGTATTGATTTTAATGAAATGTTTAATCCAATTGCTGCCATTGCAAATAACAACGAATATTTACTTAGCATATTTATCATTGGCAACAATGATAGTGGAATAAGATTATAATTTACAGCAATTGTAAAAAGAATAAATCCTATTATAAAAAAAGGAATAGGAAATGATATTTTTTTTGAAACTTTATAATTTGAAATTGAATAATAAAAAGTTACAAAAATTAAAATTGGTCCAAGCATTAATATTCGAATCATTTTTGTAATAACAGCTACTTCTCCAATTTCATTACTCATAATAAAACCTGCTGCCGTAACTTGACCCACTGCTTGTATTGTACTTCCTATTATAACACCAATATTCTCAATACTACCTTCAAAGAATAAATTTATAAATAGAGGAACTATAAAAATACCTATAGTACCTAATAAATTTATTACAGATATTGATAAAGCAATATCTTCTTTTTTAGACTTCATAATTGATGATGCTCCTGCAATAGCAGAAGCTCCACAAATTCCATTTCCAATTCCTATAAGAAAAGATAATGAATTTGAAAGATTAAATAATCTTCCTATAATCAAAGAAGAAAAAATTGCAAATACAATTATAAGTAAAATAATATAAATAATATTAAACTCAATTAATTCTAATACAGAAAAATTTAATCCAGCTCCCATAAATATAATTGCAACACTAAGTAAATATTTTTCTGAAAATTTTATACCTGCTTTAAATGATTTATCTATAGAAAAGGAATAATTAATAATCATTCCTAAAATGATTGAAATAGCAACGGAGCCTATATATAAATAAATTGAAAGTATTTTAGAAATAAATACTACAAAAGAAACCAACAATAGCCCTTTTATATATTTTTTAATAAAATTCAACAATTATTCTTATGTTTTACCACATTTTAAATTTGCAGGAACAGCTACATCAAATCTTTTTGGATAAGGCCTATCCTTTTTACGTTCGTTTTCTAAAAATTCATCTTTAGAAATATCATCACCTACATTCGGATTAAACTTCCTTTCATGACCTATTGTAGAACTTAAAAAACCATTGTAATTATGACCAGGATAAACGATAGTATCATCTGGATATGAAAAAATTTTCTTTTTAACACTATCATATATATTACTTGATGAACCTTCTTGAAAATCTGTTCTTCCAGTACCCTCTATAAATAAAGTATCTCCAGTGAAAATGGAACCTTTAGTATAATAAGAAACACAACCCCCTGTATGTCCAGGAGTATGCATCACTACTATCTCATTTTGACCTAAACTAACTTTATCTCCATCATCAAATAAAACATCTGCTCCCTCAACTCCAGTTTTAGAACCATAACAAATTTTTGCATTGAAGGATTTTTTCAACTTGGAAGCAGCCGTAATATGATCTGCATGCACATGTGTTTCAAATATATACATTAATCTTAGATTTAATTTATTTATTAAATTAACATCTCTATCTAACTGTTCTAATACGGGATCAATAATAATACTTTTTCTTGAAGATTCATCCCATAATAAATAAGTATATGTCCATGTATCATAATCAAATAATTGTTTTATTTTCAAATGACTCATAATGATTATTTTTTAAAATTTATAAATTGCAACGCAACATCTAACTTTTCAGATTTTAGCTTGTTCATAATATCTTGTAAATCATCAATTTTTTTACCTGATACTCTAATGTGATCTCCCTGAATTTGACTTTGAACCTTTAATTTATATTCTTTTATTTTCTTATTAATTATTTTTGCATTTTCTTTTGATATACCTTCTTTTAAAAACACAAATTGTCTAACACTCATTCCAGAGGCTTTTTCCTCTTCTTTAAATTCATATGTTTTCAATGATACTTTCCTTGTTATTGAGCGATCTTTTAACATATCAACTATTGCTTCTCTTTGCATAGAATTACTTGATTCAATTTTTATTTTTTTTTTCTGATTTATCTAAATTAATTGATGAATTAGTACCTCTAAAGTCATATCTATTTACAATATCTCTTTTTACAATATTAACTGCATTATCTATTTCTTGCAAATCATAAGTACTTACAATATCAAGTGAGGGCATTATTTAGTCTCCTTTTATTAATAATAATTTAAAAATAATTTTAACTAAATATAATAGATAAAAAAAAGGGGCCTAATACAGGCCCCTTTTTATAACATAAATTATATGTCCTTATTTTAGAAGCATTAATTTCTGAGTTGAAACCTGACCTGAACTTTCAGCTCTTACAATATATACTCCACTAGAAATATTAGAAGCGTCCCATGTTAATTGATGACCATTAACATTAGCTTCATACATTCCATCAGCTAAAACCGCAACCTGTTGACCAACAATATTATATATCTTAACTGATACATATCCAGCTTCAGATAATACTAAAGATAGATTAGTTGTTGGATTAAAAGGATTTGGATATGCTTTTGTTAACATAAAATCAGAAATTTCAGTAGTCTGATTAGTTAAAATACTATTTCCATTATTATCTGATACTATAGAAGATAGTATAGTATAATTTCCTCTTGTATCACCTATTTTTTCCAAAGTATTTAAACCATCAGTAACTAACACTACTGTTGTTTGATTTTCACTTGTTACATATTCAGAAACATATTCATCTTCTAATGTAATTGTAAAATCAATTCCATGACTTAATGTTAATTGAACTCCTTGAATAAAACCATCAGATCTCAATAACAAGTCATTATTTCTAATTACAAGCGTTGCTTCAGTTGCGCTATCAACTCTAGCTGATGTTCCCATAATAATATTAACAATAGAAACAATATCTTGTACATTAATTGTACCATCACCATTCATATCAGCACATGGTAAATCATCTGTGCTAACACCCATAATATAATTAACAACTAATATTATATCTTGTACATTAACTGATTCATCATCATTATTATCACCTGGTAAACATTCATCTCCACCACTACAGTCACCTAAGCAACCTTCATAAGGAGCACCTCCATCAAGTAAAACTGTGCCTGTGTAATCATACATTGCCCATGATATTTCACTATCATATTGACCACCACCACAAGTAACAACTACATTGTTATCCCAACCGTCACCAGTCTCATTTTCATAACAAGCAGTTCCACTTGAAAGGCCATCACCATCAGTAGTATCATCTAAGCTGAATGTTTGGTCACCAACAGTTAGAACTGCACCATTCCATCCATCTCCATAAGAGTCAAACATAGCGATAACTAATCCAAAGCATAAATCAGGTCCACCACCACCACATGGATCATCACAAACTCCACCTCCAATATTATTTGCAGCAAATCCGCATTCTGCTGTTAATCCTGGTACAACATTACCATCACATGCACCTCCAGGACCTCCATCACAATCTTCAGCACTACATGCTTCATAATACTCAGAACCAATTTCAAGAAGTGAATCTAAACATTGCTCCCATTGTTCATCACAAGTTGGTGCTTCTGAACAACCATTACCTACACATCCATTATATGGAGCTCCACCTGATAATGGATTTCCATCAGCACAATCAAGTGTCCAAGTAATTTCACTATCCCATGAACCACCACCTACTGTAAAATCATTAGCTACAGATAAGTCAAAGCATAGCAATACTGAACCTTCACTGCCAGAATCTAATGTTGCACTTTGATTTCCAGAACTGAAAGTGGCACCATTCCATCCATCACCATATGAATCATACATCATAAGATCACAAACAGAATCAGTACAAAAATCTGGACAATAGTCATCAGAACAAGCGAAAGAACCATCCCAGCATTCAACTGAAGGAGTTGCATCACCTGCACATTCATCATTACAATCAAGACAATCGCCACCATCACAATCAAATACTTCACATGCAAGACCATAACCTTCAAAACCACCTAAATCATTATCACATACTCCATCACCCAACTGATCAACAACACCATCAAAATCAGTATCAGGGAAAATGTAGTATAATCCACATCCTATTTGATAACCTTCATAAGAAGGATTCCAATAGCCATAGTTAGCTCCTGCAAAAAACTCACAAGAACCATCTTCTTCTTCAGCATCAGGATTATAATTTGGCGCACCTTCTAACATACATCCATAGACAGTTGTATCAACCTCACCTGGTAAATCAAACTGCCAAGTACCAGTATCACCTGTTTCTAATATAAATGTATATAAAAGTCCACCATCTGCATTTGTAATTGTTGCAGTTGCACCATTCCATCCATCTCCATATGAATCAAAACCATTAAAAGAATATGAACCATCAGAGAAGCAAAGTGAAAACGTACCTACAGCGCCAGATTCATAAGCACCATCAGGACCATCTATTTCCCAAGTAATTTCACTGTCCCATGAACCACCACCTACAACTAATGTATAGCCTGTACAATCACAAGAGCTACCGTCTCCTTCACAAACACCACATTCATCTTCAACTGCACTACCATCACAAACACCATTACAATCTTCTACAGAAGAACCAAATACATTACCAGCACAATCTTCTACACAAACTTCTGCTGCATAATCTCCAGATTCACAACAGTCTGCACCTTCATCAGAACCATCAGCACAATCTGGACCCCATGATGCATTACCATATTCTGCAGCTCCATCACATACATAAGATGCAGGTATACATTCACTACCATCATCACAAGATACTTGATCAGCAGATGAACATCCACCATTCCAAGTACATGTTCCATCATCTGAGGTAGCATCTGGATTATAATTTTCTGCTGATTCATCTGTACATCCAGGTACTGAAGCAGAACAATCTCCAAAACATCCACTTTCTGGTGCACCTCCGGATAATGGCTCTCCATCACCACAATCTAGAATCCACGAAACTTCACTACCCCATGAACCACCATCACATGAGTACTCATTTTGAGCACTTAAATCAAAACATAAAACTAAAGAGCCTTCTGCTCCTTCAGTTAAAGTAGCACTTTGGTCTCCTGATTGCCATACATTACCATTCCAACCATCTCCATAAGCATCAATCATTGTAAGTAAACATTCAGTATTTTCGCAACTAGATGGACAATCTTCTTCAGAACAAGTTACTGATCCATCCCAACATTCAGTAGTAGGAACATCTACACCTAAACAATCACCAGCACAATCAGTACAATCTCCACCATCGCAATCAAATACTTCACATGCAAGTCCATAACCTTCAAAACCACCTAAATCATTATCACATACACCGTCACCTTGTTGATCTACAACACCATCACCATCAGTATCAGCAAAGATATAATATAATCCACAACCAATTTGATAACCTGCATAAGATGGATTCCAATATCCATAATCAGCTCCTGCATAAAACTCACAAGAACCATCATCTGCTTCTGCATCAGGATTATAATTTGGAGCACCTTCTAGCATACATCCATAAACAGTTGTATCAACTTCACCTGGTAAACTGAAATCAGCCGTACTTTCTGAACCTGAATCTAATCCAAATGTATATAAAGTACCTGCTGATGTAGATAATACCCAAGTATTTCCATTCCATCCATCACCATAGGAATCGATCATAGTTAACAAATAATCACCATCCGCTAACTCAACATCTGTCCAATCTCCTACACTTCCAGATAAAACTTCAGTTCCAGCGCTACTTACTGACCAAGACACTTCACTGCCCCAGGAACCACCACCAACAGAAAGATTATACAATGCTCTATATGCATTATTAGAACTATTATTTATTAATAATTCAATTGTTCTATTAGATTCATTTTCTAAAATTGTTTTACCCATAACATCAGGCAAAGCATTTATAGCCATAGAACCTTTATAAACTTTATCTGTATTATTATTAATCTCATTAATTACTTGAGATTTAATATCTTCAACAGATACATTCAAATCAGAATCTTGATTCTGATTATTCTCAATATGATTAATTACTTGAGAAGATTTAATAGAACTAATTAAAATAGCTTCTTTTCTCTCAATTTTTTGTTTATTTGTATTTTGTGAGTTTAATAATTGATCTTTTGATAAAGCTTCTTTACCAAATGACAATCCAAGAAAAATGACACAAAATAAAGCACTCAACATAGTAGCCTTTTTCATAATGTACTCCCTCTTTTTTAAAAATTTATTTTATTTAAAATCCGCAAGAATGTAATACATGAATATAACATATATTGTGATTTGTGTCAATAAATATTAATTGAAACAATTTTTTACAATTATTTAATCAAAAGTATTTTACTAACTGTAGATATATTTTGATTAATAACCGTATTAATAAAATATACCCCGCTTGGATGATCTGATGCATTCCAATTGAATGAATGTTTACTTCCTTTTAATATACCTGAATGAATAATTGAAACTTCCTGTCCTGCAATATTATAAATCCTTACATCTGCATAGCTATCAGAAATTAAATTTAAATCAAAACTAACAATGGGGTTAAACGGATTGGGATAAGGCTTTCCTATACTATGCTCAATAATAACACTTGATGTTTCCATTTTAATCGGATTATTTCCATTTCCTAGTATCATATCATTTTTAAATATAAATCTCTGATCTATGTCTATATATAAATCATCTTTTTTATTATATATTTTAAAATGCAAGTTCTCTTCATTATTATTACCATATACCATTAAGGGAAATATTAGTTCACCATCTATTGGGAAATATAAAGCTTCTACTTTTCCTACAAGAGTATCATTTTCATTATAAGCAAGTAATACATAATCATATGTTTCAATTCTATTTTCATCAATATATACAGCTGAAGTAATTACCCCATTATATTCAAAATCGTGTACATTTATTTCAAAATCATTTCTATTAATAATATTATTTGGAATAAAACGATTTAATACATTTTCATTATAAGTAAAATTAATATCTTCATTAACTTTTAATAAATATCCTAAGTATGGATCCAATTGCTCCAATGAACCAAACCAACCTAATTCTTCGTAAAAATCTGAATAATAATACTGACTTTTAATAAATTCAGCAGAACCAATAGGTATATTTGAAAGAACAGTATTTATATCATATGAATTTTGCGGAGTATAACCTATCCAATTCCAACCAGAAGATAAATTTAAAAAAGCATTAGACACATCTAAACTAAATCCAGAAACATTAATATTATCATCACCATACATTTGCAATTTATACATAGATACATTGTCAATTTCATTTAATGAACCAAACCAGCCAAAATCATCATAATAATCAGCATAATATTCTTGACTTTTAATAAATTGTCCATTGCCATCTATTGATGTTAATACCGAATTTAAAGACATATCATCATTAATTACATTTAATGAAATCCAATTCCATCCCGAATACAAACTTATATTTGTATTTATATAATGCTGTGAACATTCTCCATTTTCACAACCATATAAAACATCAATTATAGGAGTAGAGAAATTTGACCATGGATAATTTTGTGAAGGATTTGCATCAACATATGTTAGAGAAGATGATTTAAAAATTTTAAATGTTGGAACTACTCCATTTGCCATATATCCTTGAGTTAATTGACTATCTTGACCCAAAACAGGGACATCACAAATACCATTACATTCATCAACATCCCATTTCCTCGACCCAACACAAATATTACCATTAAAAGCACCTACCCAATCATCTGGCTCTAATAAAGAACCATCAACATAAACCTCATTAAAAAAATATGCAGCTTGCTGAGTAGATGAATTGTGATAAAATAATTCAGGGACACAATTTTCCTGCGAAGTATTAGCGCTATCTACATAACCTTCAGGACATGAATAAATAGTTGCAAATAAAATTAATATATATATTACTATTTTAAACATTTGTGAATTCAAGTTTAATTTTTCTATTTTAGAACTTAGAAAAAATATTTTTAAATTTAAAGTAAATATAAAGCAATTTATTATATGAGAAAAATAAAGAAATTTACAATTTGGCTTTTTTGGACTATTCTGATTTACTTTTTTACATTTAAAGTAATAATATATTTTGATCCTACAAATCCTAATATAAAGGGATTAAAAACATTATCATCGTTTGTTGCTATTTTAGCATCCTTCTTTATTGGATCAAATCTAGTCAAAAAATAACTATATAGATAATTACCTAAATCAAAAACCAATAAAAAAATAATAATTTATTTTAATAATATCACTTTATTATTAGTAATCATTTGACCATCAATAGATACTTGTATAAAGTATATTCCGCTTGATTGGTTAACAGCTGTCCAATTAATTTTATTTTTTCCAGATAACATACCATCTTGTAATACAGCAACCTCTTGACCAGAAATATTATATACATTTGCATGAACATACTGAGATCCATCTAACTCTATATCAAAATTAACCACAGGATTAAATGGATTTGGATAGGCAGAACTTATCACATAATTATCCGGATTCTCTATATTATGTAATTCAATTGGATTAAAACCATCCCCTAACTTCATATCAGGAACAAACGTAATACTCTTATCTACATCCACGTAATCACCTGATATATTATCATATACTCTAAAAGTTAAATTAGCCCCCTCATCATTCCCATAAACCATTAATGGGAATATAATATTTCCATCAAATGGAAAATATAAACCATCCGTATGACCAACACAAATTGAACCATCAAAAGCGGCTAAAGTATAATCATAAGTATTAACCCTACTATCATTTATATATAATGATGAGGTAATCGTTGCATTATACTCATAATCATGTATATCTAAATCAAATCTATTATCTGATATATCTACCACAGATGTACTTAAACGAGCAAAATCACCTTCATTATACACGAATTCTGTATCTTCTAATAAACTAATCACATACCCTAAAAGAGGATCCATATTTTCTAATGTACCAAACCAACCATAACTATCATAATAATCAGCATATAATGATTGACTTTTTATAAACTGAGCATTACCTTCAGGTATATTAGATAAAGCTGCATTAAGATTCCATGAAAGTTGAGGAGTATATCCTATCCAATTAAAACCAGCACCTAAATCTAACACTGTCTCATCAACATCCACTGGCATACCAGTTAGGCTAAACATTGCATCTTCTAACATTTTCAATTTATACATCGACACATTATCAACATCAGTTAATGTTCCAAACCATCCAAAACCTTGATAATAATCTGCATATAACGATTGGTTCTTTATAAACTCTGCACTACTACCCAAAGACTCAAAAACTGTATCTAAAGACATATCATCATTATTTACATTTAATGACATCCAATTCCAACCAAGTGAAATATCTTTAGAAACATCAACACTTAATGAAACATTTAAGATTTCTGCATCAGTTACACTTCCTAAGACCATATCAGATACAAAATCATATGATTCATCAATATCATAAACTGTATCTGTTTCATTATCATAAAACTGAAATGTAATTGTTTCACCAGAACCTTCATTACTATAAATTAAAAGTAAAAATGCATAACCTCCTCCTAAAAATGGTGGGACCACACTTGCATTTATGTATCCTCTTTGTTCACCATCAACAAATGCTGCGAGTGCATCTCCAGCTGAACCTACTTCAACTCCATCTAAATAAATCCTTGATGTTATTGAACCACTATTTTGATAAAAAGTTATATTATCAAAAAATCCATCTCCATCATTATCCCAATCTGAAGGAATACCATCTAAACATGGAGAACCATCTCCATCGCATACTCCGCATTCATCAATTACTGCTGTACCATTTGGTGTACCTGCACAATCAGCACATGATGAATTATCTCCACCACAAACACCACATTCATCATCAACACTACCAAAACAAGAACAATCACCATCAGGAATATCTGAACATCCACAATCATAAACATCACCAGGACCTCCACATACACCACAAATATCTTCAACAGCTGTACCATTAGGCGTTCCTGCACAATCTAAGCAACTTGAATTATCACCACCACATACACCACACTCATCAACTACTGCCGTTGAACCACAGGCATTATCACATCCGCCAACAACTGCATCACCACCACACACACCTGCACAATCTACAACTGTACTACCTTCACATATATCCGCACAATCATAATAATCACAATCACCAAAATCTTCACCACATAAAGGTGTTGATGTTGAACCTGTCGTTTCATTTGAACCAGAATCAGATAGTACAATACCTGATATACCTGTTGGTGTCCCTGTTAAATTTAAATATGTTAATATACCTGAGCCTGCTGAGATGGTTGCTCCGGTAAATGAAAATCCTAAAGCAGTTGAACCACCAGCTGATACTGTAAATCCAGCACTTGCTGCAGCACCACCTGATGCACCTGTCATAGTCGTTCCATCAATATTAAATTGAAATCCAGCTACAGTTGATGTAAAGTTATAATACACTACACCATTTGAATCTACATAAAGTGTATTATCGTTCGCTGGAAGATTCTCACAATCATAACCATTATTTGAACATGAAGATCCATCACCACCACATA
>MDSW01057138.1_pt1 | contig 20050 bp, 21 predicted proteins | sample 811171 | NCBI WGS metagenome assembly MDSW01 (sample SAMN05326641, study PRJNA326480) | marine metagenome | isolation source: seawater | place: Atlantic Ocean: North West | collected 2012 | reverse complement strand
CTTTATTTTCTAAACTATTTTGTTTATCATTTAGCAATAAAACATCTTTATTATTATCTACATTACTAGTTTCTTCTATAATATAATTTGTATTATTTATTAGTTTATTTTCTTTTATAGTATTTTCTACATTATTTGGATTATTATCTATTATAGCATTTACCTTAGTTGTTAATGATTCTATATTTAAACTTGATATATGGTCTATAATATTATTTAATCGTTCTACTAGTATATTATTATTGCTAATCATTTTACCTTCTATCTCATTAGTTTTATCATTTAAACTACCTATTTCAGTAACCAAAGCAGTATTATCTAATGGATTTTTTTCAACTAAATCATCCATTGTACTTATTTTTTTTTCAATTTGGTCCAGTTTTAACTTTAAGGAAGGCAATTCTATATCATCTTTAGATAAAAAACATTCTTTATTATTTACAATTTCTTTTTTAATATCTGTTACTATTTTTCTTAATTCATCATTACTATCTAAATTTTTTTTTATATCTTGTTTTAATGATGTAATAGTGCTCCTTATTTCATTTAATTCTACATTATTTTTATTAAACTTATTCAAATTCATTTCTGACTCCTCACTATTTTTACTTATACTATTATTTATAGTATTACTTAAATCATTACACACTTTTTTTATTTCATCTATTTTAGTTACATCAAAAGTTTTATTTTTTGTATTATTAAATAACGTATCCAATACTGTTACTCTCTTTGATAATTTAGATATTTCAGTATCTATTTTACTATTTAAATTTTTCTCAATAACAATTTTATCATCATTTAAATTACTAAGATTTTTGTTTGAATTTAAATCATTAATATCTTTTTCTAATTTTTCAAATTTACTTTTTAAAGATAATAATTCATCAAAATTTACATTTTCTATCTTGGTTTGTAACCTATTTATATTATTAAATAAATCATTATTATCATTACTATTATCATTACTATTATCATTACTATTATCAATTTCTATATTATTAAAAAGTACCTCTTCTGCTATTTGTCTTGATAATGATAATATTTTTTCATCTAATGTGTCTTCTATTTCTTTAATTTTCATATCGTGCATTTTCAATAATTGAAGTGGCGTTCCATTATTGTTTGAATTATTTGTTGTTTCTTCTTTATTTGATCTTTGTTGCAAATTTGTTGATCTTTGTGCTACTACTGGAGTATTTTCTGGTGCTGCACGTCTTCTTCTTGCTGCTGCATTAGCGGACGCTCCACTCATATATAATATAATATTTTCTATTATCTTTTTAAACTATTATTTACGAATTAATAAATTTATATTATCATGAAATATATAATTTTCTATTTTAAAATCTTCTAATTTATAATTTTCTATTTTATCATATTTATTTAAAATAGTTAATTTTGGAAATGTATGCGGTTTTCTATCTTTTTGCAAAACTAATCCATCTATATGATCGTCATATATATGAGTATTTCCTAAAAAATAAATAAACTCTGATGCTTCTAATCCTGTATGATGTGCGATTAAATGTGTTAAAAATGAATAAGATGCTATATTAAATGGCACCCCCAAACCTACATCACCGCTTCTTTGATATAAAGAACAACTTAATTTATTTTCACCCGATACATTAAATTGACATAAAACATGACACGGTGGTAATGCCATTTCATTTAATTGACACGGATTCCAAGCTGTCATTATTAATCTTCTAGAATTTCTTGTATCTTTATTTTTTAATTGTTCAATTATATAATTTAGTTGATCTATTCCTTGATTTTCATAATTTGAATCACAATTTTTATATTCTGCATTAAAATGTCTCCATTGAAATCCATATATTGGACCCAGATCATTTTCACTATTATTTGTTAAACCTCGTGAATCCAAAAATTCACGACTTGAATTTGCATCCCATATATGAACATTTACATCATTTAATTTTTTATTTGATGTGTCGCCATTTATAAACCATAATAATTCTTTTAAACATGTTTTCCACGCCAATTTTTTTGTTGTTAATAATGGTATTGTATTATCTGATAAATTAAAATGCATAGCCGAACCATATATAGCCAGAGTCTTTCCATTTCTACCTATAAACTCATTATTATCTTCTAATATATCATCTATTAAATTTAAATATTGATTTTCATCATGCCCATTTATATTATTACGATTTTTATTAATTAACAATGTTTTTTTTAACATTTAGTAATAATTTAATTATGTTTTTTTATTTTTAAATATTTTTATTTCTATATATAAATCTAAACATGCCTGTAACTGAAGACAGTATTGATATTGCATCTAATAAAAAATTAAGTATAACTGACTTTTTTAATCATGTTTTCAACTTTGATGTTGATAATAAAGCTAATATGTTAAACCTTATACAATATATTATTATTGCTATAATACCCGTTGTTTTAACTTTAAAAGCTATTAAAGTATATGTTCCTGAAGAAGATGATAATAAAACTAGTATTGAAATTGTATTAGAAGTTTCAATTCAACTATTTTCCATATTCTTTGCTATATGGTTCATTGATAAAATTATTAGATATATACCTACTTATAGTGGAGTAGATTATCATAAATTTAATGAAATTAATTTTGTTTTACCACTACTAATTATATTAGTTACTATGCAAACTAAACTTGGTGCAAAAATAAACATTTTAGCCGATAGAGTTATGGACCTATGGAACGGTAACCAATCTGGTTTTGTTAATAAAAATAACAAAAATAATTCTAAAGTTAGAGTCAGCCAACCTATTATTACGCCTGGCCATCAACAAAGTCGTGCTGATATTTTAGATAATGCTAATATTGCACCTCCACCACAACAAATGCCCGCACAAAATAGTGTTTCCATGATAGATTCTCTACCAAATATGATAAATCCTGATAATAATGGATTAAGTTCATTCCAAGCTGAAGCTATACAAAATTCATTAATTGATACAATGGAACCTATGGCAGCCAATAGTAGTATTGGTGGAGCATTTGGTTCTAATTTCTAAAATAATATTTTAAATAATAATATTTAAAATATTATGAAATTTTCTTAGTTTGTCTCATGATATTTGAATCTCTTATTAATTTTCTTTTTTTGTATATTATTTATATTTTTTTGCTCTTCGACCACCAGAAAGTTTATTTGAACCGCCGAAACGTACACTAACATTATCCATTTTTGGATTTGGAAATAAAATTCGTTGTATTAAATTTGCTAAACTATCTAGAAACTTTAGCATAGCTTCTTCAAATTTAGACGCCGGCCAAAAACATTTCAATGCAAACAGTAATACAAAAATTGTACACACTATTATTAAATTTATTATATCTTTAGATTTTACAAAAGATAAAATACTTGATGATACCCAAATTTGTAACGCTTTAAATATGTAATATGCTATTAATCCTACTAATGATATTGCTGTTAATGATTGAAATATTTTTATGCTACATTCAATATTTAATTTGTTATTACCAAAATATCTATATAGTTGTAATAAGATTGGTAATAAAATATTTATAAAAATAAGTATAGCAAATATTATTACCAATACTGGATTATATAATTCAGGTTTATTAATATTTCCCAGATGAGCAAATACATATACAAAACCTTTAAAAATACCTAATACGAATGCAATAAATATTAAAGTATATAATTTAGGCACAAAAAATAAAGAACTTTTTATCCATACATTTTCTGTCAACATAACATTGTTCAAAGTTTTGTATGATCTAGATAAAGTAAACAATAATAAAATAACAAAAAATATCGAAAACACTATTTCAAACAGAATGTTAAAATGTTCTTGAAATTCTAATAATTTATTAATATCAATCTTGAATGCTTTGAAAACATATAAAAACAAATAACTAATACCTATTATAAAAATAGTGAATGCTAAAAAAAGAATATTTAATATGATATAATATAACGGGGTGTCATTCATAAAATTATCTAAATTATTTAATTTATCAACGAAAGATTCAAACAGGTAACAAAATTTATTAATTATATTTTGTAGCATTATCTATTATATATAAATATAATTATTCTATTCTATTAAATTTTCATCTAAATCATTTACATGGTTTTTTATATAATTTGAAGTACAAATTTTTTTTATTATTTTTTCATCATCTAATACTGCTCCACAAGTTTTTAATATTTTTGCAAAATATGCTTGTTTATTATCATCTTCCATGTAATCTGGATTACTATCTAACCATTGTTTTATTAATCTAAAATGATTCTTATTTAATGCTTTTAATGCTTCTTTTATCTTTGTTTTATCTTTATCTTTTTCCCATTTATCATCATCTTTAATATATAATGTTTCTCTCTTTGTATCCGTACAATGTATAGGTCTTTCATATAAACTTAATTTATTCATATTTTCAATAATAACATTTGTTAAACCAGCTTCTAATCCTTGGCTTCTTGAAAAATCTAAATTTTCTAAAGTTAATTGAATTTGACTAATAAATTCTTTAATATCAATTGCGTCTTTACATTTTTCATTTAAGAAAATATTTATATTGAATTTTTGATTATTATTAATTGTATTATTATTATTCGTAGTATTATTATTAACTTTTGGTATAATATCTATTAGTTTATTTGTAGTTTCATTTTGAGCATAAAGCATTTGTTTTATGTCTTTGTTTTCTTGAATCAAATTCATTATAGTTTCTTCACTAATAGAAGTAATACTACTTTTGTTATCATTTTCTATAAAAGTGCAAGTTTTCTTATGTTTAACTAAACTTGATTGATGTTTATACTTTTTTCCACACGGACATTCGTGTGATGTAAAATTTGATGTATTTGATGTAATTTCGTTAGTCGGGTTTAGTCTTTTATGTTTAGCAGTCAAAATATGTCGGTTATAATCTCCTTTCTTATCACATTTGAAGCCACAATTTACACATATAAATTCGGATGTAATATTTGATGTATTTGATGTAAAATTTTTAGCCATTTTTAGTCTTTTATTAGTATTTTATTATAATTCTCTAAATTATTTTAATAAAAAATATTTTATGGTGCAAATTTTTATTTTATAATATATGTATATATATTATCATAAAGCTTTCATAAATCATATATTATATTTTTTGTTTTTTACAAAATTTATCGTCACAATTTTTAAGCATAATTATGTGAGTTTTTTTGCATGATAATGGTAATAAAAGTGAAAAATAGGTATTTTTGGAACGAAAAAGTATAAAAGGTAAAATATTTTAAAAATGGACAAAAAAAAATGTCCAATTCGAAAATTTTTGCCAAACTTTTTTTTCCCAAAATTTTCACTTATTTTTTAAAAAATATTTTATTACCATTTATGGTAACATATTGAAAATACCTATTTTTTGGGTTCTTTAAGTTCAAAATTAATATATATAATTTTTTAACTTAAAGAAATTTTCTATATTTTCTATATTTTTCTTTAAGTTCTTTTTGAATTATATTATTATATTTGATAAATAATATAATTTATTTTTTACGAATGGATTTTCTTTTCTTTCTGCGTTTTTTTGTAAGTTTTTTACGTTTACCTCTTGCTAACTTTTTTTTTTAGTTTCAGATATATGATTTTTTCTTATTATTCCTGGTTTTTCAGCTATAGCTTCTATAGATCTTTTATTATCATTAGAAGGATAAGATGATCTGGGAGGCATACGATTACTTAGATGATCATCAATATTAAGTTTTTTAATTTGCTTGTTAAAGACTTTATTTTCGTATCTGTCATATACATATATAAATATTTATTTTTTACGCGTGGATTTTCTTTTCTTATGTTTATGTTTTTTTGTAAGTTTTTTACGTTTGGTTTTTGGTTTTCTTCTTTTTTTTCTTTTTGTTTTGCCCCCCCAATTATATTGACGTTTATGCTCCTCACTTTCATATTCTGGCGTTGGTAGGGGTGGTATTTCTGTTTTTACTAATTCAGATAAATCCCTGGCTGTCATATTTCCACGAGTAGGAGAAGATCTACTCCTACCAGGACTGTTTCTATCTATTTGTTCAGCTAAAGTTCTCCCCTTATCCATTTTTTTTTTATTAGATAATTGTTTTTTATAAGGCTCCCTATGACGCTGGTCTACTATAAACGAAGGTACACTATCACCTTTACCAGAATTTGCGTTACGTAAACCAGATAGCATACTTAATACACCATAAGCATCTTCTTCTGATGGTGTAGGTGGAACTCTAGCGTCTCGCGGCGGGATGGACGGCAATTGTTCTTCTCTTTTTTGTGGTTTTCTTGTACTGGTATTCGGAGGTTTACTCGCTATAAAACGCGATATAGCAGTTTGTTTGTGTTCACGAAAATCCGGAGGTACTAAACCAGGTGTATTTAAATCTATAATTCTTGTTCCAGGTTGTAGTTGAGTAGGCAAAGGTAGTGGTTGTTGTTGTTGCTGTAAATGTGTGCTTCTTTGTTTTTTTCTAATTTGTTCTATTTGTGAATGAGTTAATGGTTGTTTTTCAGATTCAGATCTTTTTCTACTACGGTTCATTTATATTATTAAAATATTATTTATTTTTGTATATAGTTTGATATAACAATCTAGCGCACCATCCTATACCATCATTTAAAACAACAGTTGTATTAAATAACGTAATACCCAATAACGCTAAAGGCGATATATTATTAGCTTCAAAACTTCCAGCTTGTGCTAATATACCAGCAATAGCAGCTATAAAAAGACCCATACAACATATCAAAGATTTATTAAGAGTCTTTTTTTCAATTAAATTATTTTGTAATAAACTTAATGGCCAAATAATAGAACCTATTAAAAATAATAAAACAATTAGTATACCCATAATTTCATTAATCTTATATTTTTCAACAGATATTATATGTTATATATTAAATAAATAAATAAAATATTTAATTAATATAAAATTAATATGAATAAAATTTATAAAAATTTCATTTTTATATTATTAAAAATATCATTATTATTAAGTATATTGGCAATTATAGGTGTATCAATAATTGCACCTGAATATTTAGAAAATTTAAGAACTATTTTAAAATTAATAATAGGATTTATATTAGTAGGTTTATATAATCCAATTACATATAAAAAACAGGAATTTACAGAATTTGATAGAAATATTGTATTTTCAGCAGGCGTATTTTTATTATTATCAACTACAATAATTTCTGGTATAGAGGAATATTTAAAAATGAGAAGTAAAAGAGTAGTAGCATATTATAAAAATATTTATTTTTTAAAAGAATGATTATGACTATACTTTTTTTTTCTTCTAGTGTATTTATTTTTGTTGTTAATAAATTTATCAATATTTTGATATATTTTTTTATAAACTAATAAATTAATATTTTTTTCAATATTATTTGAAATCGTATTTTCATTATGATATTTTGATATGTTGCTATTAAAAAATTTAAAAAAATCATTATATTTTTTTTTATTATTAGTAAATAAATTTTTATTTTTGTTGAAAAATTTTTCACAAAATATTTCGAATGATATATAATTTGTATATGGATGTATTTTAATAAATTTAACATTTTTATTGTACATATGAGTATATTCATAATCATCTATAAAACATACTTTAGTATTATGCGGTAATTTAGTACAACTTAAGAAATCACTATATGATTTCTCATGCGATGTTCTACATAATTCTATATGTTTATTTTTAATTTTATATGCTCTTATTACTTGATCAAATAAATTATATTTTAATTTTTTATGTATATAATCTTTTATACTATTAACCCAAAACTCTCGACCAGTATTATTTGTATATATCGCAACAAAATCACAATAACCAAGTTGTTTTTTTCTCTTAACCATTTTTAAAATTTTAAATATTTTAGTTCTAAAAATTTCAGGGAATAAATCAAATATAGAATATAAATACTCGACATCTAATTCTGTATTATTAAAAAATGATTTTACTAAACTCCATAATTCATAAGATTGTCCAAAATAACCTAATGTTTCATCAAAATCAAAAACTATAGCATATTTTATTTTTTTGCTCATATATATATATAATAAATTTATAAAATATTTATTTATTATATAAATGAAATTATTAAAAGAAGACTATATAAATATATTGAATTATTATAACATTATTTATGATTTAAATATATCAAAAACTAAATTAAAAAAATTAACTGAACAAATTATAGCAGAAAAGTTATGTAGTTGTGTTAATAAAGTATACAAGTTAACAAATATAAAAAATAAATCAATAGGTATATGTATATGGAGTGTTTTAAATAAAAAACAATTAAAAATAAATGGATTCACATGTAAAAATAAAAAAGAATTGAAAAATAAGAAAAATAATAAAAGAGATAGAGAGAGATTATATAAGACAACCAAAAACAAATTATCATTTTATAAAAAATAAATTATTTACTAAGATAATTAATAGCTTTTAATAATATTTTTTCTTGATCAGATATTCTTTGAAATATTAAATTTTCATTTAAATAAATAGTAATAAATTTATTATTATATGTTTTTAAATATAATCCAATACCTTTAGATAATGATTTAATATCACATAATATTGCACCATTACAAATGTAAATATTTTCTAATTTATTTAAATTAATCCATCTAATATTAAATCCATAATTTAAATCTTTAATATCATCTATATATCTATAATCTTTTAATTTACTGTTAAAAGTTTTTAAATCATCTCTATTTAAACATAATTGTTGCAATATATCATTTTTTTCTTTTTTTATATCTTGTATATTTTTATTAATTAAATTCAAATTATTTTCATTTTCCAATGCCTGTTTTAATAATTCAATATCCATTTCTAAATAATATATATATATTATTTTTAAATAATATGTTAAAATATATTACACGATAATATATACTTATTTAAAGTTTCAGTAAAATCATTTACCAATGGATTAAAATTATATAAATAATGTCCAGTTAAATCATTAACTGTTACTATAAAGATCTTTTATAAAGTTTTAGTGTTCTAGCACTAGCATCATTAGCACTAACAAATTTCGGCATCCAATAATAATCTATTAAATTATCAGTTCCATTATAATATTTATTATAAAGTAATCTATAATATGCATGTTCATATGTAATTGGTTTATTTTTAATGTTACTAAATTTAGAATAAAAATTTATTAATGAAATAATTTCGTAATTTAATTTTGGATCATATTTACATATTGAAGTAATTTTTTCATTGATAATTTCATACCAAGATTTTTTATAACTACTTACACCGTCACTAAAAGCTTCTTTAGTTCTCCATAAAATTTCCTGTGGTAATATATCAGGTAAAATGTAATCAAATGATTTTCTTATTATAAATTTTTCACAGTTATATTTATTAGTATCAAATCGTATTTTTTTATCAATTGTTAGATAATATTCTACAAAACTTTTATCTAAAAAAGGTGTTCTTGGTTCTAAGCCATGTGATGAAATACAACGATCGCTTCTTAATACATCAAATTTATATATTTCAGAAAGTAATCTTTTACATTCTTTATCAAATTCATAAAAATTAGGAGATTCTTTAAAATATAAATATCCACCCATTAATTCATCTGCACCATCACCATTAAATATTACTTTACAATTAGTATTGTTTTTTATATATTTACCTAATAAATAATTACCAACACTAGCTCTAATAGTAGTAGTATCAAAAGATTCTATATGTTTAATCACTTCGGGTATAGAATTAAAAAAATCATCATCTGTTAATATAATTTCATGATGTTTAGAATCTAAATGTTTTGCTACTATAGCTGCGTTTTTTATATCTTCTGAACCTTCTAAACCTATACTAAAAGTTTCTAATTTTTCGCTAGAAAAAGCAGAATAATATTTATTAACTAGTGCAGCAACTAAACTACTATCTAATCCTCCAGATAATAAACAACCAATTTGTCTTTCGCATGTTCCATAAACCCTTTTTTTTATAGCGTCGCTTAATTTATCGACTATATTTTTATATAATATTTCAATATTATCATCGTAATTTATATTAGAAATTGGAAATGTAATATATTGTTTACTATAATAATCCAATTTTTTGTTTAGACTTATAGAATTAAATGTCATATAAGTACCCGGTTGAAAATGATTTATTTTACTTTTATATATAGTTAAATCGTATAATACTTTAATTTCGCTTGCAAAACATACTACATTTTTATCAATAAAATAAAATAAAGGTCTAACTCCATATGGATCTCTTGAAATATGTAGTAAATCTTTTTTTTTATCATATAAAATAAATGAAAATACACCATCTAACAAAGATAAAGTATATTCTAAACCATATTTTAAGTACATATGAATAATTATTTCACAATCAGATTTAGTATGTAAATTGATATTATTAGTAATAGCCAACTTTTTAAAATTATAAATTTCTCCATTACAAATAAGTATAATATCATTTATTTCAAATGGTTGATTAGAATTATTATTTAGTCCATTTATAGCTAGACGATGAAATCCTAACTTAATATTGTCATATTCTTTTAATATAGAATATTCTGGACCTCTTGAACTGCCTTTTTCAAATGATTTTTGTATTAAATCATTATTTATTAAATAATGTGAGTCAGAGTTATTAGCATTTAGAATTGCGAAAATTCCACACATATATTTAGATATATTATAAATAATTTTATCTTTAATTAATTTCAATATAAATATTTAAAATATTTAAATATAGTAAATGAGCACCAATAATGATAAATTAGATATTATGAATAAAAAGTTATATAATAGAAATATTCCTTCTAATTTATTAGAGCCTAATTATGATCCAAGACCAGTAAGCACTAAATATGCTAACATGCCTATATTAGATCCTATAAAAGAAAGCACAGAACCCAAAAATAATTATATAATTTATAATAATAATCAAACTTTTTTCCCCGGAACATCAAAACCACATTTTAATGGTTATGCTTCAAAAATAACAGATGAAAATATATTAAGAAATCAATATTTTGCATTACAAAAAGCCGATCAAGCAATATATGTACCCTCTTCTAAAAGTGACTTATATGAATATAATGTAAATAACATTAATAATCCTAATTTAGAAAAAGGAATAATGTTTAGAGAAATGGAATTTAATAATTTTAATCCAAATCCACATATTGGAATTGGTAATCAAATATTTAATAATTCAACACGTGTTCAATTAAAAAATTTATAATAAAAATTAATATTATTAATGACTAATAATATTAATTCATATGATTTATTATTTTTAACAAATAAAGAATATAGTAAACATATTGAAAAAAAAAATGATTCATTTATTAATATTAGTAGTGATGCTATTTATTATAAAAAACAAATTAAAAATAAAATTAATAAATTATTAGATACTTATTTTGATTCTAGTCTAAATATTAATAAATTAAACAACAATACTAAAAAATATAAATATCATTTTTATTATTTTTTAATTAGTTTAATTGATTATTTAAAATATGAAGAAATGAAGAAACTTGTTTTCAATGATTTAAGTCATGTAACAAATTATAGTAATACTCATTCATATGAGTTATCTAACAATATTATTAATTTAGATAAAACATTTATTAATTTAAAAAATGAAAAAAATAAAATAAATAATTTAAATAATTTTGTAAATGTAAAAAACAAAGATAATAAAAATATTATTTTACCCAGAAAAAGATTATAATATTTATATATATATATATGAAATACAGTACTAGAAAATTATTTAGAAAAAAAAAATTTAAAACATTAAAATGTTCACCTAATCAAAATAATAATGTAATTAATGAGTTAAAAGGATTATCATGTTATGGTAAAAAAGAAATATTAAATATGAAAAATATATGGAATTCTAATAATAGTAATAATAAAATTATTAGTAATGACCCAAAAAAAATATGGTTATTCTTTAAAAATAATTTATCTAATAAATGTTATAATGAATTATGTTGGTTAAATGATAAAACATTTAATTCAAATATTAATAAAAATATAGTTGTTAATTCTTTATTTAGGCCATTTTCACCTAAATCATGGAAATCTAAACCATATGAGTGGTTATCTAGTACTGATATAATTAAAGTTATGACACAATATGAAAAAAAATATAAAGATTTTGTTTTTATTGGTCCAAGTCCTATTGATTTTGATAAAAAAAAATTATTTGGAACATGCGTTTGGGAAAAATTATGTAAATTTGATATAAATACATATATTAATACTAAATCAAAAATTGGAATAATTTTTAATACTGATCCGCATTATAAAAGTGGATCACATTGGATTGCTTTATTTATAAATATAAAGGAAAAATATATATTTTATTTTGATAGTAATGGTGATAAAATACCAAACGAAATTAAAATTTTAGTAGATAGAATAATAGAACAAGGTAATAAAATAAATATACAATTTAATTTTATGTCTAATGAAGGATTAGAACATCAATTAAAAGATGGTCAATGTGGTATGTATACATTATATTTCATAATCCAACTATTAACAAATAAAAAAAAACCAAATTATTTTAAAAATAAAAGAATACCTGATGAAGTAATGAAAAATTATAGAATAAAATATTATAATAGTATATAATTTTTTAATTAATATTTTTAATAATAATTAATTAAAAATATACATCAATTTATTATTATATATGCAATCTATTTCAAGTATAAAAAATAAAGAAATGCTATGGAATATTTTATATGAAAAACAAATTTTTAATGGTATTTTAAATAGCGATTTAGAAGAAGTGAAATCATTGTTTGAAAATACAATAAGTGACACTATTAACAATCATACTATTGATTTTAACAATAATAAAATTAATATTATTGATATTAATAAATTAATTTTAGAAAAAATTATTATTAATATTAAAAATTTTAAAAATAAACAATTAGAAGGAAAAAGCGACAAAGATAATTTTAAGAATGAAAAAATTAAAATATTTGATAGAGATTTAGATAATAAAATTAAATCATTTAATGCATCAATGAATATAAATAAACCCAACGATATTGATTTTTTAGATAAATTAGATGAACCATTAAATAATGACGAAATGTTAGATAAATTAAAACAAATTGAAAAAGAGAGATTTATTTTTTCAGTAAATAATGATAATAATTCTAATAATAATGCTAATAATAATGTAAATAATGTAAATAATGTAAATAATGTAAATAATGTAAATAATGAAAATAATGAAAATAATGTAAATAATGAAAATAATGTAAATAATGATAATAATGATAATTTTACAAATAAATTAAAAATAAATAAACAAATGGTAAAAATTGATGAAGAAAATAATATAGAAAATAAAATAAATAAGTTAGATGAAAAATTAAAAGATATTTATAACATTTTAAATGAAATATTATCAAATCAGCAAAAATTAATGCAAAATAATAAATAATAATATCTTATAATATAATTCCAAATTTTATAGCAAATTTATAATGGCACATTTCTGAATGTAACAGATACTCTCCTATCACGATAAATTTTATTATTATTAATAATATCATATTTTTTAGGCATCATTTCATGAGTCCACAGATACCTTGAATCGCCAGACATAATATATAGTGAATTTGGTTTAACATACAAATCATGTGTTTTATCTTTGTTTTTAAAAGTCATAATAGCGCCGCTACCCAATGTAAAACATCCAATGACAGCGCCATATTTTTTAACATCAATATGTTTACTAATACCCTGTCCAGATAAATAATTATTAACAATACATTGATTAAATTCATATTTTTCATCAATAATATTTAATTGTATACATATATCATGTAATATTTTTTTCAAATAAATCAAAAATGAAGGTATATCATATGTTTTAATATTAATATTATAAGTTTTATAATCATATTTATATCCGTAGTGTTGTACTAATCTACTATTAGAATTACCGGATAACGGTAACCATTCACATTCATCTAATTGTGATATAATATTCAGCATATTATGTTCTTTTAAGTCATCAATATAATACAAACCAGAAATATCATGTTCTTGAACTTCAATAGTATCATAATTATCCATAATTAGCAATTAAAATTTTATAATATAATAATTCAATTTTATAATATTATAAAATTTAATAAAATATAAAATAAGATTAATCATTTAAAACAACTTTATTTTTTCCATTTTCACTAACTAATTTTCCAATATATATCAATTCACCTTTTGTATATGCATCATAATCATATACTTTATTAGTATCTTTATCAAGTGCATAATTAGTATTTCTTATTTTATATAATTTGATAGCAACTGATTTTTTATTAAGTTTCATAACCGTATCATTATCCTGTTTATTTATATCAGGAACATACATTAATTTATTATCATTGGGATTACCAATAGTAAAACATGTAATTTTTTCTTTAGAATTAGATCTAGAATGTATAGAACAATCAATAGCAGATTTTTTTATATTATTTAATATTTCTTTATTTAATTCTTCTTTAATACTAGATATTTCAAATAAAAATTCATCACTACTAAGAACCCGTTTTTTATTTTTTTTACTGACATCATTTAATTTAATATCAATCGATAGTGTTTCCAATTGTTTTTCAGTAAATTTCATTAAATATAAAAATACTTCAACAGTTTGTAATTCTTTAGGTAATTCACTATGACTACATATACGTTTAGCTCTACCTATAACTTGAGTATTTCTAACAGGGTGCCAATATGGTTCAGTAATATGAACATATCTGACATTTTTTAAACTAATACCTTCAGCACCAGACGAAGTAATCATTAAGACTTTAATAACTTCACCATATAAATTATTAGGAGATATATTTTTAAGTTGTGTAACTATGTTAGAAGGAACTAATTTCCAATTACTATTAAGAACATTTTTAATTATCTCTCTTTCTTCGCTAGTTTCATCGCCACTATATGAAGCAAACATAGGTTTCCCAACATTTTCAGGATCAATATTGAAAGTATATTGACCGGTTGAGGTTTTATTTAACTTAAATTCAACGTAACCATTTTGTTTTAAAATTATTTTAAAAATACCGATACCTTCAAGAGTTTTAAACTGTGAATATATTAAATGGATACCTTTATTAGATGTATCTAATATATTATTTAACATAGTTAAAAATTTAGGACTATATGTATTTAATTTATCAATTGATAGATATTTTGCAGAATTAGATTCTAATTTTTTAAGAGCATCAATAATTCTAGATTGATATGAAGTATCTTTAGCATCATTTAATTTTTTACTAATATCATTTAAATCTTCTTGTTCTAAATTATTATCAAGATTATTAATTTTTTCATTAGCAGTAATATTATCTAAAATATCTTCAGATATATTTTCAACTGTATCTACAGAATCTATAGCAGATTCGATAGTATCATCTTTATTAGGCATAGGTCTTTTAATATCTGGTTTAGGAAAAACAAAATTACAAAATGCACGAGAGAAAATTCGATATGTAGAAACACTGTCACTATAAATATTATCGTTTTGTAATTTATTTTTACTTTTTTTCATTTTATTATTTTTTTCAAGTTTTCTTTCTTGTATTCTGGCTTCTTGATATTGTGAAAATTGAAAATCACTCATTGGTATTTCAATAATATTAATATCTTCATCTTCGAATTTAGGCATGAGTTGTTCTTGAGCACTTCTAAAATAAGAAGTTAATCCAATAATACGCATTTTAAACATATCAGTATTTTTCATGTTGTTTTTAGAATCAATAAATAAATCTTTAAATGTATCAAAATTATCAGGTAATGATTTATATGGCGTAATAATAATATCATTATTAACAATTTGTATATTTTGTGAAGTAATAATTTGCAATAATTTATCTTTAAAATCATTAATATAAAATGTTTCAGAAGATAATTCTAATCTAGTATAATTAGTATTACTAGATTTTATAAAACCATAAGGATTTTTAGTAATAATAAATTCTTTAGATAATGAATTAAATTCAATAGAATCAATATGAGACAATAAGTTATTTTTTTTAAATAATTCATATAAATATTCTTGTGTAATAGTCTTGGATTTACTATTTATTATTTTACCTGAATAAGTATATATATATCCTCTCAATATATTAAACATAATAGAAACTTCATTAGGATAATTAATTATTGGTGTTCCAGAGAGAAGTATAATTTTACAATTTTCAGCTTGCATTAAATAATCATACATTTTCATAGATAATGAAGATGGTTTAGATAATTTATTAACAATTCTACTAATAAAATTATGTGCTTCATCAATAATAATTACTTTATTAGAAAAAGGATTGATTGTATAATTATTAGTTAAAGATGTAAGATGACTATTTCTTAATCCGTTATAATTTATAAATTCATATTTATATGATATCATTAAATTGATTTGTTCATTAATTTTTTGTTGTGTTTCGAAATCTAATGATTCATAATTAGGTTCTTTTTTTACATTAACAAACCATGCACCATTATTTTTTTTTATAATTTCTTCAGGTAATTTTAAAATATAACTAAGACTTTTAAGTAATTCAGGTGATTTACTAGTGTCAATAAATTCCCAATATTGATTTTTTTTATATAAATAATCACCACACTTTTTTAATTCACCATAATAATTGTCTCTTAATGATGCTGGTGTCATTACTAATATTTTTAAATTATTTTTTATTCCTTCAGCAATAGCAATAGAAGAGCAGGTTTTACCAGAACCTAGACCATGATATAATAAAAGTCCTCTATATGGGGTATATATGTTAATGTAATCACGAACAATTTTTTGATGAGTTAAAAGTGAAAATTCTTTTTTTATAGAATCATTGCAATCTACTTTTATTTTACCATCGAGAATATCTTTTTCTTCTTGTAATAATTCTTCTTTATATGGTAAAAATAATTTATTTACAAAATTAATAAAATTCTCTCTATTGTATAAATAATAATCAGGTGCTTTAATTATAACTGTAGGTTCTGGTTCCTTTAATCTATCTTTAATTATAGTGTTACCTATTTTATCCTCAGAATCTAATTCAATAGAATTAGCAACATTATATTCTTTTTTCTTACTAACTTTAACATCAGATAAAGGAGATTTATTAGGTAATTCGGTAGCAGTTTGATTAAAAGGTAATAATTTAATTATTTCATCGGTTTTTATTATTTCTGTAAAAATATTTTGTAGAATTTTATTACTAGATTTTGGTATTATATTTTTAGATAATTTATCAATACTAATATCATATTTTTTATTTTTATTAAAAATACCAATATTATCATTCAATTTATTAATAAAATTTTCAGCATCAATCAGATTTTCTTCTGTTTTATCAATAATATTAGTTAATTTATCTTCTTTATTTTTTTCAATAAAAAATTGTGTTTCTTTATATTTTTTTGGTAAAGGTTTTATTTTTAGTTGATCCAGTGTTTCATCCATATTTAAATATATATATATAATTTAATACATTTAATTTATATATATTTCCTAAATTAAATTGAATTATTTAATTCATCAAATAATTGTATAGCATTAACACATGCTAATTGTTCTGCTTTCTTTTTAATTTTATGTTCACCTTTAGATACAAATACTAATAATTTAGGATTTTGTTCTAATTTATTATGTATTTCTTTAAAAGATTTTATTTCATTAAATGAAATTGAATTTTCTATATTGGCGTTGTGAATATTTTGACCAAATGATATATATAAACCCATAATATATGTTTTATCAATTTCATTATCATTTTTATTTTGCAATTCAACATAGTCAGGTGTAATCTTAAATTCTTTTTGTATAATTACTTGTAATTTATTTTTATAATTATCATCATTTGCAATTAAATTTGTCCAATCTACATGTTTCTCAAAAACATATTCAATAAATATTTGTGCCATTTGAAATCCTGGACCACAATTAAATATATTCTTAAACCAACCATTTTCATCATTAATATCAATACGATTATAATCAAGAAATATAGAACCGATAAATGCTTCAAATAAACATCCTAATTTTTTTAAATTAGTTCTTGTATTTTTTTCTTCTGCATGTTTTGATATAACATAAAATTTATGCAAACCTATTTCATATGCTAGTTTTCCAATATGCTCATTTTTAACTAAAGCAATTTTTTTTTCTGTCATAAAACCTTCATCTGCTTTAGGAAACCGTTTATATAAATAATATTTTGTAACTAGCTCTAATACACCATCACCTATAAATTCTAATCTTTCATTTGATTTACTTTTTAATGGTAAGCAATCATCTGGTTTATCTGCTATTATAATATTGGCTTGTTCATTTTCTAATTTTGGACGTTTTATATATGAACGATGTATAAAAGCTCTTTTATACAAATCAATGTTAAATGATTTAGCAAAAATACCATAATTATTTAAAATTTCTTGAATATCAGATTCGTTAATTTCTTTATTTACAGGATTATAAGGATTGAAAATTAATTCTTCACTATTTGATATAGTATTAATTTCATTAATATCATTAACATCTTCAACCGATTCATTATCACTATTAATATCTTTTAAACATAAATTATTTTTTTCCATATTATTTTATTAAGTTATTATTTTTTTAATAATTAAACAATTTTATTTTTAATTATGTAAAAAAATAAATTATTATTATAAAATTATTTTATAATAATAAAAAAAAATATATTTTAATATTATAAATATGCCGAGAGGAGTAGCAGGATCTAGAATGATAGGTTCAAGTAGTAGATTTACAAATAGCACATGTGTATTAGGTAGTTTACCCGGTTTAGCACCAACTACAAATATGAGACCTAATATTACCGGATTAGGTGGATATAAAGCTTATCCCATATCAAATAATCAATTTCGTATGATTACAACTTATGATACAAATAATAAAGCTACAGTAAGTATGAAACGTGTAGATAACAGAGTTGAATGTGGATTTAACAGAAAATGTAAAGATTCAAAAGAGTGTGTTGAAAAAGTAACAAAAGCCTAGGTTTTGATAATACTCTCTCTTACTAGTTAGTTAAATATTTTAATATTTAAATAATAATTATTTAAAACAATACTAAATAATTATTTATAATGATATTATATATTGATTCTAGAGAACCAAAAAATATAAAAGATTATTTAAATTATTTAAACTCAAATAATTTATGCAAATATAAAATAGAAATAACAAATTTAGATATAGGAGATTATATAATATATGATGAAATTCAAAAAAAAAATTTAGTAATAATTGAGAGAAAAGGTTTAACTGATTTGGAATCTAGTATAAAGGATGGTAGATATTTAGAACAATCATTCAGATTAAACAATAATAATCTAATTAATCATAACATTTATTATTTAATAGAAGGTTCAATAATTAATTATAAAAATAATTCTTTTAAAAATACATTATATTCATCATTAGTATCAATTAGTTATTTTAAAGGTTTCTCTATTTTAAATTCCATAAATAGCATAGAATCCGCAGAAATAATTAATAATTTTATAAATAAATTAGTGAAAGAAAATAATAAAAAAGCTTATTATGATAATAATGGAGAGAATAATGGAGAAAATTATAATTTAACAAATAATAATGATACTATTAAAACTGATTATACAAATGTAATTAAAACTAGTAAAAAATCTAATATTACACCAGATAATATAAATATTATAATGTTGATGCAAATACCTAATATTAGTAATAATACAGCTTTAACTATAATGAATAAATATAAAAGTGTTAAAAATTTAATAGACTGTTTAGAAAATGATAATAATTGTTTAGATTCTCTCAAAATAGAAAGTTCAAATCGTAAAATATCTAAAGCTATTATAGAAAATATAAAAACTTATTTATTAAATTAAATATTAATTTAAAGATTTAATTTCAATATAAATTCTTCATGATATATAAATGGCAGCAAAAAAGACAGATATGTATATTAAATTTGG
>MDSW01161049.1_pt1 | contig 20061 bp, 19 predicted proteins | sample 811171 | NCBI WGS metagenome assembly MDSW01 (sample SAMN05326641, study PRJNA326480) | marine metagenome | isolation source: seawater | place: Atlantic Ocean: North West | collected 2012 | reverse complement strand
TATTGCTTTTCTGGCCGACTCAATTTGTCTTGATGTTATTCTTTCTGGTTCTAATGCTTTTAAACCGAAACTCCCATAATTAAGTTCAAAATTACCTTTAGCACTACCATGAATTCTGCCTTTAAATTGCTTACGGTATTTTGTTTTTTTTGGAGACATCATATTCATTATCTTACATTCCCTTGTTCAACTTCTTTTTTTTCACTTGCATATGAGTCTTTTTTTAATATTTCACCTTTATTTATCCAAACTTTTATTCCACAAATTCCATAGGTAGTTTCAGCTTCGGCTGTAGCATAATCAATGTCACTCCTTAAAGTATGGAGTGGGACACTACCTTCATGATATTTTTCACTTCTTGCTATTTCTGCACCACCCAATCTACCACTGCATATTACTTTAACTCCTTTTGCACCCAACCTCATCGATGATTGGACTGCTTTTTTCATTGCTCTCCTAAAAGAAATTCTTTTTTCTAATTGATTGGCGATATTTTCAGCTACTAATTTAGCTTCAACTTCAGGTTTTCTTACTTCTTTAATATCTAAAAAAACTTCTAGGTTAGACATTTTTGAAAGAGCCGTTTTCAAACTTTCTATATCAGCTCCTTTTTTTCCAATTATAATACCAGGTCTTGAGCTAAATATTGAAATTCTAATTTTTTTTGCAGCTCTTTCTATATTAATTTTAGAAATGCTCGCATTTTTTAATTTTTTTTCTACATATTCTTTAATTTTCAAATCTTCATGAAGAAGTTTTGAATATTCAGATTTAGAATACCATCTTGAAGACCAAGTTCTATTAATGCCTAATCTGATGCCATTTGGATTTACTTTTTGTCCCATTATTTATTTTTTTCCTTATCTTTGTTTTTAATTGTTCTTTCTTCAAGAATAATTGTTAATTTACTAAATGGTTTAATTATTGATGATGCACGACCTTTTGCTCTAGGTCTCCATCTTTTCATAGTTAGGCTTTTCCCAACATAAGCTTCCTTTACAAATAAATTATCAATATCTAGCTGTTTATTATTTTCTGCATTTGCTATTGCTGAATTTAAAACCTTAAGGACATTTTTAGAAATCCTTTTTTCAGAAAATTTTAAAATATTGACTGCTTTACTCACCTTTTGATTTCTTATTGTTTTAATGATGTAAGATAACTTTAAAGGACTTATTCTAACTACATTATCTCTTGCTAAAGCTATATTATCTTGGTTCATTTATCACTTCCTGTTTTTTTATCTGCAGTTGTATGACCCTTAAAACTTCTTGTTGGTGAAAACTCACCAAGTTTATGACCAACCATATTTTCTGTAACAGAAACTGGAACAAATTTTTGTCCATTATAAACTCCAAAAGTTAATCCAACGAATTGAGGTAAAATAGTTGATCTTCTTGACCAAGTTTTTATAACTTCTTTTTTGCCTGAACTAGAGACTTTTTCTGCCTTTTTTATTAAATACATGTCTACAAATGGCCCTTTCCAAATCGCTCTAGTCATTATTTCTTCCTTCTTTTAATGATAAACACATTAGTTCTTTTATTTCTTCTAGTTTTTTTACCTTTTGTTGAAACTCCCCAAGGTGTTGATGGATGTCGGCCACCAGATGTGCGTCCTTCACCACCCCCGTGCGGATGATCAACTGGATTCATTACTACTCCTCTTACTTTGGGTCTAAAACCTAAATAACGTTTTCTACCAGCTTTACCTAATTTAATATTTTTTTGATCTGGGTTAGACAAAATACCGATTGTTGCTAAAGAATTCACATTAACCTGTCTTATTTCACCCGATACTAATTTAATTTGAGCGAAAGATTCATCTTTTGAAATAATTTGAGCTGATGTTCCTGCTGATCGAACCAATTGGCCACCTGCTCCAGGTTTTAACTCAATGTTATGTATATTTGTTCCTACTGGAATATTTTTTAAGGGTAGGCAATTCCCTTCTTTAATTTCAACTTTATCTCCAGAAACAATTTTATCACCTACATTTACTTTTTGAGGGCACAATATGTATCTAAATTCTCCATCATCATATTTAACTAACGAAATAAAGGTTGATCTATTTGGATCATATTCATTTCTAATTATTTCAGCTGAAATATCAAATTTGTTTCTTTTATAATCAATTACTCTATATTTTCTTTTTGCACCACCACCCATTCTTCTTGAAGTTATTCTACCTTGATTATTCCTCCCGCCAGTAGAATTAATAGGTTTTGTAAGTGATTTATGGGGAGCACCATTCCATAAATGTTTCTTTGAAACTAAAACTGTACCCCTTTGCCCTGGTGTTATTGGTTTCAAATTCTTTAACATTATTTAATCTCCAAACTTGAATCAATTGTATTACCTTCAGCCAAAGTGATTATAGCTTTTTTATAATCTTTTTTATATCCTATTGATCCTTTAAAAGACTTGAGCTTCCCTAACTGAATTGAAGTGTTTACCTTTGTAACCTTAACTTTAAATATTTTTTCTATTGCTTGTTTAATTTCAAAACTATTAGATTGTTTAGAAACAATAAAACTATATTGATTAAATTGATTTAGGTTAGTTGATTTTTCAGTCATTATTGGTTTATGAATTATACTAAAAGCTCTTTCTGTAGAAATTGTTTTATTTTTTTTATTCATGATAATTTCTTATTTATTTTTTCAATTGATTTTTTTTCGATAAAAATAGTATCAAATCTAATTAGATCTTTTACATTTAATCCTTGATCAGAAAGCATTGACAAATTAGGCAGATTTGAAGAAGCTCTTTTAAAATTAATATTTTTTTCTTCTTCAGAATAAATAAAAAGAGCTGATTCAAATTTAAATTTTTTTAATTTTTTATCTAAGTCTTTTGTTTTATGGTTTTTAACTTCTAAAGATTCTATAAATACAATTTTTTCTTCTGATAATTTAGATGAAAGTGCTGATTTTAAGGCTAATATTTTTTCCTTTTTATTTAAATTAAATGAATGATCTCTATTTTGAGGCCCCATAGATGTTGCACCACCACGAAAATGTGGGGGCTTTCTACTTCCCTGTCTTGCGTTACCACTTCCTTTTTGAGCAAATGGCTTTTTGGCTCTACCGTTAACCTCTGAACGTGTTTTAGTTTTGTGACTTCCTTGTCTAGCTTTAGCATTTTGATATCTAATGTATTGATGAATGATATCAGGATAAATTTTTAAACCAAAAATTTTATCTGGAAGATCTATTTCAGATACTTTTTTATTTTCTAGGTTAATTAATTCTCTTTTCATACTAATTCTTCTTTACTGAGTCTTTCACAAAAACGATTGAATTTTTTTTACCTGGGATTGAGCCTTTAATTATAATTAAATTATTAGTCTCATCAATTTCTATTAACTTTAAATTTTGTTTTGTAACTTTTTTAACCCCCATATGTCCTGCCATTTTCTTTCCTTTAAAAACTCTTCCTGGATCCTGATTTTGACCAGTAGAACCATGAGACCTATGAGAAATTGAAACACCATGAGACGCTCTTAATCCAGCAAAGTTGTGTCTTTTCATAACTCCTGCAAATCCTTTTCCAATTGTAGTACCTGTAACATCCACAAACTGATCTTTTTTAAAATGATTAACATTAAGTGTGGAACCAACATCAGGTAGAGATTCTTTATCCACCTTAAATTCTTTTAAAACTTGTTTTGGATTAATGTCTAGCTTTGTAAATATTTTTCTTTGTGGCTTACTAACTTTTTTTATTTCTTTTGACTTATCAATACTTGCTATTTGAACTGCATTATAGCCATCTTTATCTTCAGTTTTAACTGCGGACACTACACATTCTTGTACTTTTAAAATTGTAACTGGAAAAACTTTACCAATATCTGAAAAATATGAGCTGCTTCCTATTTTCTTAGCTATTAATCCTGATCTTTTTTTCATATTTATATCTTAATATCTACTTCGACACCTGCTGATAAATCTAACTTCATCAATGCGTCTACAGTTTGTGGAGTTGGATCCAAAATATCCAATAACCTGTTATGTGTTCTAATTTCTAGTTGATCACGACTTTTTTTATCAACATGAGGTGATTTATTTACAGTAAATTTTTCCATTCTAGTTGGAAGTGGAATTGGTCCTTTTACTTTTGCTCCAGTACGCTTAGCCGTACTAATAATATCGCTTGCACTGGAATCTAAAAGTTTGCTATCATAAGCTCTTAGTCTAATTCTGATATTTTGTGATTCCATTAAGCTAACTTTGCCTTTACTTCTTCTGCAACGTTTGAAGGAACCTGTTCATAATGATCAAACTGCATAGAATAGTTTGCTCTTCCTTGAGTAAGTGATCTTAAGTTATTTACATACCCAAACATATTTGCAAGTGGAACCATTGCATCAATCACATTAGCATTACCTCTAGGGTTCATTTCTTGGACTTGGCCACGCCTACTGTTAAGATCACCAATTACATCACCCATATATTCTTCTGGTGTAACTACTTCTACTTTCATCATTGGTTCTAAAAGAACTGGTGAAGCTTTTGCAATACCTTCTCTAAAAGCAGCTCTAGCTGCAATTTCAAAGGCAAGTACACTTGAGTCAACATCGTGATAAGAGCCATCATAAAGTGTCGCTTTGAAATCTATACATGGGAAGCCGGCCATAACACCTGTTTGCTGTTGTGCTACTAAACCTTTTTCTACACCTGGAATCAGTTCTGTTGGTATGTTTCCACCTTTTATTAGATTTACAAATTCATATCCACTTCCTGGGTCACCAGGTTCAAATTTAATCTTTACTCTAGCAAATTGACCAGCACCACCAGATTGTTTTTTGTGTATGTAATCAACATCACTTAATTTAGAAATTGTTTCTCTATATGCTACTTGAGGTGCTCCAACATTTGCTTCTACTTTAAATTCTCTTTTCATTCTATCTACAATTATTTCAAGATGAAGCTCCCCCATACCTTTGATTATTGTTTGTCCACTTTCATGATCAGTAGTAACTCTAAAACTTGGATCTTCCTGTGCTAGTCTGCCTAAAGCAGTTCCCATTTTTTCATGATCAGCTTTTGTCTTAGGCTCAACTGCTACTTCAATTACTGGATCAGGAAAATCCATTTTTTCAAGAACTATAGGTTTATTTATATCGCATAGAGTTTCACCAGTTGTAACATCTTTAAGTCCAACTAATGCAACGATATCACCTGCGTTTGCTGTTTTAATTTCTTCTCTATTATTAGCATGCATTAAAAGCATTCTTCCTATGCTTTCCTTTTTTTCTGAAGTAGAATTTAGAACAGCATCTTTAGTAGAAATTTTACCAGAATAAATTCTAGCAAATGTTAAAGTACCTACGAAAGGATCTGTCATGATTTTAAATGCTAAAGCACTAAATGGTTCGTCATCACTACATTTTCTAGTCAAGATTTTATCATCATCATTTAGGTCAACACCCTTAACACTTTCAACATCTGTTGGGGATGGCATATAATCAATTACAGCATCTAATAATGGCTGAACTCCTTTATTTTTAAATGCAGAACCAGTTAATACTGGCACAAATGTACCTTTAATTGTTCCGCTTCTTATGCATTTTTTAATTTGATCAATAGTTGGTTCTTTCCCATCTAAATATGATTCCATTATTGAATCATCTTCTTCTACAATTTTTTCAATTAATTTTTCTCTATATTCACTAGATTGTGCAACTAGATCTTCAGGTATATCGACAATATCAAACTTAGCTCCTAAACTTTCATCTTGCCAAATAATTGCTTTATTAGTTACAAGGTCTACTACGCCTTTAAGATCTGCTTCAATTCCAATTGGTAACTGTAAAACTAAAGGGTATGAACCAAGTCTATCTTTGATCATATCAACGGTCATAAAAAAATTAGCTCCTGTTCGATCAAGCTTATTTACAAAACACATTCTAGGAACATTATATTTATCCGCTTGTCTCCAAACTGTTTCAGATTGAGGCTCAACGCCAGCCACACCATCAAAAACCGCTATTGCACCATCTAAAACTTTTAACGATCTTTCTACCTCAATAGTAAAATCTACATGGCCAGGAGTATCAATAATATTAACCCTATGATCATTCCAAAAACAGGTAGTAGCAGCAGAAGTTATTGTGATACCTCTTTCTTGCTCTTGCTCCATCCAATCCATTGTTGCAGCCCCATCATGAACCTCTCCGATTTTATGAGATTTACCTGTGTAATATAATATTCTTTCTGTTGTTGTTGTTTTTCCAGCATCTATGTGCGCCATGATACCAATGTTTCTATATTTTTCTAAAGGATGGGATCTCGACATAAATTTACCACCTAAAATGAGAGAAGGCTCTGTTTGCTTCAGCCATTTTGTGTGTTTCCTCTCTTTTCTTTACAGAATTTCCTTTGTTATTAAATGCATCAATTATTTCACTAGCAACTCTTTCCCTCATAGTTTTTTCATTTCTTTTTTCTGCTGAGTCTACTATCCATTTCATAGCTAATGCCTGAGCTCTTCTTGGTCTTACTTCCATTGGAACTTGGTATGTTGCACCACCTACTCTTCTTGATCTTACTTCTAAATTAGGCTTAACATTATCTAATGCAGAGTGAAAAAATTCTATTGGACTTTTATCAGTTTTTTTTGCAACTATTTCAAATGCACCATAAACTATTTTTTCAGAAATAGATTTTTTTCCATCTTTCATAATTCGATTCATAAATTTAGCTAAAATTAAGTCTTTATACTTATGGTCAGGAATAATAGTTCTTTTTTCTGCTGCTCTTCTTCTTGACATAAAAACTACTTTGGTTTCTTGGCCCCATAAAGAGATCGTCTTTGTTTTCGAGCACTGACACCTTGTGTATCTAAAGTTCCTCTTAAGATGTGATATCTAACTCCAGGTAAATCTTTAACTCTGCCACCACGAATTAGAACTACTGAGTGTTCTTGAAGATTATGACCTTCTCCTGGAATATAAGCTGAAACTTCTTGCCCATTAGTTAGTTTAACTCTTGCAACTTTTCTTAATGCTGAATTTGGTTTTTTTGGGGTAGTTGTATAAACCCTAGTACAAACTCCTCTTTTTTGAGGACATGCTCCTAGCGCAGGTACAGTTTTCCTTTTTTTTATTACTTCCCTACCCTTACGAACAAGTTGGTTTATAGTTGGCATTTTTTATCCTACTGTTAAGCGTCTGGAATGAATTTTCCACCACCATTAACAAAAAGTAACGGGTCTTTATAAATTCAATTCAGTAAAGTCAAGAAAATTACTAGTTTTCTTTGATATTTTCTTGATTTGCAATAGCTTTTTCTCTTTGTGCTATTATTTCCTTGTCTCTATCAGAAGCAATTTTTGAATATTTTGAGGTCATATTTCCAGTTCCAGCTGGAATTAAACGACCAACTATTACATTCTCTTTTAAACCAACTAAAGTATCTGTTTTGCCAAGGGTAGCCGCATCTGTCAAAACCTTTGTTGTCTCTTGAAAAGAAGCTGCAGATATGAAAGAGTTTGTCTGCAAACTAGCCTTTGTGATTCCAAGAAGAATAGTCTCATATTCTATTTTTTGTTTGTTTTGACTTTCTAAGTTTTTATTTAGCTCCAATACGTCTCTTTTTTGATATTGTTCACCTGCAAGCAAGCCTGAGTCTCCTGGTTTCTTAACTGTTACCTTCTGCAACATTTGCCTAGCTATTGTTTCAATATGTTTATCATTTATATAAACACCTTGAAGTTTATAAACAGATTGTACTTCTCTTACTAAATATCTTGCAAGTTCTTCTATTCCCAAAATTCTTAATATATCATGAGGGACTGGAGTACCTTCAACTAAAATTTCTCCTTTTTTCACAAAATCACCTTCTTGAACATTAAGATATTTTGCTCTAGGAATTAAAATTTCGAAGTTTTCTTTTTCATCATCTACACTTGTAATAATAAGTCTTCTTTTATTTTTATAATCTTTTCCAAAAGAAATCTTTCCATCTATTTCACACATAATTGCTGGATCTTTTGGTTTTCTTGCTTCAAATAATTCAGCAACTCTAGGTAAGCCACCTGTGATATCCTTTGTTTTTGATGACTCTTTTGGAATTCTTGCTAGAACTTGACCGGCAGAAACTTCCGTACCATCATCAACACTAAGTATTGTATCTATAGACATTGGATAACTTAAAAAATTTGATTCATCTTCATCAGTGCTCATTTCAATATTGTCTAAAATATTTATTGCAGGTTTGAAGTTTTTAGATTTTGGATTTTGGCTCCAATCTATAATTATTTTACTTGTTATACCTGTAGTGTCATCAACAGTGTCTCTAAATGAAATACCTTGTTTTAAATCTACAAATTTTACAAAACCTTTTTTTTCAGCAATAATTGGAAAAGTATATGGATCCCAATCAGCTAATAAATCATTTGCTTTAATTGTCTGTCCATTTTCAAATAAGATTCTAGATCCAAATGGTATTGTTAATGAAAATTTTTCTTCGTTGTTGCTATCATAAATTTTAACTTTTGCATTTCTGTTTAATAAAATTTTATTACCAGATTTATCAACTATAAATTTCAAATTATCGACATTAATTTTACCATCTATAGGAGCAGTTGCAGATGATTGCTCTACTGATGCACTTGCTGCACCTCCAATATGAAAAGTTCTCATTGTAAGCTGTGTTCCAGGTTCCCCGATGGATTGTGCGGCTATAATCCCCACTGCTTCACCTATATTTACTGGAGTACCTCTTGCTAAATCTCTTCCATAACATTTTGCGCAAATGCCATTTTCGGTTTCACAGGTTAAAACTGATCTAATTTTTAAAGATCTTAAACCTAATTGATTAATTTGCTCTAGATGATTTTCTTCAATAATATCTCCTGCTTTAAGAATTAAGTTATTATTATTATCAACTAAATCCTCTAAAGGTGTTCTACCCAAAACTCTCTCAGAAAGTTTTGAAGTAATGTTGCCTGATTCAACAATTTCTTCAACTAAAACGCCTTTATCAGTCCCACAATCATCTTGTCTAATTACAGCATCTTGCGCAACATCAACTAACCTTCGAGTTAAATAGCCACTACTCGCCGTCTTTAAAGCCGTGTCTGCTAAACCTTTTCTGGCTCCGTGAGTAGAAGTAAAATATTCTAATACTGAAAGTCCTTCTTTGAAATTTGATTTAATTGGATTTTCAATGATTTCTCCTGAAGGTTTAGCCATCAACCCCCTCATTCCAGCAAGTTGCTTTAACTGTGCTGCTGAACCTCTAGCTCCAGAATGTGCCATCATGTAAACAGAGTTTACTGGTTTATCATCTTCAGGGTTCGCGATTGTTTCTAACATTTTATCAGCTACTTTATTTGAGCATTCTGACCATGCGTCAACTACCTTATTATATTTTTCACCCTGAGTTATTAGTCCATCTTGGTACTGACTTTCATATTCTTGAACTTTCTTTTGAGTATTTTCAATTAAATCATTTTTGTCTTTAGGGATAATTAAATCATCTTTACCAAAAGATATGCCTGCCAATGCTGCATATTTAAATCCTATACCCATAATTTTATCTGCAAATAGAACAGTTTCTTTTTGTCCACAAAATCTGTAAACTGTATCAATAATATTGCTAACTTCCTTTTTAGTTAATGTTTTATTAAGTAAAGAAAAATCAATATTTTTATTATTAGGTAATGCATCAGAAAGTATCATTCTACCTGGTGTTGTTTCAACTCTTGAAATAGAATTATCATGATTTATAACTCTACAAAATATTTTTGTATGCAAAGTAATATCTTTATTATCTAAAGCTTTAATAACTTCATTTAAATCGATAAAATATCTACCTTCACCTTTTTGATTTGATCGTAAGATTGATAAATAATAAATTCCTAAAACAATATCTTGGGAAGGGACTATAATTGGCTTACCACTTGAGGGTGATAAAATATTATTAGTACTCATCATTAAAACTCTTGCTTCGACCTGTGCTTCAAGACTTAAAGGCACATGCACTGCCATTTGATCACCATCAAAATCAGCATTAAATGCTGTACAAACTAATGGATGCAGTTGAATTGATTTTCCTTCAATAAGTATTGGCTCAAATGCTTGTATACCTAATCTGTGTAAGGTAGGCGCTCTATTCAAAAGAACAGGGTGTTCTCTTATTACTTCTTCTAAAATATCCCAAACTCTTGAATCTTCTTTTTCTACAAGTTTTTTGGCTGCTTTTATTGTGTTTGCCCAACCATAAATATCTAACTTATGAAAAATAAATGGTTTAAATAATTCTAATGCCATTTTTTTTGGCAATCCACATTGATGCAGTTTGAGATTTGGACCAACTACAATGACTGATCTGCCTGAATAGTCTACTCTCTTACCTAATAAATTCTGTCTAAATCTCCCTTGTTTACCTTTAAGCATATCTGATAATGATTTTAATGGACGTTTGTTTGTTGAAGTAATTACTCTTCCTCTTCTTCCATTATCAAATAATGCATCAACAGCTTCCTGAAGCATTCTTTTTTCATTCCTAATTATTATATCTGGAGCCCTAAGATCAATTAGTCTTTTTAATCTATTATTTCTATTAATTACTCTTCTATATAAATCATTAAGGTCGCTAGTAGCAAATCTGCCTCCATCTAAAGGAACTAAAGGTCTTAACTCAGGTGGTATAACTGGCAAAACTCTTAATATCATCCATTCAGGTTTATTTTTAGAAGATATAAAAGATTCAACTAATTTAATTCTTTTTGTTAACTTTGCTTTTTTTAATTCAGATTTAGTTTCAAGTAGATCATTTTTTAAAGTAGATAACTCTACCTCTAAATCAATATTTTTTAACATTTGCTCTATTGCTTCTGCACCTATTTCAGCACTAAATGAATCTTCTCCATACTGATCTTGATATTCAATATATTTTTCCTCAGTAATAATTTCTCCCTTATTGAGATCGGTAAGTCCTGGCTCAACAACAATAAATTGTTCGAAATACAAAACTTTTTCAAGATTTTTTATTGTCATATCTAGCAATGTGGCAATTCTGCTTGGTAATGATTTCATAAACCAGATATGTGAAACAGGTGCTGCGAGTTCTATGTGTCCCATTCTATCTCTTCTTACTTTTGATAATGTTACTTCAACACCACATTTCTCACAAATAATTCCTCTAAATTTCATACGTTTGTATTTGCCACACAAACATTCATAATCTTTTACAGGACCAAAAATTCGTGAACAAAATAAACCATCTTTTTCAGGCTTAAAAGTTCTGTAATTAATAGTTTCAGGTTTTTTTATTTCACCAAATGACCATGAGCGAATGTTGTCTGGACTTGCAATAGAAATCTTTATGAAATCAAAATTTTGAACACCCATATTTTGATTAAAAATATTTATTAATTCTTTATTCATCAGTTGCCTCTATTGTTGTTGTATTATTAATTTTTTCTGGTGGTAATTGCTTAAACTCTAGATTTAATCCTAAAGATCGTAATTCTTTTACCATTACATTGAAAGATTCAGGTGTGCCAGACTCAAAATTGTTGTCTCCTTTTACAATGGACTCATAAACCTTAGTCCTACCAGCTACATCATCAGCTTTTATCGTTAGAATTTCCTGAAGAGTGTAAGCAGCACCATAAGCTTCTAGGGCCCACACTTCCATTTCTCCAAACCTCTGACCACCAAACTGTGCTTTACCTCCTAATGGTTGTTGAGTTACCAAGCTATATGGTCCAATAGATCTTGCATGTATCTTTTCATCAACTAGATGATGTAATTTAAGCATGTAAACATATCCAACTGTTATTGGTCTTTCAAATTTTTCTCCAGTAATTCCATCATATAAAGTTTCCTGGCCAGATATAGATACTCCTGATTTTTCTAAAAGATTACTAATATCATTTTCTTTAGCGCCATCAAAAACAGGGGTAGCAAATGGAACTCCTTCTTTTAAATTGCCTGCTAATTCTAAAATTTCATCATCATTCATTACTTCAATTTTGCTCTTATGGTTTGGACTGTTGTAAATATTGATAAGTTTATTTTTTAATTCTTTGGTATGACCTTGACTTTGAATTTTTGTAACTAATTCATTAACCTGCTTTCCTAATGAAGAGGATGCCCAACCAAGATGCGTTTCAAGTATTTGACCAATATTCATTCTGCTTGGAACACCTAAAGGGTTTAAAACTATATCTACAGGAGTTCCATCATCTAAATATGGCATGTCTTCAACAGGACAAATTTTTGAAATAACTCCTTTATTTCCATGTCTACCTGCCATCTTATCACCCGGTTGAAGTTTCCTTTTAACTGCAATAAATACTTTAATTAGTTTAAGTACACCTGGTAAAAGCTCATCACCGCTTTGTATTTTATCAATCTTATTTTCAAATTTTTGATTAATATTTCCAAGTTGATTTTCATAGTTTTTAATAAGTGCTTCAATTTCAGAGGTAGCCTTCTCATCGTTAATATTAATCTTAATTAATGAATTAATATTTAAATTTTCAAGTTGATCAAAAGTTAATTTTTCATTTTTTTTAAATGATTCATTTCCAGATAGAAAAGTTTTTCCTGTTAAAAGTTCTTTTAAATGATTTGCAAAACTTTTTTGAAGAATGTCCAATTCATCATCCCTATCTCTAGAAATATTTTCAATTTGTGAATTTTCAATACTTATTGCTCTTTCATCCTTTTCAATACCTCTTCTTGAAAATACTCTTATCTCCACTACAGTTCCTTTAACGCCAGGAGGAACTCTCAGACTTGTATCTTTAACATCTGCTGCTTTTTCGCCAAATATTGCTCTTAAAAGTTTTTCTTCAGGGGTCATCGGAGATTCGCCTTTAGGAGTTACTTTACCAACTAAAATATCTCCAGAAGACACTTCAGCTCCTACATAAACAATACCTGTTTCATCTAAATTAATTAGCATTTCTTCACTTGCATTTGGAATATCTCTAGTTATATCCTCAGGTCCTAACTTGGTATCCCTAGCCATAACTTCAAACTCTTCAACATGAATTGAAGAGAATATATCTTCTTGAACAACTTTTTCTGAAATTAGTATTGAGTCTTCAAAATTATAACCGTTCCAAGGCATAAATGCTACTAATACGTTCCGGCCTAAAGCAAGTTCGCCTAATTCTGTTGCAGGACCATCAGCAATAACTTGACTACGAAAAACTTTATCTCCTACACTTACAAGTGGCCTTTGGTTTATACATGTATTCTGATTAGATCTTTGAAATTTTTGCAAATTGTAAATATCAATTTTATTTAAAGAATTATCTTTTTTATCTGTAACTCGAACAACAATTCTGTTTGCGTCCAATTGGTCAACAATACCTTCTCTTTTTGCAACTACAGTTGAACCACTATCTTTTGCAACAGTAAATTCCATGCCTGTACCAACCAATGGTGCCTTTGGTCTAATTAATGGCACAGCTTGTCTCATCATATTTGAACCCATTAAAGCTCTATTCGCATCATCATTTTCTAAAAAAGGAATTAGAGAAGAAGCTACTGAGACTAATTGCTGAGGAGAAACATCCATTAAATCAATATCATTTGATCCAGCATTTATAAATTCACCATTTTTTCTACAACTTACAATTTCATTAACAAATTTTCCTTTAGAATCTAACTCGGCATTAGCTTGAGCTATTACAAAATCTTCTTCATTAATAGCGCTTAAATATAATACTTGATTAGTAACCTTTCCATTATTTACAACCCTGTAAGGTGTTTCAATAAATCCATATTGATTAATTCTAGAATAAGAAGCTAGACTATTTATAAGGCCGATATTAGCGCCTTCAGGTGTTTCAATTGGACAAATTCTTCCATAGTGAGTCTGGTGCACATCTCTAACTTCAAATCCCGCTCTTTCTCGATTAAGTCCACCTGGACCCAATGCCGAAACTCTTCTTTTATGAGTGATTTCACTTAAAGGATTTGTTTGATCCATGAATTGACTTAGCTGACTTGTTCCAAAAAATTCTTTAATAGAAGCTGACACAGGTTTTGCATTTATAATATCTTGTGGCATTATATTATCTACTTCAAGTGAGCTGAGTCTTTCTTTAATTGCCCTATCCATCTTCAACAAACCAACTCTATATTGATTTTCTAACAATTCGCCTACAGATCTTACTCTTCTGTTGCCTAAGTGATCAATATCATCAATTTCACCCTTTCCATCAATTAGATTATGCATATGTTTAATAACATCAAGAATATCATCCTTGGCTAAAATTCTTTTTTCAATTGGTAAATCTTTTTTAAATTTCGCATTAATTTTTAATCTACCAACTGAAGATAGATCGTATCTATCTGCATTAAAAAATAAGTTGTTAAATAATAATTCAGCTGTTTCAATTGTAGGAGGTTCACCAGGTCTAAGAATTTTAAATACTTCAAATAAAGCTTCTTCTCTAGATCTTGCCTTATCTAATTGAAGTGTTGATCTTATATATGATCCAATTTCGATGTTATCAACTCTTAAAATATCTAGTTTATTAACTTTTGCTGAATTTATAAATTCTATAAATTGTTCATCAATTTCAAAACCTGCTTCATAGAAAATTTTTCCTGTTTTTTCATCAATAATATCACTAGCTAAATAATGGCCTAACAAAGAATTTTCTTCAATACAAATTAAGGTATTTTTTTTCTTTTCAATTTCGTTGATTATTCTTTGAGTAACTTTTACACCTTTTTGAATTAATACCTTAGAATTGGTAGCATCAAGTAAATCAAAATTTAAAATTTTTCCTTTATAATATTTTAAGTCTTCTTTGTACTGCCAGCCAAATTTATTTTTTTTATATTCAATATTATCATAAAAGAATTTTAAAATTTCTTCTCCAGACATTCCTTGAATTTTTCTTTGATCAGGTTCTATTTTTTTACCGTTGCATTCATTAATATAAATTTGCGATGTATCACTAATCAGGCATTTTAATAAAGTAGTTACTGGAAATTTTCTTTTTCTATCAATTCTTGCATGAATATTATTCTTAGCATCATGTTCAAAATCTAACCAAGAACCTCTGTAAGGAATAATTCTTGCATTATACAAAAATTTTCCACTTGTATGTGTCTTGCCAAAATCATGATCAAAAAATACACCTGGTGAGCGATGCATCTGACTTACTACTACTCTTTCAGTCCCGTTTACTACAAAAGTAGCATTTTTAGTCATCAAAGGAATATCTCCCATATATACTTCTTGTTCTTTAATATCTCTTACAGATTTTGTTCCTGCTATTTCATCTATATCCCAAACTATAAGTCTAAAATTAACAAGCAAAGGTGCTCCAAATGTCATACCTCTTTGAGAGCATTCATCTACATCATATTTTGGTATTCCAATATCATAACTGACATAGTCAACTGTGGCTCTTTCAGTATAATCATTAATAGGAAAAACTGATTTAAAAACAGCGTGTAATCCGCTATCCAATCTTTCTTCTGGTTTGATCTTAAGTTGTAAAAAATTATCAAATGATCTTTTTTGAACTTCTATTAAATTTGGTAAAGAAGTTACTAGTGGTATTTTCCCAAATGATTTTCTAATTTTTTTTGAATTTATGTAATCTAGACTCATCAGTTATCCTTTAATAAAATTAAAGATCTCCGACATAGCGGAGATCTTGAAAAAATTATTTTAATTCTACTTTAGCTCCAGCAGTTTCTAGAGCTTTTTTCATTTCTTCTGCTTCTGCTTTAGCAACGCCTTGTTTTAAAGGTTTTGGAGCACCTTCAACAAGGTCTTTAGCTTCTTTTAATCCAAGACCTGTAATGGTTCTCACTTCTTTAATTACAGCAATTTTATTTGAACCAGCTTCTGAAAGTACTATATCAAATTCAGATTTCTCTTCAGCAGCTGAAGCGCCTTCAGCCGATGGTGCAGCAACAGCAGCTACTGGTGCAGCTGCAGATACTCCCCATTTTTCTTCGAGTAATTTGCTTAATTCAGCAGCTTCTAAAACTGAAAGCGAAGATAAATCTTCTACTATCTTATTTAAATCAGCCATTTAATTTTCTCCTCTTAAACCTAGTTAGACTCTTCAAGTTTACTACTTCTAGAACTCATAATTCTTGCTAATTGACCTCCAGGCTCTTTAACAACTGAAGCAATTTTTTGTGCTGGTGCCATGATTAAACCAATAATCTTACCTCTAACTTCATCTAATGAAGGAAGAGTAGCTAAAAAATTGATTTTTTCTAAATCTATTTTTTCACCATTGTAAGCGCCACCTAAAATTTTGAAATTTTTATATTTTTTTTCAAAATTAACTGCCACTTTTGCAGGAGCTATTGCATCATCTGAATAAGCTACTGCGGTTGGTCCAGTAAATAAATCAGCAATATCTTTAAATTGAGTTTCCGCTAAAGCAATCTTTGTAAGTCTGTTCTTAGTCACTTTAAATTTCGCACCATTATTTCTCATTTCTTTTCTTAAATTATCTGTTTCTAAAACTGATAATCCTGAATAATGAGCTACAACTATTGAGGAAGAATTATTAATTTCCTCTTTTATTGTATTTACGAAATTTTTTTTATCAGAACGTTTCACTTTAACCTCGGTTTACTTTGAGGTTTCCCTCAAGTTAGCTGTCATTAATTTGCTCATCAAATTAATAACAACCTGTCAAGAAGCCAATCAAAATGACTCGCTTCAGTCTATGCAGGAAATTAAGCTATTACGCCCCTGCAGTCTATGACAGGCGATAGTGTTTAACCACTATCAGTTGAATTAAATTAACGTAAACTAGTTGCGTTAATTTTTAATCCAACACCCATAGTTGAAGCTATGGTAACCTTTTTAATAAATGAACCCTTTACTGTTTCTGGTTTATTTTTACTAACTGAAGAATAAACTGCTTTTAAATTGTCCATTAAATCGTCCTCACTAAAATCTAATTTTCCTATTCCGGCATGAACTATACCTGATTTATCATTTTTAAATTGAACTTGACCTGATTTTGCATTTGTAACTGCATTCTTTATATCTTGAGTAACGGTACCCAACTTTGGATTTGGCATCAATCCTTTAGGGCCCAAAATTTTAGCAATCTTTCCAATAGTAGGCATCATATCAGGAGTTGCTATAAGTAAATCAAATTCAATTTTTCCTTTAGATACTTTTTCGATTATTTCTTTATCACCAATTAAGTCTGCTCCCGCTTCTTTAGCTTCATTAATTTTATCATCTTTAACCATCACTGCTACACGAATTTTTTTTCCGGAACCTTTTGGAAGTTTAATAATTCCTCTAATATTTTGATCAGTTTTATTAGAATCAATCCCTAAATTTATAGCAACTTCTAAAGTTTCAACAAATTTTGTGTATGAGTTTTCTTTCAAAATTTTAATAGCTTCTATAGGTTCATAAGTCTTGTTTTTATCTATAGCCTTTATCAATTTGTTATTATTTTTTGTTTTTTTCATTAATTTATAACCTCCATACCCATAGAAACTGCGGACCCCTTAACCATATTAACTGCACCTTTTAAATCTATAGCATTTAAATCTTGCATTTTTTCCTTAGCTATTTTTTCAATATCAGCCATAGTTACTTTTCCTTCAGTTGATCTACCTGGAGTAGAATTTCCTTTTTTTATTTTAGCTGCTTTTTTTAAATAGTAACTTACTGGAGGAAGTTTCGTTATAAAATCAAAAGAACGATCTTTATATGCAGTAATCACAACAGGAACAGGAGCTCCTTTTTCGATATCTTTTGTTTTATCATTAAACGCTTTACAAAAATCCATAATATTCAAACCTCTTTGTCCCAAAGCAGGGCCAACTGGAGGTGCAGGATTTGCTCCACCTGCTGGTATTTGTAATTTGATTAATCCTAAAACTTCTTTTGCCATTTTATACCTTTTCCACTTGAGAATATTCTAAATCTACTGGAGTAGATCTTCCAAAAATTGAAACTGCAACTCTTAGTCTAGCTTTTTCTTCGTCTATTTTTTCTATTTCTCCATTGAAGGAAGCAAAAGGACCATCAATAACTTTTACTTGCTCTCCTATATCATACATAACTGCCGGTCTTGATTTTTCAACACCATCAATTACTTGTTGTATAATTCTTTTTGCCTCGGCATTACTTATTGGAATAGGTTTGCCTTTGTTTCCTAAAAAACCACTAAGCTTTGGGGTATTTTTAATTATATACCATGTATCATCATTAAGATTCATTTTAATTAAAATATATCCTGGGAATATTTTTCTTTCAGAGTTCACTCTTACACCTCTTTTAACCTCAACTATATTTTGAGTAGGTACTGAAACTTCTTCGATATGTTCTGAAATTCCAAGTTTTTTTGCTTGATCCATTATACTTTCCGCAACTTTTTTTTCATAACCTGAATATGCATGCAAAACGTACCAGCGACAATCACTCATAATTTAAAAACCCGATCCTATTTGAATAATTTTTTTGATTGAAAATGACCAAATTTGATCAGTTAGTAAAAAAAATAAAGAAAAAAGAATTACTAATAAAATTACTATTCCAGAAGAAATAAAAGTATCCCTTCTTTGAGGCCATGTAACTTTTTGAAGTTCTTGTCTAACCTGTCTTACAAATAATGCAGGAGAGGTTTTTTTCTTTTCTATTTTCATATTATTCATCTTACAATCTATTTTGGCAGGAGTGGCAGGACTTGAACCCGCAGCCCCCGGTTTTGGAGACCGGTGCTCTACCAGTTGAGCTACACTCCTAATTAAAGAAGTTTAAGAAACTAGTAGAACGGTCTCTTAAACTATTCAATAATCTCAGCAACTACTCCAGCACCAACTGTTCTACCACCTTCTCTAATTGCAAATTTAAGACCTTTGTCCATTGCAATAGGAGATAAAAGTGAGACTTCCATCGTAATGTTATCTCCAGGCATAACCATTTCAGTTCCTTCAGGAAGCTTGATTGTACCTGTAACATCTGTTGTTCTAAAATAGAACTGAGGCCTGTAATTTGAGAAAAATGGGGTATGCCTTCCCCCTTCTTCCTTTTTTAAAACATATGCTTCTGCTTTAAATTTTGTATGTGGTTTTATTGAACCAGGTTTAGAAAGTACTTGCCCTCTTTCAACTTCTTCTCTTTTAGTTCCTCTTAAAAGAACTCCTACGTTATCACCAGCTTCACCTGAATCAAGAAGTTTTCTAAACATCTCTACTCCAGTACAAGTTGTTTTTTGAAGATCTCTTATTCCAACTATTTCAATTTCTTCGCCAACTTTTACAGTACCTTGTTCGATACGTCCTGTAACAACAGTACCTCTACCTGAAATGGAAAATACATCCTCTACTGGCATCAAAAATGGTTTGTCCTTAGGTCTATCTGGTTGCGGTATATGTTCATCGACAGCCTTCATCAATTCTAAAATTGAATTTTTTCCTATTTCATCATCTTTACCCTCTACTGCGGCTAATGCAGATCCTTTAATGATAGGGGTTTTATCACCTGGGAATTCATAAGATGTTAATAGGTCTCTTATTTCAACTTCAACTAAATCGACTAATTCTTTATCATCGACTTGATCTATTTTATTCATGTAAACTACTAATGCAGGAACACCAACTTGCCTAGCTAAAAGAATGTGTTCTCTAGTCTGAGGCATAGGCCCATCAGCCGCATTAACAACTAATATTGCGCCGTCCATTTGCGCTGCACCTGTTATCATATTTTTTACATAGTCTGCATGACCTGGGCAATCTACGTGCGCATAGTGTCTCTTTTCAGTTTCATATTCTACATGTGCTGTGGAGATAGTTATTCCTCTTTCTTTTTCTTCTGGTGCTTTATCTATTTGATCATATGCTGTAAATTCAGCTCCACCTGATTCAGCAAGAATTTTAGTTATTGCTGCTGTTAATGTTGTTTTGCCATGATCTACGTGACCAACTGTACCAATGTTACAATGTGGTTTTGTTCTTTCGAATTTTGCTTTAGCCATTTTTTACCCCAATAGTTATTTTGTTGGAGCGGGTGAAGGGAATCGAACCCTCGTAGCCAGCTTGGAAGGCTGGAGCTTTACCACTAAGCTACACCCGCAT
>MDSW01174570.1_pt1 | contig 20064 bp, 12 predicted proteins | sample 811171 | NCBI WGS metagenome assembly MDSW01 (sample SAMN05326641, study PRJNA326480) | marine metagenome | isolation source: seawater | place: Atlantic Ocean: North West | collected 2012 | reverse complement strand
GCCTCCCGTGCTCGCAGACGCTCGAGCCCCCGCACTCCTTGCACTTGGATCGCTCCCTCCCGTGCTCGCAGATCCCCTTCCCCGGGCACTCCTTGCACAAGTACCCTCGTTTGGCCTTCCCGTGCGGGCACGTCGGACCTCGGGGTCCTTCCGCCATCCCCGAGCGCGATCGCTTGCCAAGATTCGCGAGCATGGCGTCGTGTTTCCGCGCGGAGCGATGTGACCTCCCTCGGACGGAGCGGAGGATCTGACGGGAGGCGAGCGTTTTCTCGGAAGCAGCATTTCGGGACGTTCGATCGACGCGACGTTCATCAGCCAGGTCTTCAATGTCTCGCGTCGGCTTCTTCCGAGTTTCGTCTCCTTTCCGCGCCGCCGCCGCCGCCTCTCTCGGCACACCTTCGCGCGCGCGCTCGTCGCCGATTCTCGGCCTCGCCGCCTCGCGCCCTCGGGAGGATGTCGAAGAAGAACTCGAAGAAGCGGTGGAAGAACCAGCACGAGGAGGCGCTTCGTTTGGAGCGCCTGGACGCGGAGAAGAAGGCGGCGCGCGCGGCGAAACGCGCGGAGAAGCTGCGGGAGGCGAGCGGGGAGATGATGACGGACGACGGGGGCTCGGACGCGGGGCGGCGAGGCGCCGGGGGAAAGAAGAAGGGCGCCGCGAAAGCTCTCGGCGGAGGCGCTTTGGCGGTGCAGGCGACGCTGAGGAAGACGCCGTCGACGAAGAACTCGCGCAAGATCGTCAAGGGCGTCCGGGTGGGGCTCATCCAGAAGAAGCTCAAGCTCAGGAAGGGCGCGACGATTCGAGGCATCAAGATCGTCGACGCGGACTCGAAGCAGAGGGTCCTGGACGAGCTCAAAGCCGAGGCCGCCTTCAAGATGGCCGTCGACTGATGCGCGGATGTGCGTTGAAGCAGCGACGGGTATAGGGTTAAAGCGCGCGCTCGATGACCTACTATCCCCCCCTTAGAGCTAGTCTATCAATCACAAGCGCGCTCCTTCGGCTTCACCGCCCTCAGCACGCACAGGCGCTCCTCGTCTGCGCTTCTCTCCTCCACCCGCGCCGTCACCGCGAGCCCCTGCGCCTCGAGGATCCGCTTCACGTCCTCGGGCCTGTTCTGCTCGAGCAGGAGGAGCAGGAACGTCCCCCCCGGAGCTAACATAACGCCCACGTCCGGTAACAAACGGTCGATGACCTCGCGCCCGTCGGTCCCCCCCGCCCACGCCGCGGCGATGGACGCGCTCCCAACCTCCTCGCTCGGGGTGAGCACGTAGGGCGGATTGAACAACAACAGGTCGACCCGGCCGGCGAGGTCCGAGCGCAGGGGCCCTAGGAGATCGCACCGGAGGCAGTGCGTTCGGATGCCGCCGGCGGAGGGCGACGGGGGTTCGTCGTCGTCGTCGCGCGAGAGGACGCCGTGCGCCGCGAGCGTCGCGCGCGTGGACGCGACCGCGTCGGGGTTGACGTCCGTGGCGTAGAAGGAGGCCGAGGCGGGGCGCGCGGAGGCGGCACCGCAGGAGGCGACGTGCAGGAGTGCGGCGGACGCGATGACGTAGCCGGTGCCGCTGCCGACCTCGACGACGACGCTCGGGGGGTCGAGCGAGAGGCGGGTGCGCCACTCCTCCGCGAGGACGTCGACGAGAAGGAAGCTGTCCTGCGGGACGCGAACGCGGAGGGGGTGGCGGGGGGCGGGTGGGTGAGGGCGGGGGAGAAGCGGCGGCGGCGGTCGAGGTGCCGACCGGGGAAGCGAGGGAGGCGGGGAGCGCGGCGCGACCCACCTCCGCGGGCTCGTACACCTCGGCGTGGAACACGGTGTCCTTGATGCGCGCCACCGAGGAGGGAGCCATCGCTCGGGACCGACGCCCCGGCCGAGGCGCGGCGCCCTCGTGGAGTGGCGCGCAAACATCACGAGGTCGAGCGTCGCCCCGTCCGATGAACTTTTAAGGCGAATCGCGCTCGGCCTCATTTCGCGCCGCGCCCTGGGTCCGCATGGCGTCCATCGTACCCTCGCTCGCGCCCTCGGCGCCGCGCGCGTCCCCGGGCGACCCGCACTCCGTTCGCGCGCGCTCGCGCCGCGCGCGTTCCGCGCTCATCCCCCTCCGCGCGTCCCCGGACGCGTCCCCCGCCCCCGACGAGGCGGCGGCGGTGGCGCGCGACACGCGCCGCTGGCTCGACGACCTCGTCATGGGCCTGAACCTGTGCCCGTTCGCGCGCCCCGCGCTCCCCGGCACGACCGTCCTCGTCTCCGCCGCCACCACCCCGGACGCGCTCCGCCTCGAGCTCCGTCGCGAGCTCGAGACGCTTCGGCGCGCCCCCGCGGACTCGGCGCGAACGACGCTTCTCGTCATCCCGCCGTCGCGCCTCGACGCGCTCGACGCGCGCGCGTTCCCGGGGTTCATGGACGGCGCGAGGGTCGTCGCGGAGGAGGAGGCGAGGGCGGTGACCGAGAGCGCGACGATCGAGGAGCGCGTGCGCGCGGGGCTAGACCCGGACGCGGAGGAGGACCCGAGGGATCTCATCGAGATCGTTCCATTCCACCCGCGCGCGACCTTCGCGGCGTTCGACGTCGACCCGGAGGACGAGGCGAACAGCGGAGGGTACATATGCACCTACCTCGACATAGGCGGCGAAGGTGAGGTGGGAGAGGGGGAGGACGGTGGTTACGACGCGAGCGCGGCATCGGGAGGACCCGGGTTCGAAGCGTTCGAAGAGTCCTCTTCGGGTTCGAACGCCCGGGGACCCCCGGACGAGGCGGCGCTCCGCGAGATGATCGCCGCGCACGAGAGCATGCGCCGCGGCGCGGACACCCGCCTCGACTGGGCCGAGGCGAACGCACGACCGAAAAATAAGGGCGACGGAGGCGAGGATTCGAACCCCGGTCCTTCCGATGGCGCGACCGCGTCGTACCCGGGGGGGACGCCCTCCTCCTCCCCCGCCGCCCCCACGGACCCGGCGGACTTCACCGGTCGGTCGCCGCACCCGGTGCTGCATCTCCTTCGCACCGTCGACGTGGACGCCGCGGACGAGGGGTGGCACGCGCGAGGGCCCGGGACGGACATCAGGGCCGTCAACGCGGCCGCGCTGCGGGGGCTGGGCGCGGCGGGGCTCGCGGAGAGGCTCGAGGCGTGCGTCACCGCGGAGGGGGGGGTGTTGCCGGCGCGGAGGGCGAGGAGGAAGAGCGGAACGAGTTGATGCTTCGGCGGAGAGCGTCTTTTCAGTTTTCTTTCACGCGTCTCGTATTTTTGGTTTATGAGATATTTGCACGCATCCTCCCTTCCCTCCCCGCCTCGCTCTCTCGCGTCCGGACGGTGGTGCTCGCGACGTTCGACGCGGGAACCCGCCTTTCAAGGTCGCCCGTCGCTCCTCGCGCACCCTTTCGTTTCTTCTAGGCGCCCTTCGTTCGACGAGTGCGCGTTTCCGCGTCGTTAAAAAAAATCCAGCCGTCTTAAGCTTCACTTGGCCTTCTTGGCGCGGGTCGACTTCTTGGGCTTGGCGCCGCCGCCGAGGAGGCCGAGGGAGTGCGCGCCCCAGAGGGCGAGGAGGACGTTCATGACGCACTGAATCTGCCAGACCCACTTCGGCCAGACGTCGGCCTCTTGCTGGATGACGAGGTACGCGAACGGGACGAGGCTGGTGGCGTGGAACGCGACCGTCTGCTTGGTCCACGCGTCGGCGGAGACGCCGAAGTGCGTGCGGCCGAGCGTCATGAGGCCGAAGCACAGGCCGACCATGCGCGCGAAGAAGCCCGGAGGGGTCCACGCGGGGCCGAGCTGCATCGCCCAGTACGGGAAAGGGGACGTGGGACCCCAGATCCTGCGACGGAGGCGAGGGTTCGGCGGAGACGTCAGTCGCGACGTCGCGCGAGGGGGCCGCGACCGGGCGCGCGCGTTTCGGGGATTCGCGGCGATTCGGGGAAAAATGCGCGAATTGCGCGTTCGCGATCCCGGCCGCGCGCTCGACCGCGGGGGCGCCGGTCACGCACTGGTCGGGGAAAGTGGTCATCGTGCTGGCATACAGCGCGAAGTAGCCCTGCATGGCGAGGTCGTAGGAGAGCGCCATCGTTCGCGCTGGAGGGGTGGCGGGTGTAACCGGATGGGTGCTTAGGACGCGCGCGGCGAAGTGTCGAAAAGTGCAAACGAAACGCACGAAATATCGCACAATTTCCGCACTCCGTTCCCAGTGGTGAGTCAGCACGCGGCCGTTTCACTCGCTCGTTCCCCTCCGAGCGAAAAGGTCCTCCACGTGTCACGCGACGACGCGCCACGCCACGTGCGCACGCACGCGTCGAACCCCCCCGTCGCGAGCGTCTCCCGATCCCTCCACGCCAACGCCGTGACCCCCCCCGGGTGCGCGCGCTCGAGCTTCGCGTGCGCGGTCGCCGCGACGTTCTTCCCAGCCTCGGCGGCGACGTCGACGGCCCAGACGATGGCGGACCCGTCGAGCGATCCCGTGGCGAGCGCGTTCCCGTCGGGCGACCACGCCGCCGCCGCGACGCGCGCCTTGTGGAACACCATCTTGTCCATCACGACCGCGCCCGTCCTCGCGTCCCACACGACCACCTCGCGGTTCGAATCGCACGTCGCGACGACGTCGGGGACGCGAGGGTGGCACGCGATCGCCGTCACCGCGCCGCGATGCCTCGGGGGGCCCGCGACTAAATCCCGCGGCGCCCACGACGCGGAAGAACTTTTGTCGCCGCCCGTAGTAATCTCGGAAGAACCCATCGCGCGCTCGAGAACGACCACGGTCCCGTCCTCGCGCCCGACGACGATCGCGCCGCCGTCCTCGCAGACGCCCACGGCGGTACACGGAACCGTCGAGACGTTTCGTCGCTTTTCTTCGTCGCCTTCGTCCCCCTCGAGCCTCGGCGCCGCCACCGCGGCGACGCCTCCGCCCGGCTCTGCAAACGTCGCGACGCGAACGGATCCGTCCGCGCACGCCGCCGCCGCCACCGCGCCGTCCGCGCTGCAGTCCACGTCGGTCGGCTGCGCGCCGAGCGCGACGAACGCGCCCGGGTCGAAGCGAGGCGCGGCGGCACTCGCGGGATCGTCGGCGGCGGCCGTTTCGCGAGAGAAAGGTCCTTCCTCCGCGGGGTGGGCGTCGTCGTCGTACCACCGCAGATTGTCGTCGACGCCGACGGTGAAGACGCGCCCCGTCCGGCGCGCCACCGCCATCGCGCGCACCGCGCCGGCCGATTCCGGCAACGCCACCGACGCGCCGTTCCGGGGATCGCGCGATTCGCTCCAGCGACACACGACGCTCCTGCCCCCGCACGTCGCGGCGTCCCCGGCGAGGCTCGCGGCGTGGACCGCGCCGAGGCCCGCGCCGGCCATGGCGACGACGGGCTTGGGGTGCCCCCGCGAGAGAAGGACGCTCGTCGTCTCTCCTTCTCCTTCTCTTCCACCTCGAGAAGCGCTACTCGTAGTAGAGGCGTCTCTTCCTTCCGAATCCCCGTTATCGCCCGTCATCACGTCGTCGACGCGCTCGATCCGAATCGCGCCGTCCAGGGTCAGGACCGCGACGCGGGTCGCGTCCACGAACGCGCACCCGACGCACATGTCCCCGACGGAGTCCCCGAACGACGTCGCGCGCACCGACGCGCACGCGGGTAGGTCGGCGACGGCGCGCGGCGGCGCGTCGTCGTCGTTCGCCGCGTCGACGCGAAGGTCCTCCGGCACCCGCCACACCCTCACGGTCTTATCCGCGCCCACGGTGACGAGCACGTTCTTCGCGCCTCCTTCGGCACCCGGGGGCGCCCACGCGCACGCGTACACCGTCCCGACGTGCCCCTCCTCCTCCTCGTCTCCCGCGGACCCGGGTTTCTTTTTCATCCATCTCGGCGGCGCCTTGGCCTTTCCCGGGATCCTCGCCGCGGGCGCGCCCTCGGTCCCCTCGTAGATGACCCCGACGCCGTCCGACCCGACGGTGGCGAACAGGGACCCGTCGGCGTTGTACCGGACGCAGTTGACGTAGTTCTGGTGCCTGTGCGGGGTCTTGTCGAACTTGAACGGCGGCCCCTTGAAGTGCGCGACGCCGAAATCTTCGCTCGCGGTGACCACCCTGAAGGGCCTGCTCGGGCGGAACGCGCAGCTCAACACGCGCTTGGTCGGCCCGGACGCGTCCCCGAGTTGGTTCCCCGTGTCCCACATGAACACCCTCGCGAAAACGCCGCCGCGGCCGTCGCCGCACGCGACGATGCGCTGGCCGTCCTCGGACCACGCGAGGTCGTCCACCGCGCCCGAGAGCGGGCGGTGCTCCGCCTTGAGCGCGAACGTCTCGTCGTGACGATGGTCGTCTTGATCGTCGTTCGCGGCGACGAGGGTGGGGAGGGCCCAGACGCGGACGTGGCCGGCGGCGTCGCCGCTCGCGACCCATCGGCCGCACGGGGAGACGCGCGCGACGGTCGCGTCGTACTGATGGCCGTAATACACCCGGGGGTTCGCGCGCGGGTCGAGCGCGGAGCGGACGACTACCGCCTTGCCGTTGGCGTACGCGAGCACGCCGAGGGAGGCGTGGGCGCCGAGGAGGACGCCGCGGCCGCGCGTCGTCGCGGGCGCGCACGCGAACGTCTCGCGCGGCGTCGGGGGGGCGGGAGGGGGGGGCATCGGAGCGCCGCGTGAGAAGGCGGCCGGGAGGCGACGAGGGCGCCGCGACGCCGACTTGTGAGACGAGAGGGGGACAGATCTGTGCCGACTACCCGCCTCGTTCCCGCCGCGACTCCGAGCGCCGGCCGCGACGACCGGACGATTTCATCCGTGCGCGCCGCAGCGCCAGCTGGTTTGAATATTCACCTCGTCAGATCCCACCCCCGCCCCCCCGCCCACTTCCCCCCCGCGCTCGTCACGATGGCGGACGCGATGACGGCCTCCCCCTCGGTCACCCCCTCGGCGGTGGACCCTCGCGTGGCGTGGGCGAACGCGACGCGCCTCGCGGTGACGCGCGCGGACGCTCTGAACCCGGACGGATCGCTGAACCAGACCTTCTTCAAGCCCAAGCGCGTGGTGTACGCGACGGAGAAGGCGAAGTGGAACGACCAGGACTGGGACAACCTGTACAAGGGCATCGAGAAGTACGGCATCGACCCGAGCAGCTGGAAGAAGATCATCGAGGAGTTCTGCCCCGGCCGGGACGTGCTCTTCATCCGCATCAAGGCCAGCCGCGCGATCGGCTCGCAGGGGCTCAACCGCTACCACGGGTGGATCGGCACCAAGGAGGAGGTTCAGGCGGAGTACCAGAGGAACAAAGCCATCGGGGAGGCCACGGGGTGCTGGAAGGGAGGGATCCTCGTCGAGAACGACCACGGACACGCCATGGCCGCCATCCGCAAGCGCGACGAGGAGGAAGCCGCCGCGGGAATCGTGCCCCCGGGCAAGCGCGTCAAGCGCGACGACCACTAGACTAACTCTAGTAGGGCGGGAGAAGCAGAACCGACGAGAGGAAGCGCGAGTGATGCAACTCGATTCGATTCGAAGGCGTCCTCGCGCCGCCTCGCGCGGCGCCTCGCGTCCCTCACATGTCGAACAGCTCGTCCCCCAGATCCTCCGCCACCGTTCTCCTCCCGGGCGCCCGCCCCCGTCCGCGCTGGCTCCCGACCCTCTGGCTCCCGACCCTCTGGCTCCCGACCCTCTGGCTCCCGACTTTCTGGCTCGGTCCCTGGCTCCTCTGGCTCGGCCCTTGGCTCGAGGGGAAAGGGTCGCCTCCCTCCTCCCGCGCGCGCTTACGCGGCGCGACCTTCGACTCGGGATCCGCGGCTCTCGGAGCGTTCGCGTCCTCCGCGCGGGGGGGCGCGTCCAACCCGAGGCCGGAGGCGGAGACGGAGACGCCGCCGCCCGCGACCCCTTCCTCGTCCTCATCCTCCGAGGCTCGATCTTCGCGCGAGCGGTGTTCCGAGCGGTCGTCCGAGCGCTCCGAGTGATCCTCCTCGCGGTCCTCCTCCTCGCGCTTCGGCGTGGACGATCGCGAGTCGCCCCCGAAACGTCTCTCGCGAAGCTGATTTTTCAGCTCGTCGCGTTCGTCTTCGAGCGCCTCCGCGCGTTCGCGCCAGCTCGCGAGGTCCTCCTCCAGCGCCCGCACGCGTCGTTTTTTCGAGTTGAGCAGCAGCGCGACGGACGCGGCGACGTCGCCGTCGCGGCGCTCCCTCGTCTCGGCGGCTTCGCGGAGGGCGGCGTTCGCGAAGTCCGTCGTGCGGCGGAGGGACGCCAGCGCGATGGCGTCGCGTTTGCACCGCCGCCGGAGCGCCGCGTTCAGGGCGCTGAGGCGCGAGGCGAACGCCGCGAGCGCCGCGGGGGGGGTGAAGATTTTTTCTTTTTCGGCGGCGGAGGAAGGATCTTCTCCGACGAAGGATCTCGTCGACGGGGCGAGGACGACGGTGCCGGCGAGCTGGCCGCCCGCGCGCTCGAGGACGGGCGCGTCGAGGCGCGCGGGCATCAGCGCTCGGTCGACCCCGCGGCGCGGGTTCGAGGGCTCGGGGTTCGCGGCGTCGGCGGATCGGTCGGCGTCGTTCTTCTCGCCGCCGCCGCCGGAAACGCCGCGCCCTTGGACGAAGCGTTCGTGCCATCGCCACTTGAGCTTCGCGACGTCCGCGGACGGGGTGGCGAACGCGAACGCGAAGTGGTTCGCCGCGTCCACGCCGCACAGCGCCATCTGCGCGCGCTCGTACCAGTTCGGAAACGACACGCTCGCGGGCGCCGTCACGTCGCGCGCGTGCCACGCGGTCACGGCCCCGGTGCTCGGCGCGCACGTCACCACCTCGACGTCGAACGATCGCGCCGCGTCGTCCCACGCGCACGTCACGAACAACTCCGCGCCGCCCTCCACCCGAAGCGCGGAGGACGTGAGCGACGACGCGGCCGCGGTCGAGTCCGACCCGGCGGTGGCCATCGCCGACGCCCGGGTGAGGAGGAGGAGCGAGGTGTGCGCAAACAACGACGGAATGACGCTCTGGGAGGGTGCCAAGATTATTTTCTGCGCGAAAAATTGAACGTCTTCGATCTGAACGCCCTCTCTCGCGCCCCGGATCCCTCCGTCCGCGCCCGCAGTTGCCTCCGTTCACGCGATGAACACGACGAAGAACACGAGGAACGAGATGAGCACGCCGAAGATCTTCATGATCAGCCACCGGTTGGAGGAGATGGAGTTGAGGTACTTGAGCATCTGCGTCTGCGCGTTGTCGACGTCGGCGACGGAGCGCTCGACGTTTTCGTCGATCCGGATCGCCATCTCGCCCTGCTCCGCGACCATCGTCGCGAGCTGCTGAAAGATGCCCCCGAGCTCCGTGATCGTCTGCTCGACGTTCTGCAGCGCCTCCGACCGCGCCGACAGGTACTGGTCCTGCGGGTTCGCCACCAGAAGCTGCGCCGACTGCTGCCCGCCGCTGAAGTCCGTCGCCCCGCCGGCGTACCGCGCCGCGCCCGTCGATCCCCCGAACCGATTCGATCCCCCGACCCCCCCCGCGGCCCCCGCCCCCCCCGAACCCTCGCCCCCGCCACCCACCGGCGCCGCGAGGCGCGGGAACGTCCCCCCCGGCCCGCGGCTCGTCCGCGCGAACGGGTTGGGTCGCCCCCCCGCGCCGTCCCCGCCGGATCCGAGCGGCCCCGCCGAGAACCTCGGCCGCTCCGTGACGGCGGCGCTCGAGAACATCTTGCGCCGGTCCTGTTGGCTCTTGACGCGCTCCTGCCGCGTCGTCAACACCTCCTTGAACGATTTCGTCGCGCCCATGAGCCGGTTTTTTAGGGTGTCCACGACGGTGGCGGTGTGCTCGGCGCCCTGCTTGGACGCCTCCTCGCCTCCCGACGCGTTGGCGCCGCGCGCGGAGGCGTCCCGCATCCTCGCCGCGCGGTTCTGGAGCTCGGCGATGGCGGTGTTGAGGGCGGTGATGTCCTGCTTGATCACCGCGGAGAGCTCCGCGATCTCCTGCGCGGGGTCGTCGAACATGCCCCCGCGCTTCGCGAGCTGCGCGAGGCGCTCGAGTTTCTGGCTCGTGCCGTGGATGCCGTGGCCGATGCGGCTGGACATCTTCGCGAACTCCGAGTTGGTGCCCGCGCGGAGCGCGCCGTCGGAGCCGCCGGCGCCCGGGAGTAACGCGTCCGCGGGGCCCTCGCCCGCGAGGATCTGCGTCTCCCCGCGCGCCGCCGCGGTCTTCGCCGCGCGCTCGCACGCGCTCGCGAACTCGCGCGTGCGATCCCGAACCGAGCTCGCCGCCAACATCGTGTCGCCTCGGGCGGGATCCGCCGAGTCGAATCCCGACGAAAGGCCCGTTGGCGGGGGACGCGCCGCGGGGGCGAGGGGACGCGGCCGAGCCCCGGGAGCGTGGCTCGGGGAGGGGCGCTCGACGAAGGTCGCGGGTCGGTCGTGCGCCGGACCGCCTCTCTTGCGCATGCAGGTGCGCGCGGCGCGAATGCGCGCGGGCGGGCGCGGGGAGCGCGGACGGACCCGAGGGCGTGCCGCGTGATCCAGCCGCGCGCGTGGCGAGGAGGATCGACCCTATTGCCGAACGCGACCCATTGCCGAACGCGAGGCGGACGTTTTTTTCCAAGGGAGCAAACAGTCTTGCGTTTTGGTCATCATGCCGACCGCCCGGAGGCCCGTCTCTTTCCCTCAAGCGCGCGCGGTCAGTGCTTGGCGCATTGGTTCGGGCGCCCCCTCCCCCCGATGGCGACGCTGTCGCGCGCCGAGCGCGCGTTCGCGCGCGACGGCATCGAGCAATCCATCCGCGCGGACGGCCGCGCCCGCGACGACTACCGCGGCATCGTCCTCGAGCTGGGCGTCCTCCCGCAGGCCAGCGGCTCCGCGCGCGTTCGCCTCGGCGCCACGGACGTGACGTGCGCGGTGTCGTGCGACATCGGCGCGCCCTCCAAGGCGAACCCCGACCACGGCCGCCTGCGCTGCTCCGTGGAGGTGAGCGCGAGCGCGGGCGAGCGCCAGGGCTCGGCGTCCGACCGCGAGACGGAGACGATGGGCGTCGAGCTCGGCCGCGCCCTGGAGCGCGGGCTCCTCGGCGCGAGCGCGAGCGGCCTCGGCGCGTTGTCCGCCGCCGCCGCGGGCGCGCGCCGCGGCACCGCCAGGCTCGCCGAGCACGGCGCGGACGCCGCCCTGGACATGGCGCAGCTCGGCATCCAGCGCGGGAAATCCTGCTGGCTGCTGCAGTGCGACGCCCTCGTCTCCCACGCCGACGGCGGCGTCCTCGACGCGCTCGGCATCGCGACCAGGGCGGCGCTCGCGCACTGCCGCATCCCGAAGGTCACCGTCGCGTTCGGCCCCGACCCGAACGATCCCGCCGAGCTGGAGCTGGACGACGACCCGAGCGCGATGACCGCGCTCGACGTCTCGAACGTCCCCCTGATCGTCAGCGTCACCGAGGTCGGCCGCCGCGTGATCCTCGACGCGAGCGGCGCGGAGGAGGCCGTCGCGGGCGCCACGCTCCACGTCGCGGTGGACGCCGCGGGGCGCGTGCGGGGCGCGAGCATGGGCGGCCGGGGCGCCGTCGACGTCGCGCGCGCGAGGGAGATGACCGCCGTCGCGAGGGAGGCGGGGAAGAGGCTCATCGCCGCGGTCGACCGGAGGGTGCGAATCGCGGAGGCGGAGGCGGAGGCGAGGGGGGGTGGGGAGGGGGGCGAGGACGAGGACGACGAGGACGACGTCGAAGACATGGACGAGGGCGAAGGAGGCGCGGCGTAGCGGGATTTATCGATCATCTCCCGGAGGCGAGGCGACTGCGCAGTCCGTACGAGTGCGGCGATGCTGAGACCGCGATGATGAAAACACAGCTGTTATAAAAACGACTCGTGTCCTCGCGGTTTTCTCGGGGGAGACTGGGTCGAGACTGGCTCGAGACTGGCTCGAGGCGTTTGGCTCCGCTCCGGCCAAACTGGCTCCGTCGCGCTCCGCTCCGCTCCGTCGCGCGCTCGCTTCAGTGGAACTCCTCCTCCACGTCGTGGGGCATGGTGTCGCTCATCCCCCTGTAGTTCTTACTCGGCGAGTACGCGAGCAGGTTCCTGGCGTGGCTGGTGTACAGGCACGCGTACCTCTCGAGCTGGTGCGCGAACCGCGAGTTCTGGCTCCCGGTCTTCATCATCGCGCCCCACACCGGGTGGAACCCCGCGTGCAGATCCCGCATCTCGCGCCGGTGCTTCTCCTTGGCGGCGTCCGACTTGGCCAGCCACTCGTCGCGCTTCGACTCGGCGTCCCTCAGCACCTGCGCCGCCGACTCGGCGTCCCCGCCGTCACCCGCCGCCGCTCTCGCACCGCCACCCCCGCCACCACCACCGCCGGGATCGTTATCGATCCGCCACCCCAGGAGCTGCGCCCTGTCCCTCGCGTCGTCGCGCGTCCTTCGCAGTTCCCTCAAGACTCGGTACTTCCCCATCTCCTCCGCGCGCTTGCTGCACGCCATCTCGTGCGCGAGCTCGGGGACGACGAGCATCGTGCGCCACCCGAGCGTCTTCTTCGAGCGAAGGATGTCGCCGAAGATGTGGTCGCCCACGTACAAAACCTGGTTCCCCGTGTCCACGCCGAGCATCGCGTGCAGGTGCTTGAACGACCCGCCCTGGTAGATCTTAGACGACGCGTCCTCCTCGTCCTCCTCGTCCTCCTCTCGCAGCGTCGGCGCCTTTGAGCGATCCGCCGCGAAGGAACGCTTCAGCGCCTCGTCCGCGCCCTCGCTGGCGCCGATGGGGGTCATCGGCGCGCCGTCGTCGGTGTTGCGGAGCGCGGAGGTGACTGGGTCCACCTCGAAGATCGCGGCCCGTTCGTTCTCGAAGAATCCGGGCTTGCACGACCCGGTGACGACGGCGTCGAAGAGCCCCGTCCACGCCGTCGTCTTCTCCTCGCCCACCGCGCCGGCGACGAGGTAATTCATCACCACGTTCGTGAAGTCCCAGAGCGAGTTCGTGAGCAAGAAGACCTTCTTGCCCGAACTCTTCAGCTGCTTCAGCATGGGCACCAGGCTGTTGTCCGGGTGGATGAACCGGCCCGGGTCCTCCGCCACCGCGCGCTTCAGCGTCCCGTCGCGATGGCACAGATCCACCGACGCGCGAATCTCGTCGTACATCTGCCCGTAGGGTTTCTCGCGTAAGAATTCGTTAGGCGCATACGCGCGATCCCTCAGCTCCACGAGCTGGCAGAACAAGTACGTCTCGCCCAGGGAAAACAGCGTGTCCACGTTGGCGTACGCGTTGCCGTCGAACGCGTCCGGCTTGTTCACGTCGCAGTACGTCTTCAGGCGCTCCTCGGTGTCGAGCGGCTCGAAGCCGTGAAGCGCCACCTTGACGTACTTGTGCCGGTCCATCTTCAGGATGTTGCCGCGCTGCTTATCCACGACGAGGCCGCGCACCATGTACGCGTGGTCGTACTCGAACCGCAAAATCTCGCGCGGGTAGCCGTACACGTCCACGAGCTTCTGACACGTGGACTCGTACGCGAGCACCTCGAACGTCTCCGGCCGGTACATGGCCAAGGTGTAGTCCATGTCGAAGCCGACGGCGGCGATGGTCTCCATGTCCAGGCTGCGGTTGCAGAAGATGCGGTGGCGCGCGATGTCGGAGGCGACCGCGCTCGGCTCGAGGGGCAAGGACGAGAACTCCGAGGCGCTCGCGTCGTCGCCGTAGCGCGGGGTCGCCGCGTCGGCGTCGTCGTCCATGCTCGCCCACTCGCGCAGGTCCTCGGGCGGGGGGTCCGAGAGCGAGGAGACGTGCGTGACGTGCGTGGAGGCGCCGCGGGAGGAGGCGCCGTGCGACGATCCTCCGCGAACGCCGCGGAGGGCGCCGCGGGGGCGAGCCGAGGAGCCGACGTCGGACTGGTACCCGGGGGGCATCGCGAATCGCGTCGGCGTGGTCGCCCGCGCGGGTCCCCCGAGGGGGCTCGGACGCGAGGAAACGCCCCCCGCCGACGCGCACGCGCCGGGGGAGGCGCTGCCGAGGACGAGGCCGCGCGAGGAGGCGCGGTGGGCGCGCGCGGAGCAGCGCGCGCGGGTCGCGAGCGGGCGGAGCGCGCAAAGCGCGCGCATCGCGCGAGCGGGCGAGTGGAGGAGGGTGGGCGTGGAGAGGAGGAAGAGTCTCGGACCTGCGCGGGGGGAGGAGAGGTCCAAGAACGTCAGGCGACGGTCTCGGAACGTCCCAGATGGTCTTCGTTCGTCGGAAGAATCGTCGCGAAGCCGTCCGGAATCGTCGCCACCTTCGAGACTCGAGGAGGCGCGCGGAAGGCGCGAGGCGCGACGAGGCCCGGGAGAGGCCGAGGGGGGCCTCCGGCGGGCGGACGCGCGTCGGGGACGGAAAGGCGGGGAGGGGACGCGCACCCGTGCCTGCTCAGCCTCCGCGGGGCGACGCGATGTGTTGTGCTCCGCGCGTCCCTCCGCGGACGCGACAGGTCGCGCGGAGCAGGAAAGGAATCCGGGCGACTCCTCGCCGTGCGCCGCGCCTCGACCGATCGGGTTCACCGGGAGCGCCTCCGATGAACGGAACGCTCGACCCATCGCGCCGATCACCCGACGCGCGATCAACCTCGGTGCCACGTTGGCACGTCTCGCGCCATCTCACCCGCGCGAATCCGAGATCGACGCGGCGTGTGCGTTGTCGCGATATCGCGCCGCGAGCCTTGGCGCGCCACGTCGCGCGCGCGGGACGCATCGCCGCGCCGCGTCCGCCCCCCCAGTGCGTCCCGACGCGATGCCCACGCCGCCGATGACCACGACGGCGACGCGCGCGGCTCCCGCGAACGCGCTCGCGACCGCGCGCGCGCCGGCGTCGGGTCCCCGCGCGCGCGCGTCGCGCGTCCCGGCGCCGCGCGTCCTCCACGACGCCACCGCCGGCGTCGGTGTCCTCCTCCCGACGACCGCGCCGCGTCGCGGCGATGACCGACGACTCGGCGGCTCGGGGCTTCGTCGGGGTGGCTCCGCGCCCGCGCGTCTCCCCGCGCGCGTCCGCCACTCCTCCGCGCGCGCGTCCGCGAGCGCCCCCCGTCGCGGCGTCCCGTTCGCCTCGCCCGTTCCCGGGGTGGGCCGCGCGGTGGTGGGCCTCGGCCCGATTTCGATCGCGCTCGCGCCTCGTTCGCGCCGTCGTCGCCGCTCGCGAGCCATCACCGTCTCGGCTCGCGCGGGCGCGGGCGCGCTCGAGGCGCTCGAGCCCGCGGCGAACCTCCCGACGTCCTACTTCGCGGAGGACGACGCTTCGGCGTCGGCGTCGGCGGAGGTGATCATGCCGCCGCCGTCGAGTAAGCTCGCGGACGTCTTCCCGTACCTCTTCCGCGTCTCCGTCGCGCAGAGGGGCACCGCGCTTCGCCTTGGCCTCGCCGTCGCGTTCATGGTCGTGCAGAAGTCCACCGGTTTGGCCGTCCCGATCCTTTTCAAGCACGCGGTGGACCACCTGACGCAGGCGGCGATCTTGGGCAACACCGACGCGCTCGTCGCGTCGAGCCTCGAGGCGGCGGCGCTCGCGTTGGTCGCGTCGGGCGCGTTCAAAGCCGTCAGCGGTTTGGCGACGGAGCTCCGCTCGGTGGCGTTCACCCCCGTGGCGCAGGCCGCGGGTCGGCGGGTGGCGCTGCAGGTGTTCAACCACGTTTTGAACCTGGACCTGAGTTTCCACCTCGACCGGCGGACCGGGGCTCTGCAGCGGATCATCGATCGCGGCACGCGGTCGATCACGATGGTGTTTCGCGCCGTCGTCTTCACGTTCATGCCCACGGCGATGGAGTTGGTTTTGGTGTGCGCTTTGCTGTGGAACGCCTTCTCCTGGCACGTCGTCGCGGTCGTTCTGACGACGTTCGTCGCGTACGTGGGCTGGACCGTGCGCATGACGGGCGTGAGCGCCGAGCTGAGGAAGATCGCGAACAAGATGGACGGCGTCACCACGGGCAAGGCGGTGGACGCGCTGCTCAACTACGAGACGGTGTCCGTATTCGGCAACGTCGCGCTCGAGGCGAAGCAGTACGACGGGCTGCTTCGATCGTACCACGAGGCCGCGCTGGGCTCGGAGCGCGCCTCCTCCGCGCTCAACGCCGGTCAGGCGGTCATCCTCGCCGCGGGAATGACCGGCGTGTTGGCGTGCGCGGCGCTGGGCGTCGGGCGCGGAGGCGCGCACGCGCTGGGGCCTCTGACGGAGCGCGTGGGGGATTTGGTGATGGCCAACGGGTTACTCCTGCAGCTCTGGGCGCCGCTGCAGTTCCTGGGGTTCTTCTACCGCGAGCTCAGGCAGAGCCTCGTGGACATGGAGGCGATGTTCGAGGTGATGAGCACCCGGAGCAACATAAAGGACGGGTCCAAAGTGTTGGAGAGTACTTCTTCCGAAGGCGCGCCGCCGGAAGAAGGCGACGAGGACGCAAAAATTTCGTCGGAGGAGGCGAAAAAAAGGCCCACGCGACCTTTCGGCGCCAGGGTGAGCCTTAAGAACGTCCGGTTCGGGTACGGCCCCGACCGGGACGTCGTCCGCGGCGTCACCCTGGACGTCGCGCCGGGGCAGTCCGTCGGCGTCGTCGGCCCCTCGGGCAGCGGCAAGAGCACGCTGCTGCGACTTTTGCTCCGCGCGTACGACGTCACGGGCGGGTCCGTCGAGATCGACGGCGTGGACGTGAGGGAGCTCAAGCTGGACTCGCTCCGCGGGAACATCGCCATCGTCCCGCAGGACACGGTTCTGTTCAACGACACGCTGCGGCATAACCTGCGGTACGGGCGAGCCGACGCCGCCGAGGCGGAGATTTTGGACGCGGCCAAGAACGCGCGCCTCGACCAGACCCTGGACCAGATGCCCGAGGGGCTCGACACGATGGTGGGCGAGCGCGGCGTGAAGCTCAGCGGCGGGGAGAAGCAACGCGTCGCGATCGCGCGCGCGTTCCTGCGGTCGCCGAGGCTTCTGCTGGCGGACGAGGCGACGTCCGCGCTGGACACGGCGACGGAGGTGGGGATCCTGGCGAGCCTCGAGGACGTCGCCGAGGGGAGGACGGCGGTCTTCGTCGCGCACAGGCTCAGCACGGTGAAGAACTGCGACGTGATCGTCGTCATGGAGCGCGGGGAGATCGTGGAGAAGGGGACGCACCAGGAGCTCATGGAGGGGAAGGGGGAGGGGAGGAAGAGCGGCATGTACGCGAGCATGTGGGCCAGCCAGCAGGCGGAGATCGAGTGCGAGACCAAGCTCGAGGAGGCGAGGGAACAGAGCCCGGCGAGGTGAGAACGACCTTCTATTATCGCGTCGTACTCTCGCCCGGGGCGGGGCGCGCGGGTCGGCGGGAGCGGGGACGACGACAAGTAGTACATATATCACGCGTATTTATCTATCATCACGCCCACCGCCTACTGTGAAGGGGGGCGCGGCAGCTATACCTATATAAAAGGGCATTCTATTCCACCACCTGTCGCGATCGACGTCTACGACGCGCTTCTACGTAGAGACCTCATCTGCGTCGGCGGCGGTTCCTTCCCGGGACCCCTCCTCGAGTTCGAGACGACGCCTCCGCCTCCAGTACCCTTCGCCGTACTCGGCGTAGAGTTCCTCCCCCGGTTGGATCGCCCGGAGCGTGCGCACGCGCGCGAGCCTCGCCTCGGGGTCCTTCACGAACCGTACGTTGCGTTTTTCGCCGTCGCTCGAGAGATTGTCGTTGATGAACCGGGCGAGGTACCCGACGCGCGACGTCGCGTCGACGTGCACGTTGAAGTGGAGCGCCATGAGGTAATCCTTCCGAGCGACGCGCCGCGCCTCCATGAACGTCAGGACGTCGCCGCCGTACGTGCACTTCTCGAGGACGTGACCCGCGGGGAACGCCGTCGCGGCGAACAGACCGTTTCCCGCGCCGGGGATGAGCGACGGAAGGACCCGGAGGGGGGAGGAGGCTGAGGGCGAGGGGGAGCGCGGTGGGAGACGCGGTCAGATGAGGGGGGGAGGGCCACGCGGGGGGACGCGGCGGGCGAGCCGTCAGCGCGCCGTACCCGTCGCGCGAATCGCGTCCTCCGCCGTCGCCCCGGGGGGGAGGTCCAGGTCCGGCGGCGGACGGTGGCGCGCGAACACCATCGCGCGGCGAGGCCGACGCGCGGCGCGCCGCGCGCAGTGCCGGGGAGGGCGGCGAGTCGATCGAACGAAAGTCGTCCTGTTGTCGTGGTAGTGTACAAGTGTGTTGATTAAAAAAAAATCCCGCGGGCGGGGCGGCCCCCCTCCCCCTCGTCTCCCTCACTCGCACGCGAGCTTGTTGTCGAAGCTCGTGAGGCATATGGCGAACGCCTGTAGCGCGCTCATCGGGTACGCGTAATCCATCGTGAAGACGTCCTTCCCCACCTTCCCGAACTGCAACAGGACGTCCTCGCGCTCGTCGTCCTCGTCCACGAGTTGAAAATTTTTCACGCTCGCGTGCGTCACCCGCCCCGCGAAGTTCAAGCAGTACGCCTGCATCTGCTCGTTCCACTTCGGGGACTTATTCTTGAGCACGATCAAGTCCTCCTTCATCCCCTTCTTCGCCGTGTCGAGAACTCCCTCCGTGCCTTTCGCGTCGATCGGGCGAAACACCGCGCGTTGCCCGCTTCCCGGGTCGACCCTGGGAATGGCGGCGGACATCTTCCTCGGGCCGCGCGTTCCCAGGACGTTGTACTCGTACGTCACCGCGCCGAGCTCCGTCCGCTCCGGGATCTGCGCCGAGCCTTCCCCGAAGTGTTTCTCCCCGGGCTTCGCGCCCTTGTCGTAGATGGTGAACTCCGAGCCCACGAAGTTCGAACGCAGTTTCCCGAAGTAGTTCCCGCTCTGCCGCGCCAGGTCTTCCTCGTCGAGCGAGATGACGTAGTTGCTCGACTTGCTCTTCTTGCGCTTGCGCGCCGAGAGCAAAAACTCAGCCTTCTCGCTCGGCTCCCCCGGCTTCGTCCCGGGCGCGTCCAGGTAGAGGAAGTACTCCGGGTACCGGCTCCCGCCGAGCTTCGAGAACACCCCGCCGCCCCCGCCCTTCCGCCGGATGATGTGGCACTGCACCGGCCCGGACCGCGGGCCCGGCGCGGTGAGAAACATCCGCTTATCCCGCGTGTCCACCTTGGCGGGCCTCGGTCGGTTCGCCAGCCGACGCGCCCGGCCCCCGAGCTTCTCCGCCTCCGCGAGCTCCCTCTCGCGCTCGCGCCGCTTCTCGAGCTCGCGAGGATGCACGCCCCCGGTCGGGTCGTACTCGTCCGAGAGACCCTGCGCGTCGAGGTCGCGCGCCAGAGCCTCCGCCCCCGGGGATAACGCGCGCCCCGACCGCGAGGACGCGGAGGACGTCGGACCCCCGATGCCCGTGCCGCGCCGCTTCGGGGACTCCATCGGAATCGTCTCGATGAGGTCCTCCTCGTCAAACGCGTGCACGCGATCGTCGCCCGGGGAGCCCCCGGAGCTTCTGGTGTTCTCCCCAGACGTGGGCGAGCGCATGAACCCGCCCGTCCCGCGCGGGGCGATGCCGGACGCGTGCCGCCGAGGCGAGGAGGGGGGCTCGCGCGAGGGAGGGCCCCCCATACTATTTCCCGTCGAAGGCGCGAAGGCGTTTTGTTGGAACGACGCCGACGCCGGCGCGTCGCGATCCCGATCCCCTCCCGCGCGATCCCGGGGGACGCCGCCGCCGCCGGCGCCGACGCCCGCCCCCGGGAAGCCGCCGTACATGGTTCGCGGTTGCGCCGGCTGCGACGGCGGCCTCGGCCTGCTGAACCCCCCCGGCGCGGCGGCGGTGAACCCCGCGGGTCCGGTCGGGGGCTCGTTCTGCGCGACGACGCCGCTGTGCATCTGGCGCTCGCGGCGCTTCTGCGCGGCGAGTTGGCGCGCCTTCTTCGCCTTCTCGGCGGCGGAGACGCGCTGGGCGGTCGGCGGAGCACGCGCGGGTTCCTCGTCGCCGAAGAGGTCCTCGTGGAACGTCGCGGGGCTCTCGTGGCGGCTCGTGGAGACGCCCGTGCCCGGGCGCGAGCGCGAGGCGGTGGAGGCGCCCGGGGGCGGACGAGGGGCCGCCGCCGACGAGAACGACCCGACGGTGCGCGCGGACCCGGGCCGAGTCCCGAGCGACGACGTGCCGGCCGCGCGTCGGGAGGGATCCGCGGGGGGCGCGCGGGGGGGCGCCGCCGCGCGGCGGCCGGAGGTGGGCGGGCGGGCGGG
>MDSW01035042.1_pt1 | contig 20069 bp, 6 predicted proteins | sample 811171 | NCBI WGS metagenome assembly MDSW01 (sample SAMN05326641, study PRJNA326480) | marine metagenome | isolation source: seawater | place: Atlantic Ocean: North West | collected 2012 | reverse complement strand
GCTCCGGCTCGCGCGCGGCGGGCCTGAGGGCGTCCTCGCCGGCGATTTCGCCGGCGAGAATCGCGCCGACGCCCGGGAACTCGAACGGCTCACCGCCGGCAGCCTTGAGCGTGAGCGGCGCGCACCGCCTGAACCGCTCGTCGTCGTCGAGGCTCGACCCCCCGGGGGCGAGGAGGTCGTCGTCGCGATCGTTCTCGGAGAACTGCACCACCTGGTGGTGGAACTTGCTCGGGTCGAGGCCGAGGCAGTCGGCGATGCGCGCGGCGTCCGTGCCCTCGATGGGCTGGCACAGGCGCGAGACGACGGGGTGCACCTGCTGGGTGAGGTAGTAGTGCAGGTCGAGCTTGAGGCCGGACCCGGGAGCGGTGACCTCGTCCGGGTGGTACGCGCGGTCGGCGAGGCCTTTGCCGCCCGCCGCGCCGGAGGCGCGCCCGGCGGCGACGTCCTCGGCGCTCGCCTCCGACTTCACCGCGACGACGTACGGCACAGTCTCGCCCTGCTGCGTCCCCTCGTGCTTGCCCTGGGCCTTGAGGCGGAGCGCCACCTGGACGTGCGCCTGATTCGCGGCGTCCGGGTAATCCTCCGGGCGCTTCGTGAGCTGCTTGGTGATGACGAACTGGTCCATCGTCACCGCCCCCGCGACGAGGTCCTCGCGGCACTTGCGCAGAGACTCGTGGATGTCCTCCACGACGTCCTCGGCGGCGCGCCCGGAGAGAATGAGGTTCAGCGCGAGGTTGCCCTGCGCCTTGGCGAGCGGGGACCAGTCGCGGCGGACGATGTCGAGGCCCTTCTGCTCCATCACCGTCGTCACCCCGCCGGCGCCGTCGGCCGACGCCTCCACCTTGAGCGCGGCGTACTTCTTCTTCTTGAGCAGGAGCATGGACTTGTACACGCCGTCAATCTCAATCTCGAGCAGCTTGTACCGCTTGTTCACCTCCTTCTTCACCGCGTTCCCCACCTGCATCACCTCCGCGAGGTTGTTGCTGTTGGTGTTGATCATGATGGAGTCGGTGTCGCCGTAGATGACGTCCATGCCGAGCGTCCCCTGCGCCAGATCCACGGTGGACTGCAGAATCTCCCGCCCCTGCGTCGTCGTGAGCTCGGCGAGCGGTTTGGCGTAAAACCGACTCGCGGCGAAGCCCAAGCACCCGTACATCGAGTTCGCCGTCAGCTTGAGCGCGAGCTGGCGGATGTCCAGCTGCTGCCTCACCGCGGGGTTGCGCTCGGACTTGATCATGTTCTTCACCTCGCGGCGCCTCTGCACGAGCTTGCGAATCACCTGCGGCAGCACCGCCGCGTTGGGCCCGCCGGGGCCCCCAGCCGGCGGCTCGGGAAGCGCGACGGGCGGCGGCGGCGCGCTCGGGTCCTCCGCATCCTCCACCCGCGGGCGAGCGACGGTCGTGAAGCAGATGTCGTACTCCTGGATGATGCTCGGGTACAGCGAGTTGAAGTCGAGCATGAGCACGTACTTATCGTAGAGGCCCTTCTTCGGCTCCAGGACGAGGCCGCCCGCGTACGCCGGGCCCCCCTTCTTCTTCCCGGCTTTGACGCCGCCGCCCTCCTCGGGGTCGCCGCCGTCCGCGCCGTCGAAATCGCCCCCGCCGGTGTTCCCGCGCCCGAACTTGCGCTCCTTCGCGCTGAGCTTGTCCGGGAGCATGAACTTCCTCGCGTGGAACTCGTGCAGGAGGAGGTACTCCACGCGCTGCGCCCGCGTGTGCTGCAGGGTCTTGGCCCAGAGGTTGCCCGCGATGTTCGAGAGCTGCCTCGTGAGCGGGAGGACGGAGAGGTGGAAGAGCAAACCGAGGGAGAGCCACGCGTCGTGCTCGGTCGCCTTGGTCAGGCTCAGCAGATCCTGCGCGCTCGCGAACTTCGCGGGGACGTCCGCGCTGGGCACCTCGTGCCTGGTCATCTTGAGCTGGTTCCGGGCGAGGGCGGTGAGGGTGTAGGACACCTCCTTGACGAAATCCCTCGCGCTCAGGTACGTGTCCGCGAGCAGCCGCCCCGCCATGCACGACAGCGCGCCCAGCCCGGCCCCGCCGCCGTAGCTCTGGCCGCCGCCGCCGAGGTTGGGAAAGCGCGTGCGCTTCAGCCTCCCCACCCGGGACCAGTGCGGCACCTTGTTCGCCTGGAGGCGGTGCAACAACACGTCGAGGTCGAAGCCCGCGACGTTGTGCCCGACGACGACGTCGGCGTCGAGCTGGTGCAGCCGCGCGAGGAGAAAGCTGAGCAGCCCGCGCTCGGAGGTCTGCGAGCTCAGCACCACGGACTTGGTCCGGCGCGCGACGGGGTGCTCGGTGTTCTCCTTCGCGACGACCTGGTCCCAGCCGGGGGGCATGGAGACGCCGTCGAGGCGCCGGACGGCGGAGAAGTGCCGCACCGACTCCACCGAGTTCAGCGTCGCCGTCGGCGTGGGCTGGTCCACCCGCACGCCCCGCACGTACACCACCGACGCGGACGCGATCTCGTTCACGTTCTGTCTGTGGTTCACCACGGTCTTGAGGTTCAGCGCCGCGACCGTCAGCGCGGGCGGCTCGCGGTGGACGCCGTCGGAGCCGGTGTCCGGCGGGCGCACGGATTTGTGCGCGTCCGGGAGGGTCACCTCGAGCTTGCACCACGACTTTTGCTGCGCTGCGGGCGTGATCGCCGCGCCCTTGAGCGCGACCCAGGACGGGCCCATGATCTTGGACTTGATCAGGAGGTGTTCGAGCATGGGCGTCTGCGTGCCGAGGACGCACGTGAACGTGCGCCCGCGGACGTCCGCGGGGAGGGGCGCGTTCGCGGCGGGGTAGCGGACCTTGACGACGTACTGCGACCCGCGCGGGACGTCGCCTCGCTCGAAGCAGTACGACCGCTTCACGGGCTTCATCGAGAAGTGCTCGACGCCGCGCGCGAGGAGCATCTCGCGGAGCTCAGCCTTGACGTCGGCCGCGCGAAGCTGCAGGGCGCGGAGTAAGGCGCCCTTGGCCTTCCTCGCGGCGGTCCGCGCGGCTTCGAGGGCCTCGGGGTCGGCGGCGGCTCGCGCGACGTCGCGCTGCGCCGCCGCGAGAGCGTCCTCCAGGTCGGAGAGTTCATTCTCGGGGTCCGCGAACGTCTCCGGGGTGGGGACGACGAACATGCACCGCTGCATGTTGGTGACGACCGCGCACGCGCTGACGGTCTCGCCGGAGGGTTTCCGCGCCTCCACGGGGACGCGGCCGAAGAGGAACACCGTCCCGGGGGCGGAGATGTCCTCGTGCGCGTCGAGGAGGAAAAACGGAAGCGAGTCGTCGGCGTCGAGGGGCAAAGACCCGTCCGCGGCCATCGTCGCGGGGGCGGCGTCCTCGGCGACGTCCGCGGAGGTGGCCTCCGCGGACGAGAACACCGCGGCGTACGCCTCCGCCGCGCCGGGCGCCGCGGGGGTCTTCGCGCCCGCCGCCGCGCCCGCGGCGACGACGGCGGCGTCCGCCGCCGCGGGCGCCGCCCTCGCCGCCTCCGTCTTCTCCGCGGTTTCCGCGGACGGCTTGAGGATCGACTTGGACCTGGACGCCGCCGACACGGCCGCGGGGGACGGCGGCTCGTCGTCCGCGTCCATGTCGGCGGCCTCCTCGCGCTGAGACCCGGCGCCGTCCGGCGGCGAGAGCGGGGGCGGGATGAAGTAGTCGTCGTTCTCCTCCTCCGCCGCCTTCGCCGTCGCCTTCGCCTCGTCGGCGAACGTCACCCTCGGCGTGGGCCTGGGGTGCGCGGGGGGCGCGGCGGCCGCGCGCGGCGCCGAGGGGGTCACCGCGCTCGGCTTCATCGTCGTCGCGGGCGTCGCCGCCACCGAGGGGGGCTGGCGGCGGAACGCGTTGGGCGGCTGCGCGGGGTAGGCGACGGGCGCGGCGGGCGCCTGCGGCGCCTGCGCGCGGCGAAAGGCGGGCGCCGGGGCGGCGTCCGCGCCGCCGACGCCGGCGAGGATATCCTCCAGCAGCGAGTCCGCGTCCTGCGCGGTCTCCTGCGCGGCGAGGTGGCCGCCGTCGGGGGCCTTACGCTTGGACCCGAGGCCCGCGGCGGCGGCGGCGGCGTTTTTCGCGAACATGTTGGCGAGGCGCTGGCGATCTCTCTTGTCCGCCTTGCTCGCCTTCTTCGCCTCCGCGGGCTCGCCGTCCGCGCCCTTGCGGCGCTTCTTTCCGTCCGCGGCGTCCTCGCCCTCGTCGTCGGACGCGCCGGGCGCGGGCTTGGACCAGTCGTCCTCCTCGCCGATGTCGACGTAGCTGCGCGAGGGAACGCGCGGGGGGGCGGGGCGCGCGGGGTGCGGTTTGAAATCGGGCATCCGTCAGAAGGCGCGCGGGGGTGCCAGGATTGGTTTTTTGAACGCGCGCGAACGGCGGGGAGGGCGAACGCGGGGAACGGGAAGGGCACGCACTCGTCCCCGTCCTCGCCTACGACGAATCCGCCGTACTCCTCGCGGCGCTTGTTGACGATCTTGGCGTACTCCTCGTCCGTCACGACGTCGTACACGGCGTTGTCCTCGGCCTCGGCGACGGTGTCGATGCGCTTGAGGCCCTTCTCGCGCAGGTTCTTGAGCTGCGCGGCGGCAGCCTCGGCCTTCGCCGCCTTGTTCGCGCCGCGGCGCGACGGTCTGTCCATGACGTCGGCCGGAGACGCGTCCGCGCGGTTCTCGATGCGACGACCGCGCGCGCGACGGACGCAGATGTCGGGTCGCCGTGCAATGTGGCGGGCCGCGCGCGCTCGCCGCTTCCGAGATTTTCAAATCCCGCGCTAGAACTGGCCCACAACCCAGCAGCAGCGCAGACGCGCGCGACGACGACTGCACGTCGCAACTGCGCGCGCGCCCGCGATGATGAGTTGCTCAGGTCAATCCGCAGCGCGCCGGGCGGCGATTTCGTACGGGGTCCGTCGTCGCGTCCCCCCGCGCGCCCTCTCCGCGCCGCGCGCTCGCGTCGCCCGCGCGCGTCGTCGCGGTCGCGATGCCCGCGTCGTGCGCCGGCGCGTTCGCGCGCCTCGCGGCCCCGCGTCGCTTCTCGTCGCGCCCGCCCGCGCCCTCGGGTCGCGTCCTCGCCTCGCGCTATGCGTCGCGCGCCACGTGGACGACGGCGCGTCGTCGTCTCGCGTCCGCGCGCCCCCCGGCCGCGTTCCCCCGCGTCGTCGCGTCCGCGCCTCAGACGCCTCGGACGCTTCCGACGCGTCGCCCGCTTCGGCCGCTTCGGCCGCGTCGGACGCTTCGCCCCCCCCCTCCCCCCCCGTCGGCGTCCGCCCCCTCCTCCTCCTCCTCCTCCTCCTCCTCCTCGGTCGCGACGGACGCGGACCCCCCCGACGAGGACGACTGGGTCGCGCGCGACCCCGCGTTCGTCCGCGCGCTCCCCCTCCGCGTCGGCGCGGCGTCCGCGTTCGCGCTGCTCCTCAACCGCCTCCTCTCCGGCGTCGCTCCCGTCGCGGACGCGGGCTCGGCGCAGAGCCGCGCGGACGTCCTCTGCCTCGCCATGGCGGGATGCCTCGTCCTCACCGGCCTCACCTGGATCGCGCTCACCCCCAAGCCCCCGCGCGCCGTGAAGCTCAGGGGCGCCGACCTTTCCTCCCCGCCCTGGATCGACCCGAACCTCAGCGACGACGCCAAGGCCGAGCTCGCGTGGGTGTGGGACGCGGTGAGAACGGCCACCAAGTGCGGCGCGTTGGCGGTGTTCCACCGAGGGAGGATCGCCATGCGCGCGGGCGTCGTCCCGGAGACGGACGCCGCGAGCGCCGTCGCGAGGGCCGTCGCGAGCGCCGAAAACGCCGCCGCGAAGACGCGTCGCGTCGCGTCCGACGCCGGGGGACCCGAAGCGTCCGACGCCGCGCCCGAAGCGTCCTCCTCCACTTCGGCCGGATTGATCGTCCCCGGGCCGATCTGCGAGCGCGCGATGGCGAGCGGGGGCGGGAACTACCTCGCGAACCTCGCGCTGTTCCCGGGACGGGTGGAGTTTGAGGCGTACCTTCCGTCGAACGCGCAGGCGGTGGCGGTGACGCCCGTGGGGGGGGAGGGCGTCGCGGTGTTCGCGAGCGGGACGCAGAGGGGGTTCACGCCCGCGGACCAGGCGTGGTTCGCCGTCGTCGCGGAAAAGCTCGACGTCGCGTTGGGGGGCGGGGAGGGGGGAGGGGGCTGAACGGAGTCGACTCTACTAGGATCTCGTCAAGTTATTCATTTTTTACGTACGTAATGGCGCCACCCTCGGATGCCACACGCGCGCATCTTCCGCCGCGCGCGGCGCTCGCGGTGCTCGCGGGGGTCCCGTTCCTCGGGGGATGGCGGTCCGGACGCCACCGCTCTCCGAGGGCACGCTCGTGGACGCGGCGTTACGGTGCGTGCGGCCGCGCGAGGGGCTCGACGGTCTCGACGTCGCGCCGCGCGTCTCGGGTCTCGACGCGCCGTCCGTCCCCGCCGCCGCCCGCGTCTCGCGCTGACGTGTCGCCCCCCCCCCCCCCCCCCGCCGCCGCAGGGTGCTGAACACGCCGAGCCCGCACGATAAGGCGGCGCTCACGCGCGAGATCGTCGCGCTGTGGGACTCGGGCGCCATCGCGAGGGCGTACGACCCGGAGGCGCCGAGCGAGGAGCCCCCGGAGAGGCCGGCGAGGTGCGATCCTCTCCCCCCCTCATTTCTCCCACCCTCGTCTCTCATCGACGTATTCACATCCGGCGTATCGTCGTCGCCCGCCCGCACCTCCCCCCCCTCATTGACGCGATCCCTCCGATTCCTCCGACCTCATCTTACCGCTTCTCAGGGACGACGGCGTCGCTTTGGTGGCGCCGAACAAGGCCCCCCGCCTCGGCAAGGGCGGCTCCGCGGCGTCGCGCGTCGCCATCCTTCACTCGCTCGCGCACATCGAATCCTGGGCCATCGACCTCGCGTGGGACGCCATCGCGCGCTTCGGCCGCGCGCGCAAGATGCCCCGCGAATTCTTCGACGATTTCGCCCGCGTCGCGCTCGACGAGGCGCGGCACTTCGCGGCGCTCTCCGACCGCCTCGAGGAGCTGGGCAGCCGGTACGGCGCGTTGGCCGCGCACGACGGGTTATGGGACTCCGCGTCCGACACCGCGCGCTCGCTCGAGGCGCGCCTCGTCGTCGAACACTGCGTCCACGAGGCGAGGGGGCTCGACGTCCTCCCGGGAACCATCGCCAAGTTCAGAGACAACGGCGACGAGCGGAGCGCGACGCTGTTGGAGTCGACGGTGTACCCCGAGGAGGTGACGCACTGCGTCGCCGGCGTGCGATGGTTCACCTACCTGCACGCGAGGGGCGACCCGAGCGCGGGGGACGCGCCGTACGAGCCGAGGGAGGAGCCGGGGTCGAACCACGCCAAGGACCCGCTGCTCGCGCGGTTCCACGACGTCGTCTGGGCGCACTTCCGCGGCGTCCTCAAGCCGCCGTTCAACGACGAGGCGCGCGCGGAGGCGGGGTTCGGGAAGGAGTGGTACGAGCCGCTGTGCGCGAGGCCGGAGTGGGAGCGGAAGGAGGCGAACGACCGGCGCGTCGAGGGGCGGGGGACGGGGGGGACGGAAGGGGGGCGGGGTGCGGACGAGTAGCGCGCGTTCCGACGCGGCGTCGGCGGACCGCAGGAGCGCATTGCGAGAGCGTCTCGAGCGTCTCGAGCGTCTGGAGCGTCTGGAGCGTCTGGAGCGTCTGGAGCGTCTTGAGCGTCTTGAGCGTCTTGAGCGTCTGGAGCGTCTTGAGCGTCTTTCGCTAATACAAAAAATGTTGAGTGTAGACTCGCTCGCGCTCCTCACCAGGGAATCTGCAGGCCGTCTTCGCAGTTGATGAAGAGTCCGTTGTGCTCCGGGTCCATGAGCTTGATTTCGTGCAGGACGCGCTTGGCGCCCATGCTCGCGTCGACGGCGCCCTCGACCTCCCAGATGTGTTCGTACTTCTTCGTCATCCCCGTCTTGTTGAATCCCGGGTGGAGCATCTGCACCATCACGCCCTTCGGCGCGAGCTCCTGCGCGAGCAAGACGCCCCCCATGTTCGCCGCGGACTTGCTCATGTGGTGCCCGTAGTCGTGCCCCGTGGGGTTCTGCACGACGCGCCACGCCACGGAGCCGCCCTGCGAGGTGATCATGGCGATCTTCCCCCCGGGCGCCTTGATCTTCCCCGCGTTCCACAGCGCGGAGGAGACGCGGAGGGGGCCGACGGCGCAAATGTCGATCATCTTGAGCTCCTCCTCGAAGTTCATCGTCTCGATCGTCTCGAGGGGCTCGTAGAAGTATCCCGCGTTGTTGATGACGACGTCGAGGGGGTCGGCGACGCTCTCGACCATCTTCGCGACGGACGCGGTGTCGGTGACGTCGCAGTTCTCGATCACCTGCACGCCCAGGGCGGCGAGCTCGTCGTTGCTCGAGCGGCACGTCACGACGACGCTCGCGCCGCACTCGACGAGCTCCTTGACGAGAGCGAGGCCGATGCCGCGGTTGCCGCCGGTGACGAGCACGCGCTGGCCCTTCAGGAACGACCCGTCGAAGTACTCCGTCGTGAGCATGCGCGCGTTGTTCTCGGCCTTGCCCTTGGCGAACCGAGCGGGCTGATCCGCCATCGTGAAGTGGTCACCCTCGGGGATCTTGGCGCCCATCGCGCGCGTGACCGTGCGGACGGAGGCGCGAGCGGGCGCGGCGCGGCGAGCGAGGACGCGGGAGAGCGCGAAGGAGGAGGAACGGGCGGCGAGAGCCATCCCGGGGGCGCGCGCGAGAGAGGTGAGAAGCGACGCGGCGTGAGAGGACTGACTCGTTTTATCCATTTCTTCCGCCGCGACGACAGTGGAGGCCGCGCGCGACGTCGCGTACACGTACGTCGTCGTCGCGTTCCTTGAGTCGGTTGATCTCGATCGTCTTGGCCGCGAGATCCACGCGCTCCACTCCTGGGTGCGCTCGGTCGGTCGGCGCGCGCGCGCGATCGCGGCGCTTCCGCGCTTGCGATGAGTTTTCTCTCTCGCCTCAAGGGCTTCGACGCGCACGCCAGGCCTCAGGCGCACCTCACGCGCAAGACGACCGCGGGCGCGGTGGTGACGCTCTGCGGCCTGGGCCTGATGGCGATCCTGTTCCTGCACGAGCTCGCGGGGTACCTGCTTCCCGAGCGCGTCGTGACCATGGGCGTGGACTCCACGCGCAACGAGCTCCTCCGCATCGACGTTGACATGTCCTTCCCGGGCCTCCCGTGCCACGTCCTGACCCTCGACGCCCTGGACGCGAGCGGCAAGCACGAGGCGGACGTGCGGGGGGCGCTGCACAAGGAGCGCGTCGCCGCCAACGGCACGAGCCTCGGCGTGTTCGAGTCCCACGTCGAGGACGACATGCTGGGATTCATCCGGTTCGTCCGCGCGGCCGCGCAGCGAGGAGGACGCCTCCTCCCGGACGACTCGCCCCGGATCAAGAGGGTGGAGGCCATCTCCGCGGCGCTGCGCTCCAGAGAGGGATGCCGCGTCTTCGGCCACCTCGCCGCGCAGCGCGTCGCGGGCAACTTCCACGTCAGCGTCCACGGCCAGGATTGGGAGACGCTCCAGATGGTGTACGACAAGGTGGCGCACATCAACGTCTCGCACGTCATCAAGCGACTGAGCTTCGGGGAGGATTACCCGGGGAAGGTCGACCCGCTCAACGGGTTCGTGCGCGTCGTGGAGAAGGGCGAGAACAGCGGCACGTACAAATATTTCCTCAAAATCGTCCCCGCGAGGTACGCGCGCGATCGCGCCGCGCTCAGAGCGCTCTCCGCGATGAACAAGAGGGAGTCGAGCGACGCGAACGCGAACGGGGGACGCACGGGTGTAGGGTCGCGAGGAGGCCCTGACCTCGGGGGCGCCGGGACGCTCGGGCGGACGCGGGCGAAGCTTCGCTCGGCGGGGGTGGTGGAGACGAATCTGTACTCGGTGACGGAGTACTTCAAAGCCGCCGAGGGGTGGTCCGAGGGAGGCTTACCGGCGGTGTTTTTCATCTACGACCTGAGCCCGATCGTGATGGAGGTGAGCGACGCGCCGAAGAGCCTCGGGCACTTCCTCGCGAGGTGCCTCGCCGTCGTGGGGGGGGTGTTCGCGGTCACGGGGATGACGGACAGGTGGATACACAGGGCGGCGGAGCTCATGAGCAAAAACGCGTGATGAGGGCAGTTCCGTAGTCTCGTCGTCGGTGACGAAAAAAAAATTTTGTCGCCGCGCTCTACTGACTCGCCACGCGCACTTCTCGCATCTCCTCCTCGTCGATCTCCTCCCAGTCCCCGTCCTCGTACTCGACGCGGTACAGCTCGCGGTCGCGGTCGTACCCGACGACGACGCCCGAGAAGAAGCCGTGCCTCCCGAACGATTTGCTCACCGCCGAGCCGACGACGCGCTCGCCGCGCTCGCCGAGCGAACCGCCCTCATTCGCCGCGGGAGGAGGCCCTCGTCGGGAGGCCCTCGTCGGCTCGCGCCGCGAACGTTTCGACCGCGACGCCGCGAGCGCCGCCGCCGCCGCCTCCGCGCTGGCCTTCCGGCGAACGCGGCGGCGTTTCCGAAGAAGCCGGTCTCGGGGGGGAGGCTCGGGGGACCCGCCGCCTTCCACCCGGGCGGCGTTTTCCTCGGCGTCGTCCTCGGCGTCGTCCTCCTCCTCCTCCTCCTCCTCCTCGTCCTCGTCCACGACCTCGTCCCCTTCCTCGAGCTCCTCCTCGTCCCGATCCCCCCCCTCCGCGACCTCCACGTTCCCGCGCGCTCTCGCCTCGCCCGCCTCCGCGCGGTCCGTCGCTCGCGCGCTCGCTCGCGCCGCCGCGCGTTCCAGCTCCGCGTCCACGTCCCCCTCGAGGGCGTCGTCGAGGATGAGCGTGCACCCCGCGAGCCACCGCTTGGCGTGGTCCGCCGCCTCCACCCTCGCGCCGACCCAACGCCCCTCGCACCGAAGCGGGACGTAGAAGCACCCGTCCTGGGGCACGTACGCGCCCTCGAACTCGCCGCCCCAGTTCGGCGCGGGGATTTTTTTGTCGGACGAACCTTTTCGCGGAGACGCCGAAGACGCGTTGCGCTCGCGCGGCACGGGACGACCGCACGCGGTCCGAAGCGCCGCCGCCTGGACCCGCGGGACGACGAGCACGGAGAGCGGCGAGCCTCGCGCGTTCGCGGAGCTTCGCGCGTTCGCTTCGCTCAGCGTCGCGAGGTAGGACAGGTGGTCCCCGACGGCGCGGCGCCGGAGCCGCGCGAGCGTCGCGTCGCGGTCGTCCGCGCCGGCGAGGAACCCTCGCCCGCACGCGACGCACCGAGGACCGAAGCCCTCGGAGGGCGCGGGAGTGATCGCCGGATCATCCGCGGAGCGATCCGCCTCGGGAAGGGGTACGGATACGACGCCCTCATCGGGTCGCGCGCTTCGGGTCGCTTCGGGTCGCTTCGGGTTTTCGGTCGAAACCGCCGCCGCCTTCGCCGCGGCGGGATCCGGCGCCGGGTCGGGGCCGGGCTGCGTCCCCCCCGAGAACGCGTCGTCGAACCCCGAGAGGTCCTCGAGGAGGACGTCCGACGACCCGCGCGCTTTTAGGCCCGGCTCGGGGACGAAGTCGGACTGAGCGAGCGGCGGTCGATCCTCGAGGAGGACCCCGCGCGCCCCCGGGTCCTCGCGCGCCTCCGCCGGGGCGAACCCTCGAAACTGCTGCGTCGCGCCCCACCCCGACCCGCCGCCGGACCCTCGCGGTCCCGGCGCGGCGGCGCCCCACGCGGCGGCGGCGGAGGAGAAGGAGGGCCGCGCGTCGCGAGGTGTCCGATCGCGATCGGAAGGTTCGGAAGGTTCGGAAGGTTCGGACGGTTCGGAAGGATCGGAAGGTTCGGACGGTTCGGACGGTTCGGACGGTTCGGACGGTTCGGACGGTTCGCCGGGCGCGCTCGCGTCTCGCGGCGTCGGCTTCGGCGCGTCCGCCTCCAGGGTCGGCGGGTCGCTCAGCGTGCTCCGCGCGGACGTCACCTGCGTGTCCGCCGCGCGTCCGACGCTTCGGTCCGGCGGCGGGTCGAGCGGCGGAGGGATCGGCGCCGAAGCCCACCCGACGCGTCCCGTCGCAGCTCGCAGCTCGCCGCCGAGCCCGCCGCCGCGCCCGTCGCCGCGCGCCTCCAGTTCCTCCTCGAGCGGCGACGGCGAAACGAGCGACGGATGTGTTCGCGGCGGCGGGGACGAGGCGCGGTCGGGATCGTCCCGCGTCCTCGGCGCGAAGAAGTGTTTGATGCCCGGTCCGGTCGCGTCGAGCGCTTTGGGCGGCGCGCGCGCGGGTCTCTTCGCCTCCTCCCCGTTCGCCTCCGCGCGTTCTTTCTTCGCGCGTTCGTTTCTGAGCGCGTTCGCGAGGGTCTCCGCGGGTGGTTTTTCCGGCGGGCGTTCCGCGCTCCTGGCTCGGAAGAAGGCGCGGAGGCCCGCGACGGACTCTTCGAACGACGCGCACTCGCGCAGGCTCGGCCTGAGCCATTTCGGGAGGTGTCGCGCGAGCCCCGCCCCCCCGGGGCCTCCGCCCTGGTCCCCGCTCGTCCCGCCGTACCGTTCGTCCGCGAGGATGATCGCGCCGTGGTCGTCCCTGTGCCGCAGGCACCGCCCGACCGCCTGGTTGAGCGCCCGGAACGCCTGCAGCGAGTACCACCGGTCCCCCGTGAGCAGGCCCCGGGTCCGCGCGCCGTCGTCGTTGTATCGCCGCTTCAGCTCCACCCGCGCGTCCTTGACGTTCGGGTACGGGATGCCCACGACGATCACCGCGCGCGCGTTCGCGTCGGAGAAGTCGATCCCCTCGGAAACCTTCCCGCGGCACACCGCGAGCAGAACCGCGCCGCGCGACGCGGACCCGCGAGGCGCGGGGGCGTTGGCGTGCGGCGCGGCGCGCGCGGAATTCTTCACGCACCTGTAATATTTCGCGAGGAGTTGGTCCAGGGGCGACGACGACGAGGAGGAGGCACCCCCGCCGCCGCCCCCGCGGCCGCCTCCTCGCCCCCCCCGGCCTCGCCCCCCGCGGCCGCCTCCTCGCGCCCCCGCGTCCTTGCCGTTGTTCCTCGGCTCCTGGAAGATGCGCTTCCCGGTCGTTCGCTCGATGCGTCGCCACGCGCCCGTCCGCCGCCACCGCTCGGCGACGCGCTCGAGCGCGGCGTACGACGGGAAAAACATCAACGCGCCGTGGGGAATCTCCTCGCACCACCGCTCGAGCGCGTTCCCGAGATCGTCCTGGTACGCGAGCTCGGACGCGCACTTATACGTCCCCGAGAGCCGCGCGCCGGTCGGACCGACGCGCACGGACCCGGCCCACACCTGCCTCTCCGCGTCCACGCAGTGAGGCGCCTCGGCGCGAATCGGAAACGACGCGCCGAGCTCGGACGCGAACGAGTCGAGCGGCGCCAGCGTCCCGGACGTAAGCACCACGCACCGCGCCGCGCGCGTCACGTCCCCGAACGCCAGCGCGGGATTCATCGCCCAGAGCGAAAGCGTCGTCTCGGAAGCCTCGTCGAAACCGGCGGCTTCCTCGTCGGCCGCTCCAGTCTTGAGGCTCGAGCGAACGACGAGCCTGTAGTCCTCGGCGCCCGCGCCCCGCGCGTACGCCGCCGACGTCAACAAAACCTCCGCCGTCTTGAGCGCGTGCCCCGCGACGCGCCGCGACGCGGGCGTCTTCGCGTCGTTCGCCTCCTTCGTCAGACGCTTCACCGCCTCCCTCGCGAGGTCCACGCGCTCGGGCGCGAGCCCCGCGTCGCGCATCCGCCCGGCCACCGCGTCCCGGCCGGACCACGTCGCCTGCCACTGTTCGAACCCGCGCGCGCGAAGGGGACACCGAGGGTTCGAACGGTCCGAAGCGCCCGCGAGCCAACGAGCGACGGAACCCGTCACCTCCGCCAAAAGACGAAACGGATCGCCGGAGGGATAGCCGCCGGAGAAATCGAAATCGCCGCCGGAGTGAAGAGGGCGCCCGGAGGAGGGCGTCGTCGAACCCCCCGCCGCGTCGGAGGGCGTCGTCGAACCTCCCGCCGCGTCGTCGCCGCCGCCCACTCTCACCGCGACCGCGACCCTGGCGAACTCGTCGGCGGCGAGGACGACGTCGCGCAACGCGACGTCGCAGCTCGCGGCTTCCCGCGCGGTGTCCTCGACGTTGTGCGCCTCGTCGAGGATGACGAGGGCGCCCCCGAGGTCCACGTCCATCGCGGCTCGGACGCTCGGGTCGAGGAGGTAGTTGTACGGACAGAAGATGAGCTCGGCGGATTCGCTCATGTGCTTGGCGGCGAAGTACGGACACCCCCGCGTCTTCGCCCCGAGCGCGACGAGATCCTCCACGTCCGTCGGAGCCGACCCGGGCCGACCCGCGGTGGACGCGAGCTTCACCGCGCCGTGACTGTATCCGCAGCCGCCGCCGGTGACTACTGATCGGTCTCGGTCCGAGTCAAGCGGGTCCGGCCCCCGGGCCGCGCCGGATTCGAGGAGGGACTTGCACGCGTCGCCGAGGCTTCCGCCTCTTCGCGCGGCGTCGCGCGCGGCTTCGTTGACGCAGTAGTGCTCGCGCGAGCCGAGGACGACCATCGAGGGGCGGTACGGCGTGCGCTTGAGCTCGCGGACCACCTGCGCGATCTGACTGTGCGTGCGCGTGGCGTAGTACACGCGCGGGACCTTCGAGGATTTCCGGGAGGACGGGTCGTCGTTCTCCTTCCCGGGGGGCGGGGGGGGCGGGGGGGGCGCGGGGTCTTCGATCCAGCCCTCGTCGTTCACCTTGACGATCGCGTCCACGCCCGACGTGACCCCGCGCGAGGCTTTCCAGCGCTCCTGCCACGCCAGGGCGGAGCAGAGCAGGGCGAGGGACTTGCCCGAGCCCGTGGGGGACTCGAGAAGCGCGTTCTCGCCCGTGTCGAGGGCCTTGAGGACCTTGCCCATGACGCCCTGAGCGTTCGCGGAAAGGGCGGAGAGGGCGTGAGATGGACGTCGGGGTGCCGGCGCTCGCGCGACGACGACGCGGGGCGGGGGAACGGTCGAGGAGGGGCGCGCACCAGCTGAGACGCGTACGGCTTGAACGGGAAGTGCACGTCGTATCCCGAGATCTTCATCCGAACCCCCGGGGGGTCGTCGGGTTTCTTCTCCCGCCCCGGGGGCTTCATGATGGTCACGAACGACGCGTCCCGCGCGATGGATCGATGCACCCCTCGTCGCGCCCGAACCGCTCCCGACGGCGCCCGCGAACGATCACCACGCGCGGCGGCGCATGCCCGCTCGGCCGCGGCCGCGAACGAGGCTTCGCCGGGCGGGTCCGAGCCGCGCGCTCGCGAGGACGGGCCGTCGATACGGCACCGACGGACGCGCCTCGCGCTGTGGCGTCGGCGCCTCCGAGGCGCGAGCCGTTGGGTGAGGAAGAGAGACGACGACGCCTCTCTCCGAGCGACAGCTGCGGTTCGAATTCGCGCGGGCGCCGTCGTTGCGTCGTGTTTCGGCCTCCCAGGAGAACGCCGATATTTATTTCAGCGCTGGCGCGGAAAAAGTTGACATTGTCGCCCTTCGTCTTCTTCAGATTCGTCTCGCGCGCGGTGGCGTCAGGGCGCGATGCCCCTCCCCCCCCGCGAGCTCGCGCTCTGGCCGCTTCGCGCGGCGCTCTCGAGCGGCCTGGCGTCGCTCCTGAGCCTCGCGCAGAGCACGGTGTTTTCCAGCGAGGCTGGTTCGAACGTCCTGAGCTCCCCCGTGTTCGGCACCGTGGTCGCGATCGTGTGCAGCACGAAGACGCGCGGCGAGGTCGTGGGCACGGCGTGGGGCGTCCTCGGCGGCGCGTGCATGGGGTGCGTGCTGTCCGCGCTGTGCGCCGCCCTCTTCGGCCCCTCCCTCGGCGCGGTGCTGTTCAGCAACGCCCTCGTCGGCGCGCTGGTGCTGTACCCTCGCCGATTCCCCGTCCTCGCGCAGAAGTTCGCCTTCGGGGCGAGCACGCTCATGCTCTGGGCCGTGTTCGAGGGCGCGGACCTGCGATGGAGCACGCTCGGCGTCCCGATATGCACCGCGTACGGCGCCGCGTGCGCCATCCTCGTCGCGTCCGTCGTTCCGTGCGAGGCGGACGCCGCCGCGAAGACCGCCGCGGAGACGTGCGCGGCGAAGATCGGAGAGGCCCTCCTCGCATCCGTCGCCGCGTTCGAGGCGTCCGACGCGCTCGCCGTCTCGGACCTCGCCTCGGGGGAAACCCTCCGCGCGAAGGTCGACCACGCGCGAAAAGGCGCGGACGCCGCGCTCGCCGACCTCCGCGCGCGCGCCGAGGACGCGAGGTGGGAGCGCGACGTCGGCCGAGCGCTCGCGCGCCTTCGCGCCTTCGCGTGCTCGTCCGACCTCTCGGCGAAGAAAAAGAGAAACACCGAGAGGACGAGGAACACCTCCCGCCGAGAGGAGGAGCGGGAGGAAGGAGAGCGAGCGTCCGCCGCCGCCGCCGCCGCCGTAAACCTTGAGCCGGAGGCGCCCGCGGACGCGTTCGCGGCGGCGACGCTGCACGTGCGCGGGATGACGCTCGCGCTCGAGGCCCTCCACGAGGCGCGCGTGGAGCGGTGGCACTTACTCGACCGGGACGAAGACGCCCCCGTAGCCGACGCGCGCGCGGCGCCCCGCGGCGACGAGGAAAAAGACGGCGCGTCCGAATTCGCGGCGGCGACGCGAGCGGCGGCGTCGCTCGCGGCGTCGGCGGCGGCGGCGGCGGTCGTCGGCGACGGGAACGGGCGGGGCGGCGCGCGCGTCGCCGAGGAGCTCCGCGGCGCTTTGGCGCGGCTGGACGTCGCCCTGACCGCGGAGCGGCGGAAGCACTACCTCCCCCGCGCCGCGCGCGCCGCCGCCGCCGAGACGGTGGCGCGGCGCGCGCTGCAGGCGAACCACCTGTGGGTGTTCAACTTCCAAGCCGCGTGCGAGGCCCTCGCGGGGTACCACGAGAGCGCGAGTACCCCGGAAGCCGCCGCCGACGGGAAACCCGCCGACGGCGACGCCGCCCTCTGCGACGCGTGCGAGGACCCGGGGGAGGACGCGACCGCGGCGCGGCGCCTCGGGGACGCGTCGGAGACGGCGCCTCGGAGACGGGGCCCCTCCTCCTCCTCCTCCGGCGACGCTTCGTCCGGCGACTCGATCGCGGCGGTGCTCCGGTGCACGTTCCACGCGGACCGCGACCAGCTCGCGTACGCGCTCAAGCTCTCGTGCGCGTGCGCGGTCGCCGGCGGGGTGGGCTTCGCCGTCAGCGGCAACGGCTCGTGGGCGGCGCTGACGGTGGCGATGGTCGGCACGCGCGAGGGCGCGGCGGTGGGCGGATCGTTCAACGCCGCGCTGCTCCGGATGCAGGGTACCGTGCTGGGCGCCATGTTCTCGTTCGCGCTCGTGACGCTGATCCGCGGCGATTTAGCCTCGGGCGCGGGCGCGGCGCGGCTGATTCTGCTCGCCGCGTTCACGTTCTTCACGACGTACTCGAGGCTCAACGCCGAGTACGCGTACGCGGGGGTCGTCGCCGCGTTCACCGCGTACGTCGTGGCGCTCGGCATCCCGAGCGGCGCGGACCTCGCGGATGCGCGCGGGTACGCCCACCGGCGCGTCGAGCAGAACCTCCTCGGCCTCGTCGTCCTCGTCTTCGTCGAGCTCGGCGTCTTCCCCACCTTCGCGCACGACGCGACCAGGCTCGCCGCCGGGGAAACCGTGGCGAGCGCCCGCGTCGCCGCGGAAACCGTCTACGACGCCACCGTAGGCACCGACTGCGTCAGATGCCGCGAACGCGCCGCGAGGGACGCGGGGCGGACGCTGGAGGACGTCGCCGCCAAGCTCGACGCGCAGAAGGTGCTGCTCGTGCAAGCCGCCGCGGAACCGCACCTGTGGTCGAAACCGTTCCCGCTGGAGGCGCACCAGAGGATGGCCACCGAACTGGAACACGTCGGGAGGGTCCTCGGGCTGATGCGCATGGCGCTCGGAGCGATGGCGGCGGAGACATCCCGAGGGGTGCCGCTCAGACACGCGGCGGCGGAGACCGACGGGGATTCGAACGAGCGCGAAGGCGGCGAGGCGACCGGAGGCGAGTTTTTGAACCTCGAACTCGACGCGGGGAGGAGGCTGCGTCTGGATAACCCGCGCGCGCAGGTGGCGGCGCTCCTGGCGCCGACGGATGGATTCGTCGCGGCGCTGAGGCGCGCGGTGAAGGCGCGGCTCGCGGGCGCGGCGGCGGACCTCTCGCGCGGCGAGGCGCGGTGGGCGACGCGGGAGGCCTCCGCGAGCATCGCCAAGGCGCAGGCGGACCTCGAGCGCGCGTTCGTGACGCACACCCTCGAGATTCGCGAGCGGTTCCGCTCGGGCGAGGAGGATTATTTTTTGCCGAACCACCTGATGGTGCCGTGGCACGCGTTCGTGCTCTGCACCAAGGCGCTCGCGTCCGGCGTGGAGAACCTCGGCGCCGCGAGCTGGGACGCGCTCCTGGCGGTCGGGGACCCGTCGAAGGACGAGGCGGAGGACGCGGCGCGGGGGGAGAAGGACGAGGGCGGCGGAGGAGGAGAAGACGCGTTCGACGACGACTTTTTGCGCGGCGTGCGCGTGGACGGAGGGGGGGGCGGAGACGACGATGGGCGGGGGGGAGGAGGAGGAGGGGAGGGCTTAGGCGCGGCGTTCAAAGCGCCCGTTCGCCAGCCAGCCGCCGTGACCACCGCGGCGTGACGCGAGCGCGAGCGCGAGCGCGGCGGCGATGCCGCTGATGCACGTTTCCGTATACGTTCGTACTATGAACCTCCTCGTCGCCGTCGCCCTCTCGTCGCCGTCGCCCTCTCACGCGATTCGATCACTCAGATCACTCCGCTCCGTCTCCGCGCTTTCGGTCGTTGACGTTCACGCGCTCGCGGCGAGGGCGTCTCCGTCGGCGTCCGCTCGCCTCCTGTACTCCTCGAGCGCCTGCTCGAGCGCGTCCCCTAGGGGCGCGAGCGCCTCGACGCCCCTGAGCCTTTCCCTCGTCGCGTGCAGCGCCGGTTCCGGGAACCACGCCGCGCAGTGCTTGGCGCGCTCGGGCATCGCGGGCCCCCCCGCGCGCGTCGCCGCCCCGAGCTCCGCGAGCGCGAGCCGCGCCGCCTCCTCCAGCCGATCGTGGTGCAGGTACGCCGACAGAAGCGCCGCGGGGTTCGCGCCGCGCCGCGCCATCCCCGCCGCGCCGTTCGCGCCCCGGCCCGACGTGAACCGCGCCTGGAGCCACTGCGGCAGCCGAAGCGCCGGCGCCGCCGCCAGCGCGCACCGCGCCGCCGCCTCCGTCAGCCGATGGCCCCGCGCCGGGGAGTCGTGCGTCTCCAAAAACGACCGAAGCGCCGACCAACACGCCGCGGGGTCCGGCGAGTCTCCTCGGTCCGAGTCGCGGCCCGCCACCTCGCCGAGGTCTCCGCCGAGGAGCCCCCCCGCGGACGCCAGCGCGCCGCCGTACCCTCCCGCGCCGCCGCCGGGCTCGAGGCTCGAGGGCTCGAGGCTCAGGCTCGTCGGCCGCGCGCCGGACCCTCCGGCGGCGATTTGCGCGAGCGCGGCGCGCGCGGCGAGCGTCGCCGCGATGACCGTCGCGAGGTTCGTCAGCGCCTCGCCCTCGGTCCAGTGCGTCGCGAGCGTCGTCGCCGCGGTGAAGAGGCCGTGCGCGCAGCACGCGGCGACGAGGCCCGGGACGACCGCGGCGCGCGCGTCGTCCGACGAGGCCTCCCCCCCGTCCGCCGCCGCCGTCGGGAGCGCTCTCTCCTCGGCGAAGCCTAGACTCGCGACGTCGGCGCCGGCGACGAGGAGCTCGAGCCGCGTCGCCGCGAGCGCGTACTCGCGGAGGAGGTCCGCGAGCGTCGCCCTCCCCCGCCCCGGGACGCGACGGCGCTTCGCGGCTTTTCCGCCCGCGGCGTCTGTTTCTTTTTTATCGTCGTCGAAACCTTCGCCGTCTTCGTCGGAGAGCGCGACGCTCCTTTCTCCGGGCGCGCACAGTCGTAGCGCGTTGACGACGACGAGCAGCGCGCCGCAGTGCGCCTCGAGCCGCGCCGTGAGGACGCGCGTCGCGGCGAGTTCCCGCTTGGACCCGGTCGCGGCGTCCGCCTCCTTCGCGGCTCTCATCGCGTCGCGTTCGCGCGTTCGCGCGCGTATCAGCGCCGCCGCCGCGGCGCCCCTGGCGTCGCCCCGCGCGACGCGCGCG
>MDSW01007037.1_pt1 | contig 20074 bp, 20 predicted proteins | sample 811171 | NCBI WGS metagenome assembly MDSW01 (sample SAMN05326641, study PRJNA326480) | marine metagenome | isolation source: seawater | place: Atlantic Ocean: North West | collected 2012 | reverse complement strand
TATATTATGAATTTTTCTAATAATTCTAGAGATGAAATTTTTAATTTAAATAAAGGTAATTTTAATAATATTGATTTTAAAAAACCAAGTAATAATAATTTTAGTAAAAATACTCTTAGAGCAGGTGATGATTTAATTTTTAATAAAAAAAAAATAAGTAATGATATTGTTTCTTCATCATCTGCATCTTCAGCTGGATCAATATCATCATTAAGTGATTCATCATCAGACGGAAGTGTATCAAAAAGTAAAAATAAATCAAGTAAAAAAAAATTTGTGGATGATGAATCATCGGTAGCATCATCTAATACTGGTTCATCTGGTTCAGATGATAGCGAAAGCGTATCAGGATCAAGTGTAGTAAGTAGAAACAGTAATAAAAGACCGAATGATTCAAATAGAGTAGTTGATAGTTTAAGAGAAAAGAAAGAAATAATTTATCAATTAGATAGATTGGAACAACGTGGATATAAAATACCATTTAAATTTAATTTAAATTCTGATCTCGAAGAAATGAGATTAGAATTTAATAAATTATTAAAAGAAAAAGAAATCGATAGCAGTATTCGATTTCAAAGAAAAATGCTAATGGCATTTGTAACAGGATCAGAATATTTAAATAATAGATATGATCCATTTGCAATACAATTAGATGGATGGTCAGAACAAGTTCATGATAATATAAATGATTATGATGATATATTTGAAGAATTACATGATAAATATAAAAGTACAGGTAAAAAGATGGCACCTGAATTAAGATTATTTATTAGTTTATCAGGAAGTGCATTTATGTTTCATTTAACGAATAGAATGTTTAAAGAACAACCATTGCCCGATATTCAAAATGTATTAAAATCAAATCCAAATTTAATGAAACAATTTCAAGAAGCGGCGGCAAAAGAATATGTAATGCCAAATAATTCTAATAATAATTCAAATCAAAGAAATGATAATCCAGTTAATGGACCCGGATTATTTGGAATGGTTAGTGGATTATTTAATAATTTAGGAGGTGGTTCAATGAGAGACAATATGAATATGAATATGGATATGAATGATGATAATAATTCAATTAGCGAAATAGATTCGATTATAGATGATGTGCATAAAAATATTTCAACAAATAATAAAAATTTGAATAATATTGAAACATTATCGGTTAGTGATGATGAAATAACATCAATAATTGAAGATAATGCTGATATTAAATTTTTAAAATCGAATAAAAATAATAAAAGAACTTTAAATATTTAATTTACTTTTTTGTTAAAGATTTAATTCCTTTACTAGTTGTACCAACCATATTTTTAACTTGAGATGCCATTTTTCCTAAATCTTTTGGAACAGATTTAATACCTTTAACCGGATTTTTTAAATTCATTTCTACTTTTTGAGCGACCCCTTTAGCATTTTGAAAAAATATAGATAGACCCGATAAAATTAAAGGAAATATTATTGTTGTTAATAATAATAATACAATTAATATCATTTCAATTGTTGTTCCAGCGTATACTAATTCTCTTCTTAAATCTTCAGAACATTTACATTTTTCAGTAATTAATCTTCTAGTATATTTCATTGTTATAAATACCCATACTGCGAATACAATATAAAAAATGAAAATTACTAATAAATATAATCCAGTAATTTCTTTTCCAAAGTAATTGGCTAATATAGTGCCAGGGGGTATTAACATTACAAATATTAAAAATACTAATGCGAAAATACTAAAACTTTTAATAAATGTTGCTGGATAAAATTCTGTTAAAGCACATTCGCAACCATCAGTTTCTAATTTTTGAATATATGTATATACACATGCTAATAATATAAATATAAATAAATTTATCATAAAATTCGCTATATAACCAGGTGTTATAATATTCATTACTACTTTACTTATCTATAATTATGTACGAAAAAAAACTGAAAAGTATTTAATGATAATATAAATATAAATATTATTGCAAATATAGATAAATAATAAATTATACTACTTAATTTTGTAATAGCACAATTACAAAATCCCATATTATTTGTAAATATATCAGTTGCAATTATAGTATAATATATTATTAATATTATATATGCAATAAATGATAATATCATATATGTATTTACAATTATACTACTGCCACTAAAATACTTTAAAGAATTTTCGGTAAATGTTGTAAATAATATTATTATTAATAATATTATTTTTGGATATAATAATCCTAAACAATATCTTTTTATTCTTTTTATACAAAAACATCCCCCTTCAGATTCAAATTTATTTTTTAATTCAACATGCTCATGATATATTATTAATAATAATAATATTATTAAATATGTATGTATTAAAATTTTTATCATTTCTTTATAATATTATAGATTAAAAATTTTGTTGAATTATCTAATTTAGATGTATCTATATTTTTAAATTTAGTAATAAATATATTATCATTATTATTTAATAATATTTCGAATAATTCTAGTATATAATCTAATAAATATTTGAAATAATTTTTATTAAAATAATCATTAAATGTATTATATAAATCGTTACATAATTGATAATATATTTCATTATATTTATCAATATTTTCATTAATTATATAAATAAAGGTTTTTATATAATTCAATTGTTTATTTTTCCATTTTAAATAATCACAATATTCATTGTACAAATTATCATCTAATATATTGTTATTAATAATATATTCATTGGGTAACCATAATTTATTTAATATATAATTATTAATATTATCATAAATAATATCATTATTATTATATTCAAATAATTTTAATATAGTTATATATAATTTATCGTATTTTTTTTCAATATAATTAAATACAATAGTAAATAATTCTTTATTTTGAATATCATTATTATCTGATATTATTTTTTCGATAGAATTTAATATAGTATTTTTATTTACATCAGTTATTTTATTTAAAAGTCCTATTATATTTTTATTTGTATCATTTATATTATTATTTGTTTGTGTTGTAAAAGTATATAATTTGTTTTTAGATAAAATATTATTTCTTGTTTTATATTTCTTTTTTTCCCATACACTTTTTGGATCATATTTTATATTGAAACAATTATATGTTTTTTTTAAATCATTATACTTATTGATAATTGATTCTGAAACTTGAAAATCATTATCACATTCATAATCTTTTAATTTTACTTTAAATATTTCTAAATCTATTTTAATAATTTTTTCATTATCAGACATATATTCCAACATTTTAATCGTTATATTGATCTATATATATATAATAGTATTCTTATACATTTTTGATTTAAAGATTACACTTTTTATTAAATATAATTATCATTGTATATATTATATTATTAATATTTTATGAATACTTATTATAATTATGATTACAATTTTTTATCAAATTTTGAAAATGTTTATAAAAATATGCTAATATATCGTTCTATTATAGTTGTAAATAATCTTAATGATATTGATTATTTGAAAAAAAATTTAATTAATTGTGATCATACTGTTTTTGTAATAAAAGATAATAATATATTTAATAATAATTTTAATTTTAATAAATTAGATAAAAGGGTAATTATAATTCCCTGTAGTTTATTTGTTAATTTTATTGATTATTTAAATGATAATGACCTATTTTCATCATTTAGTTTAATTGCATATTATAATATAGATAATCTAATTAAATTATTATTAACAAGTTATTATAATAATATTACTAATAATTATTGTAATACTATTATAATTTAAAATCTTTAATAAATATAGATTATTACTCTATGGCAAATAGATCTGATACTGATTTTTATACAATAATATTATTAGGATTTTTAATAATTTTAATATGTGTTGCATTATATATATCATTTGTAGATGAAATTAACTTTAATTTTTTAAATTTAAATACTAATTATAATAATGACAATGAAGATATTGATGATGATATTGATATTGATATTGATAATGATAATGAATATTCTGTAAATAATTTAGAAAATAATGAGAAAAATTCAGATATAACAACAGATATAACAACAGATATATATAATAATGATAAAAAAACTATTGAGAATTTTATTTTTAATAAAAAAAAAATAAAACAAAAAGTAAAACAAAAAGAATTTTTTAAAAATAAACGGTCTACTAGATTAGAATATTATTCTATGGATGATTGTCCTCACTGTAATAAATTTAAATCAACATGGACTAAAATCAAAAATAGAGGTGATATTATTACATCAACAATGAGACCATCAAACATAAATTATGATAAAAAAATAGATAGATATAATATAAATGAATTTCCTCATATTCAAAAAATTAATCCAAATGGTAAGGTTATTAAATATAATGGTGATCTCAACTATAATAGTATTATAAATTGGTATTTTTCATAATTTATATAAAAATAATAATTAATATAAATATATAAAATAAAAATACATTATAATGTCAAAAGAAACTAATCAAACATTTGTAAATACATCCGAACAATCAGTTAGTGCACATGATCCTCCAGTTGCTACATGTGATCCACCAGTTGCTACATGTGATCCCCCAGTTGCTATATGTGATCCACCCATTGCTACATCTGATTCAAATGATACTATATCTATTGAAAAAGACACAAACGACGATGAACCGAAACAACCTGACTTCGATGCACCAAAAATATGTGAATGTTGTAATGTAAAAAATTCTGAAATTAAATATAGTGTTGATAATGTTATTATGGGTAAAGTATCTGAAATTAAAACAAAAACAGATTTCTTAAATATTTTAAATGATGCAAATAATATGTTAATAGTTGTAGATTTTTCAGCAACATGGTGTGGTCCATGTAAAAGAATCATGCCAGAAATTATAAAACTTGCTGATAGTAAAAAAGAAATTGTTCTCTTTTTAAAAGTAGATGTTGACGAAAATGAAGAAACATCATTACATTGTGGTATAACATGTATGCCAACATTTCAATTTTATAAAAACAATATAAAAGTACATCAAATTGAAGGAGCAGATATTTCCGCTATTCAAAATGCTATAGATTTATATAAGTAAATTTATATTATTTTTTTTTATATTAGAATAATAATATGGCACCACAAATATCATTAAATACTCTATATGAAATGAAAAATAAGAAAGATAAAATTAAAAATGCAACTTTTGATGAAATAATAAAAAAATGTCATGATAAAATAAAAAAAACTGCTTCAAATGGAGGTCAATGTATATTTTTTGAAATTCCATATGTTTTAATTGGTAAACCATTATATAAAATAAATGATTCGGTTGAATATATATATAATGCTCTTAAAAAAAATGGTTTATTTGTAAATGTTCTAGACCCTCCAAATACAAATATATTATATATTTCATGGGCGCCAACTGATGTAAATAAGAGAAAACTTTTAAAATAAAAACAAAAAATGATTTTTATATAAAAATATTTATAAGATATAATATTAATTATGATCAATGTATATACAGACGGTGCTTGTTCTAATAATGGAAAACCTAATGCATTAAGCGGTTATGGTGTATATTTTACAGAAAATGACCCACGAAATGAATCAAAAAAAATAGAAGGAAAAAAACACACAAATAATATTGCTGAATTAACAGGATTTATTAGAGCATTAGAAATCCTTAGTGAAGAAATAATTAAAGGAGAACAGATTAATTTATATACTGATTCAGAATATGTTATAAAATGTGCTTCAAGTTATGGTGAAAAATTATCTAAAAATAATTGGAAAACTAGTAATAATAAAAAACCTCCTAATGTTGAATTAGTTAAAAAAGCATATGAAATATATAAAAATTTATTTAATGTAAAGTTAATTCATGTTAACGCTCATACTAATAAAGACGATAAACATTCAATAGGTAATGAAAATGCTGATAAATTAGCAAATTTAGCAATAGGTAATATATCTTGCCCTTACAATAATAAAAATTATATTAATATTTCTTATAATAATAAAGATAATGCTAAAGAATTAGGAGCAAAATGGGATAAAAATAAAAAATCATGGTATTATGATAATAACATTTCAGAAGAAAATATAGATAAATTAAAAAATTTAGAAAGTTCAAATATTAAATCATTTATATCAGATATATCATCTTTAAATAATGATAATAATAAAAATTATATAAATATTTCATTTGCAAAAAAAAATCTAGCAAAATCATATGGAGCCAAATGGGACAGTACTGTAAAAAAATGGTACTATTATTCATCATTAGATGAAGAAAATATAAAAAAACTAAGAGAATTAGAATAAAAATTAATCTTCTTCAAATTTTCTCTTAATCCCTGCATTTAACGGTTTATATTCTTGATATAAAAATCTATATTTTAATGGTATATCATTAAAATGATTATATTTTTTTGCAACTAATTCAGCGGCTTTTTGAATAATTTCTTCACGAGACATATTATATACTTTTATTTTAATAAATTAAATCATTTTTTTTTAAATTATTTTTAAATTATTTTAAATATGTTTTATCATATCTAAATTTTCATATAATCTTCTTAATAAATAAGGATATATATCAAATATATTACCATATGGTATATATTTAAATACTTTTTTATTTTTTTTTAATAAATCATCTGTTAATTTATCACCCATACCAAGTAATTGTGCATACATTACATTATCATTTGGCATTAAACTCAATGAATAATTAATGGATTTTTTATTATGTGTTGCTAAACAAATTTTATTATTTGTATTATTAATAAGATATTTTATAGTATAATTATACATAAAATCAGTATCTTTTTTTTTTTTAAATAATTCTTTATCATATTTAGAATAATAAGCGCCTCTTACTAATTTAATACCAATTTTGTCAAATTTTTTAAGATCTTTTTCAATATTATTAAAACTGTCTATTTTATACATTTGATATGTTTTAAAGATGTGTAAATTATCTATATTTTGATATTTTTCGATCATTTTATTAAAAATATAATCTTCTTTATTATGCAAATATGTATATTCTGAATCGAAAAATATATATTTATTTGGATGAGATGTATTAATGATTTTTTTAATTAAATCATCTATATATTTTTCATGATTATATGATAAATATGATGTTAATTTACATGCATATGATATATCTTTATTATAATGATTAATATTTATATGATCTATTAAAGTAGTCATTTCTTTATCATATTTAATAACATCATATTGATTTTTAGAAGATTCTTTAGCATAATCAATAATAGGTGTAATAGATGCACCATATATTTTATTTATAAATGTAGAAACATTGATATAATTAGTTCCACCAATAAATTTTAACATCTAATATTTAAAATATAAATTATTAATTATTAATTTACGTGATATTTTATTATTTTTTTAAATATTTTTTCGTTTTTCGATATAGTTATAATAAATAAAAAATGATTATCTTTATTTATTAATTTTTTAATAAAATGAAAGATTTTATACAAGATGACATCAAGAAAATTATAAAAATTCAGTCTATATTCAGAAAATGGTTAGTATCTAAAAACAACATTTATACATTAGTGAAAAAATTTAAAACATTGAAGTCTACATTTAATGCTGTTATTATAGGATATCATATGATTAATAAAGCGCCTATTAAGGAAGCCGTTTGGGAAGAATTAAATTGTTCTATTGTTAAAAACATTTGTTTAATTAGTGATTGTGCGAATGGTAATCATGTTTCTGGAAAAGATAATAGTTTTGATAATATAAATTATTCAAATAAAACTGGAAAAGTAGAAGGAAATAATATTAGCATATCTTCATATCGCTTAACTAGCGTATGCAATGATGCAAATAAAGGAAATCCAGCTGAAATTTTAAAAGAAATAAAAAAAAGAGATAGTTCGTTTAATTATTATTCTATATTAATTAGAGAAGAAAAAGAAAAAGAATTAATTGAGTATATATGGTATATAATTCCCAAAGATTATTATGTATTTAAAACAGATAGTCTCACACCAAAAATAGGAAAAAAAGGTAAGAAAATTAATTTAGTTGTTGGTTGGGAATCAAAATATAGTGATATTACATTCTCAATGTCTTCGCAATTATGGTATAAATTTAATATAAAAGATATAGAAAAATATAAAGTCTGTTCGACGGAGATAGATAATAGCAAATCTAAAATTAATTATTCACAAATATTTCAATCATTCGGTAATAGCATCTAACCTTTCATTACATATCTTAACATATTCTGCATTAATTTCAAACCCTATAAAATTAATATTTTCCTTTTTAGCTGCTACACATTCACTACCCGAACCTGCAAATGGTACTACTAATAGTGTATCATTGCCATTTTTACATGCTTTAATTAATTTTTCACATAATTCTAATGGTTTTTGGGTTGGATGGTCAACTCTTTCTTTTTTTCCAGCTCCACCTGCAAGAGCAGATATTTTAATGACATCTCTTGGAAGAGCACCATTTTCATGTGCGTTATATATACTTTCTTTTTCTCCGTTACTAAATCTACCTTTTGTTGCTTTTCTAACCTTACCAGCAGCATTTTTCAAAAAAGTATCTGTATATGGTTCTCTAACATCATCGCGATTAAAATGTGGTTTTTCTTTACTACAACATAATATACTTTCATGTGTTCTTTGCCAATGATTAAGAGATGGTGTTACTTTATTGGTATAATGCCAAATAATCCACCGAACATTAATATTTATTCTTACTCTGATAAATGCTAATATTTCACTAAAACCATAAATATATAATGTTCCATTTGGTTTTAGAATACGAATACATTCGGCAATCCATTCATCGCACCAACTAAGATATTTTATCATATCTTGTTTATCACTATCATTTCCAAAATTTTTACCAATATTATAAGGAGGATCACAAATTATAATATCAACACTATCTGGATCACATCCTTTCATACCTTTAATACAATCTTCATTTATAATAAGTTGTGTTTTTTCTTTTTCACACACATCTATGCTTTCATTTTCAGTTTTTAGAGATTCCATTAATTTATTAATTTTATTTATTATATTATTAAAAAATCAATTTTTATTTTAAATGTTTTTTCTAATTATTTTTAAGTTATCTACTTTTTTATAAAAAATATAATTTATTAATTTATGTTGAATTTAGGTCATTTTTCCCTATTTTTTTGTATTTTTTTGATTATATATTTATAACATAATGCTGTATATATATATATAAATAAATATGACAAAAAACTTTTAATATTTTTTTACAAAAAAATTTCCACAACGGGGTTACTCATTTTTCCGTGAGTAATTGAGTAAATTCTGATAACAATTTAAATATATAAAGAATAAAATATACACCTTTTATAGTAATGACTCAAAATGACGACGCAAAATGCTATTATTGTCCATTTTGTAATTATACATCTAAACGCAAATATAATTTAATACGTCATCAGAGTGTTAAACACAATGATGTAAGAGCAAATTTTAATGAAAATATTAAAATTGAAGAAAATGTCACCCCAAATGAAAAAAATGTTATCCCAAATGAAAAAAATGTTATCCCAAATGAAAAAAATGTTATCCCTAACTATATTTGTAAAAAATGTAATAAAATTTATAAAATTAAAAAAAGTTTTTTAGAACATGAAAAAAAATGTAATGGATTAGATGATTTAACTTGTCCAAGATGTATGATGTCTTTTACAAATAGACATAATAAATCAAGACATATTGCTAAAAATAATTGCCAACCAAGAAGTATAATATATGCAAAAAAAAATGAAAATAATGATGAAAGTATAAAAACTAATATAACTAATAATAATTATATTATAAACAATAATATTACTAATAATATTATACACACAAACAATATATATATAAATAATTATGGAAATGAAAGAATTGATTATTTAAATTATGAAAAAATGTTAGAAATTTTCAAAAAAGTATATGATATACCAAGTTTATTAACTAAAGAAATACATTTTAATATAGATTTTCCAGAAAATAATAATATTCTTTATAAAAATGAAAATACAACATTAGTTAAATCTGATAATGATTTTATATTAAAAGATTTAAATAATTTAGTTCAAGAATTAATAACAGAAAAAACGAAACTTATGCAAAAATTTGCCATTGAAAATAAGGATGATATATGTTTAAAAATAGATACATATTTATATGAAGAAATTATAGAACATTTATTAAATATAATATTATTAAAAGAACCATCAGAACATTATAAAAATCAAGTAATTAATATTAGAGAAATAATTAAAAATAGCAATAAAATATAAAAAAAGTACATTTCATTAAAAAATATTAAATTTTAAAAACATTTTATAAAAATTTTATAAAAATTAAAAATGTACTTTTTTTTATAAAATTATTAATTTATATATACATTATCAAAAACTGATAATTCAAAATCATTAACATTATTGTTAATATCTGTAAAACATTTTTTTAAATCATCTACTGATTGAAATATTATATTATCAATATTCAATAATTTTGATATTTCCATATCATTATTATTATGTGCTATCAAATCTGTTTGTAAAGGTAAATCAATACCATATTTATTAACATATTTTATAGGAGGTGCACATGATACAAAATATATTTTTTTTACACCTGCTAATTTCAATTGACTAATTATATGTTTACTTGTATTTCCTCTAACAATACTATCATCAATGAGTATTATATTTTTATTATTTAATTCGGAGTTAATAAATAAAAATTTTCTTTTAATATTCTGATTTCTTGTAATATTATTATTCATTATAAAAGTACGATCTATATATCTATTTTTAATAATACCAAATTTAATAGGTTTATTTAATTTTTCTGCTAAACTTGTTGCTGATATTATACTTGTATCGGGAATCGGTATAATTGCATCAATATTATTCAATTCATTTACAGTTAAATTATTAATTATATTTTTTGCCAAATAGTAACCCATATTTATTCTAAAATCATAAACAGAAACATCATTTATACGTGATTCGGGTCTAGCGAAATATATATATTCAAATAAACAAGGTTTTAATTTAAAATTATAATTATATTCTTCGACAATACCATTATTTTTAAATATTGCTATATTTTCAATATCTTTTTGATAATTATATTCTAATATATTATGTGCTATATTTTCAGAAGAAATCATATATGTATTATTTTTTTTCCCATACATTAATGGTCTAATTCCAAATTTATCTCTAAAACATACTAGACCATAATTTTCAATTAACAAAATAACACTATATGCACCTTTAATATTATCAATAATATATTTAATCGATGAAATAATAGCATTATCAAAATTTAAGTAATTATATTTATAAATAATTAAATAATATATATAATATAATAAAAATTCTGAATCAGAATTGCTATTTAAATTAATATTATATTTTTCTAATTCTTTTAAATATATATCATAATTATATATATTTCCATTATGAACTAATGATATATTATTATTATGTAATTTTACTTGAAATGGTTGATTTTCATTTTCATTTTTAGAATAAGTTGTTGGATATCTAGTATGACCTATTGCAATATTACTATTTAATTTAGATATATCATTATATGATATAGCATTTTTAACTAAACCATTTTTTTTGTAAATTATATTATTTATAACATATCCACATGCATCCTGTCCTCTATGTTGTATATTTAATAAACTTTCATAAAAATCTGATATAATATTATTATCAGATGATATTATACCTGTTATACCACACATAATAATACTAAATATTAAATTATTTTCTATATAAATGCATATTTTCATTGCAACAAGAACAACGAGCTTTAGGTGGTTTTTTTTTTAATATTATATCGGAATCATTATCAAAAGTTTCTTTAATTTTATCTATTTTATCAGAAATTTTTTTTATAAAATCTAAATCTATAGAATTTTGTAAATCTTTCAGATCTTTAAAATTTTCTTGTTTTTTTTTAATAACAATTATATAATAAATAATAATAAATATAATAATAAATAATAATAAATAAATATAATTTAAATTATTCATATCTTAATATATATATAGAAAAACAAATTAATTATTTAAAATACTATTTATATAATTTATATTAATCTTTGGTAATTCAGGACAACATTCCCATAAATGATTTTTTAAATAAGTATGAATTTTGAATTTATTTGGAAATAAATGATATAAACCCAAATTAATATCAGTTGTATATTTTTTTATAGAATTTTTTAATAAATTATTACTCGATTTTGGCAAAACAATTAATAATTGTGCTTCATTACTTATAAATGAACCATTATTTATAATTGTCGGAGCAGAATTTCCATTACAATGATTAGATATATCTTTAATAATTGGTGGAAAATTGTAAGGATAATACCATGTATGATCTATTATATTATATTTATAATAACTATAAGTCCAATAAATACCTTTAATATAATTTTCACATGCTTCAAATATAATAGAAGAATCTATATATATATTTGTATTAAATTTATTACTATAATAAATATATTTCCATTTTTTAAAATCTGAATATATTTCATGTGCAATCGGATCTTTATTTTTAATTGCATAAAAATCACTTTGTAATTTTGCATTATGATGTTTTTTATTAATATAATTTTCTGTTATTTTAAAAATATCTGTATCTTCATTTAATGCTAATCTATTAAATATTTCAGTTAAACATTTATGATTAATATTGCTATCAATTACTAATAAATCATGTAGTTTAATTGATAATTTTGTGTGCATTAATAATTCATCTAAACCATTATTTTTAAGATTAATAGTTAATAAATGTGGAATAAAATCATTGCCCAATAATGAACACATTACACAATATGATTCAATTAAATTAATTGAATTATTTGAAAAAGCATCTATATAATTATTAGAATCCAAATCCCATTTTATAATTAAATCATTAATAATTGCATTTCTTAATGCATTAATATTTATATATGTATAATCTAATGTATTATTTTCTTGTTTTTCCCGCATCAAATAAATATTTTTTTTATGCGATATTAATGATAATATTATTAAATCTGCATCTAAACCATGTATTAGTACTGTTTTATCATTTTCTAAATTTTTAATTATTTTAAATATTTTATGTTCTCCTTCACCATTTATATTACTGCCACTATAATGATATATTATTTCTTTATTTACATTATATCTTGTTTTATTAATCATATAAGTATTTAATTTATTCATAAATTCAGTTCCCGGTGTTATAGCATTTGTATCCCAAATAATTTTATCGTTATCAATTTGTTTTTTATATGAAGATAAATATCTTCTTTTTCTTTGTTGTATTATTTTAGCAAATGGTGCTATACCATCTACACAAATATGTATATTTTTAGGATTATATTCATTTGCATATTTTTCTACTTTTGACCATAATTTATTTAATATTTTTTCATCATTTAATTCTTGTAATGCAATAGGATGTATAATACCATTAAAATCAAAACAAAATATATCAGGTTTAATATCAATTGAATTAATTAAAATATCATTATATTGTTTTGTTAAAACATAAAAATAATAAGGAATTCCCATAATTAGATAATATATAGTTTTAAATTATATTTATATAATATTTTTTATCATTTTTTTTATTTCGTTTTTATAGATAGAAAAAGAAAATAATATGGCTACCAGTCCTTTAATTAAAGCGATTGTCGGTTCTACACAGTCTAAATATGCTGCTTGGGCTATTTCATTAACTATTTTAGTATTATGTGTATCTGTTTTAGTAACACAAACAGAAATTCCAGTGGGAAAAAGATTATTAGGTGTTTTATTTATGATATTAATAACTGTTCCTGGTGTTATATTATCACTTGTCGAATTAACATGTTTAGTTACAGGTGGTTCATGGAAAACTAATTGGTGGTGCTGGTTATTAGCATGGATAATTGCCATAATAGTTATTGTGTGGTGTCTTGTTATAATAGTAACTACATTTAATACAATATTAACATATACCAATGCTAATAAAAAAATAATTGAAAGCGAAGTACCTGCAACAGAAGAAGAATCGAATGATTTTGCAGAAAATGTTTTAGAGAATGCAGCTAATATTGCTTCAACACCAGTCAAAATGGATACACCAGAAGATAATTATGGAGTAGATGAAGTAGAAGTAGGACCAGATGTTAGTGATGAAATGGATGATATGATGATGCAAGAAGAAGTAGATTTAGATAAAGAATTAGAATCAGAGGACATAGATTCATTTGACTTAGATTCAGAGGTATTTGTAGAAAATCCTGATGGAAAAATTGAAGCGTTTTCAAATTGTTCTAAAAAAAATCATAATCATTTAGAAAAATTTAAAAATAAAAAATTAAAGCGCAAAGAAAAATTTACAAATAAAAAAAAAGTTGGTAAAAAGGTTGTCAGAAAGTAAATTTAATTTATTATTAATTTAATATTTATTTTTTTAAGATTTAAGAAAAATAACATATATATTAACAATGGATGAAGAAAAATAACGAAACATCAAAAACAGGTAATTATATAAGACCTCAAACATGTAGAAATTGTGGAATTAATGGTCATTTATACAAAGATTGTATACATCCAGTTATGAGTTTTGGAATAATTTGTTATAAGATAGAAAATAATGATATTAAATATTTAATGGTTCAAAGAAAAGATAGTTTGGCTTTTATGGAATTTGTTAGAGGAAAATATGAATTTAATAATATTGCATATATAATTGAATTAATTAATCAAATGACTATTAATGAAAAAAATTTATTAGGAAGTAATGATTTTGATACAATTTGGAATTATGCTTGGTGTCAAAATAATACAAATATAAAACATACTGCTGAATATGTTGAATCAAAAAAAAAATTTAATTATTTAATTCAAAATAATATTTTAGAAAATATTTTGAAAGACTTAGTAAATATTACTAATGATCAAGAATGGGGATTTCCAAAAGGTCGTAGAAAATTAAAGGAAACTAATATTGATTGTGCTATTAGAGAGTTTTGTGAAGAAACAAGAATATTAAAAAATGATATCGATATTAAAAAAGAATTAGATTCATTTGAAGAGATATTTTATGGAAGTAATAATATATTATATAAACACGTATATTATGTTGCTAAAATTAATAAAAATGTTAAATTAGTTATTGATGCTAATTGTATGGAACAAATAAGAGAAATAAGAGCACTAGAATGGAATAGTTTTGATGAAGTTTTAAATAAAATAAAGAAGAAAAATATAGAAAGAATTGAAATATTTAAATTAACAGATAAATTATTAAGAAATATTGAAAATATTAATATTTAAAAATAATTACAAAATATAGAATATGAGTGATCGATACAAATCATTTACAAAAGAAGAATGTTTAAAATGGAAAATAAATCAAGATAAAAATCCTAGAACAGGAAGAGAATTAAAAAAAACAAGTGTCGTTTTAAAAGAATTAATAAAACAATGTAATAAATATTTGGATGATAATCATGAAATAAAATCCAAAAAAGAAGAAGTTAAAGAAAAAAAAATAGAAGAGAAAGAAAAAAAAGAAGTTAAAGAAAAAAAAATATTACATAAATCAATTTTGGAAATTCCATTATCTAAAGAAGAATGTTTAAAATGGAAAATAAATCAAGATAAAAATCCTAGAACAAATTATACATTAATTAAAAATGGTAAATTATATAATTTAATAAAAGAACAATGTGAAGTTCATAAAGAAGAAAAATTAGAAGAAAAAAAGGAAAAAGAAGAAAAAAAGGAAAAAGAAGAAAAAAAGGAAAAAGAAGAAAAAAAAGAAGAAAAAAAAGAAGAAGAAAAAATAAATAAAGATGATTATACAGATGATATAAATATATTAAAAAAAAAATTAATAGAATATAATAATACATTAAAAGAAGAAATTTTAACAGATGATGAGGCAGAAAAATTAAATGAAATTATAAATTCTCTGAAAAAAAAAATTAATAATTTAAAAAAAACATTAAGTAGTAAAATTAGTCCTAAAATTAGTCCTAAAATTAGTCCTAAAATTAGTCCTAAAATTAGTTCTAAAATTAGTCCTAAAATTAGTCCTAAAATTAGTCCTAAAATTAGTTCTAATATATCTTCAAATACAAAAATATCTAATAATGAATTGTATTATCCTGATTTAGATGATAAAGATTTTGTAAATAAGTTAAATAATTTATACGAATATAAAGTTCATAAGATAAAAAAATTTAATAATATTGATAAGGATGAATTTAATAATAATAGTATTAAAATGTGTGGTGAATTTGAAAAAACATATTATCAGCATTTAATAAGCCATTATATATCAATTAGAACACCATATAATAGTTGTTTATTATATCATGGTGTTGGAGTTGGTAAAACATGTTCTGCAATAACATTATCTGAAAATTTATTACTATCACATTCACAATATGATGATCCAAAAATTTGGGTAATAATGCCAACGGCATTAAGAAGTAGTTTTAAAGAACAGATATTTAGTTTAGCAAATTATGATGATTATAAAATACTTTCAAACCAATGTACTGGAGATACTTATATTAAAATGACACAATTATTAAAAAATACAGATAAAGATAAAGCATCATTAAAAATAAAAAAATTCATTAATTCACGTTACAGATTATTTACATATGATGAATTTGCAAAAATGATTGAAAATTCTAGTGAAATTATTGAAGATAAAGTAATAATTATAGATGAAGCACATAATATTAGAAATAGTTCAAAAAATGAAGATAAACGAATATATATAGCTATAACAAAAGCATTAGAGAATGGTATTAATAACAAATTAATTTTATTATCTGCAACACCAATGTATAATGAACCAAGTGATATATTAGATTTATTATATCTATTTTTATTAAATGATAAAAGAGAAGACTTATTAAAAAAATTAAAACCACCATTTCCTGATATATTTGATAGTCATAATAATATTAAAAAAGATATGCAAGAAATCATAGAAAAATTATCAAATAATTATATATCATATTTGCGAGGAAAAAATCCATTCACATTTGCAATTAAGTTAACGGCAAATGATAATAATTTTAATATATTAGATAAAATAATACCAAATGATCCAAGTGGTAATTCAATACCCGAAACTGATAATAAATGGTTAGATAGATTAGAAGAAGGTATAACATTATCAAATTTAAGTAAGAATCAGAAGAAATTATTAGATAGTAAAAGAGAATTAAATGAAAATAATGTATTGGCAAATTTACAACCAATGAACATAGTATATGATGATAAAACTGGATCAAGTGGTTTTTCAAATTTTTTTAATAGACAAGATATTGCAGGATCATTAAAAGTAACATATAGATCAAAATATATAAATGGATTATATCCTGATAAAGAAAATTTAGGTAAATATTCTGGTAAATTTTTAACAATTGCTAATTTTATTAAAAATGCAAAAGGTATTGTTATAGTATATTCACGATTTGTAGAGGGTGGTATATTACCATTAGCAATAATTTTAGAACATATGGGATTTATAAGAGAAGGTGAAAAAAATATTTTAGATAAACCAAAAATTATTCCAGATTCACCAAAATATGGTTTTACTTCATCGCCTAAATATTGTATAATGACATCTCACTCTGAAAATAATAATGTAATGGGTAGTACTTCTATTGATAAATTAATACCAATTATTAATAATAAAAAAAATGTTAATGGTGAATTATTAAAAATTATTTTAATGACTCCAGTTGCAAGCGAAGGATTAAGTTTTTATAATGCAAGAGAAATGCATATAATTGAACCTTGGTATCATTTTAATAAAACTAAACAAATTATTGGAAGAGGAATACGCAATTGTAGACATAATAATTTACCTTTAGAAGAAAGAAATATGACAATTTATACACATGCTAGTTTTAATGATTATAATAATGAAACACCAGATATACATGCTTATAGAATTTCATCAAAAAAATTAGATCAAAGTAATAATATAGAAAAAATAATAAGAGATAATGCATTTGATTGTTATTTAATGAAAAATATAAATTATTTTCCAAAAGATATATTTAATTTTGATATTAATTTGATATCATCACAAAATAAAGTTATAAAATATAATTATGGAGATAGTGAATATTTTAAACCAGAATGTAAATATACAAATAAAAAAATAAATAAAATGGGTTTTAGAAAAGAAACATATAAACATTTGATTTTTAATATAAAAAAAATTATTAAAAATTTAGTTTTAAATAAATTGCACATAGGTGAAAGATTTTTAAGTATTAAAGAAATTCTAGAATTTTCTAAATTAGATAATAATATTGTTTATGAGGGAATTAAAAATTCTATTTATCCCAATATTTTAATTGAAAATTATATATTATTATTACACAATAATGGTATACATATTATTGATATAATTAATAATAATCCAACTAAATTAAGAATTATATATGATAAAAAGAAAGATTTAGAAGAGGATAATAAAGAAGATAAAAATTTAATACCAGAAGATTTAATTATACATTTAAGCGATGATAATATAGATAATAATTTATATGATACAATATCAATATATTTATCATTTGATTCAATATTATATAATAATTTTGTTAATTATATAATTACTACTAATTATGATTTATTAAAAAATGAAGAAAAATATATTGCAAAATGTTTCTTTAGACAAGGTGCATTAATACATAAAAATGAATTAAAATTATATAATAATAATTCAAATATTGAATATATTGGTTATTTTAATATATTTGATATTAATTCAGATATTAATTTATATAATTTTGATACAAAAAGATTTAAATCATTATCAAATATTGATAAAGAATTTATTAGTATAATTTCAAATAGAAATGAATTATCTGAAATAAATAATGATATAAGTTATGGTATTATTGTACCAAAAACTAATAAAGATAAAAGTGTTAATAATTTTAAAATTATGTCAAGTGGAAAAGGTCATGCTAAAAAAACAGGTATAGTATGTGATACATTATTAAAACCAGCATTAGATATTATTATAAAAGAATATAGTATAGATTTTATGGGTAAAAAATATACAAAAGCACAAAAATGTAAAATTATGGCAAAAAATATGTTAAAAGTTAATAGATTAATAATGTATCCAATATATAAACCAAAGATATGAAAAAAGTTTTTAATGACTATATAAAAATACTATCCATATTTGGAATGATTATAATTAGTATTATAATATATTATATCTTTTATATTTCAAAATTTTACGATAAAATTAGTAATGATATATTATTAAATAAATTTAATTTACTTATTTATGATTATTGGGCTATATCGCATATTATATTATTTTTTATTGTGACATATCTTTTTCCCAATAGATATATTTTTATAACAATATGTGGAATAGTTTGGGAATTAATAGAACATTCTATAAGATATATACTCAATTATTTATATATAACAAATCAATTAAACAATTATTATCATTCAAAACTTGATAAATATGTAAAAAAAAAACAAAAAAAATTTAACAAACAGGAGAATTGGTGGTATGGTAGATATGAAGATATATTATATAATGCAATTGGTACTATATTAGCATTAATAGTTAAAAATATTAAATACTAATTGTATTATATGATATTAATTCTTTATTAAATAAAATTTCTTTTTTTAAATAAATAAATTTTTTATCTAATAGAAATGACATAAATAATACCAATGAAATATTCCATTTATTATTTACGATACCTGAAACTATTTCTGCTGTTTTTTTTACACCAAATACTTTAATATATTTTTTATCTTCTAATAGTTTTGTTATTCTTGTTTTAATATAATTATACGTATCATCTGTTATTATTAAATTTAATTCCGTTGATAATAATTCTAATGGTAATTTTTTTTTAATTTTTGATTTAGCTTTAAAAGATTCTGTTTTATTTTCAAGTAATTCAATATTATTATCATCTATTTTTTTTTTTACAATTTCTCGAAGATTATTGTCATCATTAATTTCAGTT
>MDSW01112705.1_pt1 | contig 20078 bp, 20 predicted proteins | sample 811171 | NCBI WGS metagenome assembly MDSW01 (sample SAMN05326641, study PRJNA326480) | marine metagenome | isolation source: seawater | place: Atlantic Ocean: North West | collected 2012 | reverse complement strand
GGGCTAAATTATAATTGCAAATAATAAATTTGCACTTGCAGCTTAATTAATTTTTTTAATTAAGTTACGGGGTTTGGGGCACCTGGCAACAGAACGCCCCTTAGCATTTTATATTTATCAATTGTTATTTAACTAAATTTAATTTTATCCGCTCTGAGCCCGCACTATGTCCGAACTTTTAGAAATATATAGTTAAAACCGCAACACTACTGTGTCAAGTTTTAATTACAAACGTAGTTGCCTAACCAATCATACTTGCAACTGAAAGATCCACTTTGACCAGTAGGACTATTCCAGTTAGTAACGTCATTACCTAACCAGTCTTTTTTGGTTGATGAATTCCAGCCACTATCTTGTCCAGTGCCAGTACAAACGTAGTTACCTAACCAATCATATTTACAAGAAGTACCTGCTTCTGACTTACTAGGAACTAACATTTGTGCACCTGCAAAAATAGCTAATGCAATTATTAAAATGTTTAACTTTTTCATAATTATAAACCTACCACAAAAAACCTGTCCGCACTATATCCGCATTTGAATTGCAAAATCTCACTTTTCAATTCAGATTATTCGCCAATAGCGTTAAAAAGTTGGGGCACCTGGCAACAGAACGCCCCCTTAAAAATTTTACTGTGACACTCTTTACCTTTTAAAAAATATTTCAGTTATTAATTAGCTTTTCGGAGGTACATATGAAAAAACTATCACTAACAATTTTGTTTCTTCTAATAACCAACTCTGCCTATGCTGGTTCTTGTCCGATGCTTTGGGGTGAAATAGACGGAAAATTAGATGAAATAAAAAAACTAAGAGATGCTGGTAAAACTGCTCATGACAATGGTGATCATGCTAAATCAGAAGAACTTTTACAAAAAGCACTTACCTTGCTAAATAATTAGTTTATAATGAGGTGACTTGTCACCTCATTAAAAATTTTATATGAAATTAAAAATTAATAAAAAAACTCCAAATTTTAAACTACCCAGTACTAGTGGAAAGACTTTTGAATTAAGTAAGGTAAAAAAAAATTTAGTCCTCTACATATATCCAAAGGATGACACACCCGGATGTACATTAGAGTCTAAGGATTTTAATAAGTTGAATAATATTTTTATGAAAAATAATACTTTGGTTGTTGGAATCTCAAAAGATACAATTGAAAGTCATATTAAATTTAAAAACAAATATAAATTGAAATTCAACTTACTCTCAGATGAAAAATTATCAGTGATAAAAAAATATGGAGCATGGGGAAAGAAATCGTTTTTAGGAAAAAAGTATATGGGTATTATTAGATCTACTTTTCTAATAAATTCAGATGGAAAACTACAAAAATTCTGGTCAAATGTAAGAGTAAAAGATCACGCAAAAGAAGTGTACAAGGAACTCAAAAAAATGGTTTAAATTTATATTTATAGTATAAATTAACAACAATATACTATGAAAAAAACAACAAAGCTTTTCAAAAAAATAATTTTTTTTTTAAAAAAAAAAACTAATATCGACTCTCAGCAAATTGAAGTTACATCTTTAGATAAATTATTTATATTTTATGGAACAGACAAGGCGTCAAATGTAAAAAATCAATATGATGTAAATTCAAAACAAATAGTAGGTCATGGATATTCAAAATTTTACGAAAAACATTTTGCTTCACTTAGAGAAAATAAATTTGATTTATTAGAAATTGGAACCTGGTTTGGTGCATCATCTGCTGCATTTGCTAAGTATTTTTATAATGCGAATATATATGGAATCGATAGAAATTTTAAATTTAAGTATAAATCAAAAAGGATAAAATTTCTTAATTGCGATCTAACTAATTATAATGATTTAACTCGTCTAGAAAAAAATATAAGAGGCAAAAGTTTTAAAATTATTATTGAAGATGGATCTCATATTTTAAGTCATATAATAAAAAATCTAATTTTTTTCTTAAAGTATCTTGATAATGATGGTTATTTCGTTATCGAGGATTTTAATGCTCCAAAAAATTATAACTATTTAAATGATTGTGCAAATAGTGAACTTTTTTTTGATGAAATACTTTCCAATATAAAAAATAAAAAATACTTTAATTCAAAAATTTTATCTCAATCACAGCAGAAATATATCTTCGAAAATATTGAAAGCGTAAATGTTTATAAAGGTATACGTAAAGAATCAGATATAGCTTTTTTAAAAAAAAAATAAAAAATTTTATTATAAAAATTTAGACAAGTTTGGTTTAAAATAATTTGGCCCTTTCATAACTTTTCCTTGTTCATTATAAATTGGCTTTCCATCATCGTCTAATTTGCTCATATTAGATTTTTGCACTTCCTCAAAGCAGTTATCTAGATTTACTCCAAAAGCATGACCAGCCCCATAAGTTACATATAATATATCTGTTAATGCATCTATCGTTTCCTTAAGATCCTGGTTTTTAATTGCATCTCTAAGCTCTTTCAGCTCTTCGTCTATTAAATTTATTCTAAGATTATTTATTTTTTCAGAACTTAAGCTTGGTTTGGTTTTAACCTCTTGTCCAAATGTTTTCATAAACAGTCCTACTTTTTCAAAATTTGTCATATTGCTCCTATTTGATTCTCTTTAAACATAATGTATAAGAAATATATTGTTACACTCAAACTAAAGTTTATGAAAACTAGAAAAGAATATGATAGTATAGGCTCTGTTAAAGTATCTGTGGATAAGTATTGGGGAGCATCAACAGAAAGATCAAAGAAATATTTTAATATAGGTGATATTCTTGTAAATCCAATAATAATTCAATCTATTGCAATAATTAAAAAATCTGCGGCTCTTGTTCACCTTAAGGATAAAAAAATAAATAAAAATATCGCCAAAGCAATAATAAAAGCTTCTGATGATGTCATTTCAGGTAAACTTAAAGATCATTTTCCATTAAAAGTCTGGCAAACTGGTTCTGGAACACAAACTAATATGAATGTAAATGAAGTGATTTCAAATAGAGCTATAGAGATATTAAAGGGAAAAAAAGGTTCAAAAAAACCTGTTCATCCAAATGATCATGTGAATAAATCACAATCAACTAATGATGTTTTTCCTACAGCTATACACATTGCGGTAACCACTAAAACTGTTCACGAATTATTACCTAGTCTTGAGCTATTAAATAAGAAGCTAAAAATTAAAGTTAGAGAATTCAATAAAATAATAAAAATTGGTAGAACACATCTACAGGATGCTACACCGATTTCTCTTGGACAAGAATTCTCAGGTTACCAATCTCAATTAGAGGATTCTATTTTAAGAATTAAATTAAGTCTTAAAGAAATTTATTTTTTAGCTCAAGGGGGAACAGCTGTTGGCACTGGAATTAATACGACAAAAAATTTCGATAGAAAAATCGTTAAAGAAATATCAAAAATTACAAGACTTCCCTTCAAATGTGCAAGAAATAAGTTTGCTGCTTTGGCATCACATGATCCGATTGTAAACTTTTCAGGCACTTTAAATACTGCAGCTGTTTGTTTAATGAAAATTGCAAATGACATAAGATTTCTAGGGTCTGGTCCAAGAGCAGGATATTCTGAATTAAAATTACCTGAAAATGAGGCTGGATCATCCATAATGCCGGGTAAGGTTAACCCTACTCAATGTGAGGCAATTACTATGGTTTGCACAAAAATTATTGGAAATCATAACAGTATTACGATGGCAGGATCTCATGGACATTTTGAACTTAATGTTTTTAAACCTCTAATTGCTCATAATATAATACAATCTATAACACTAATGTCAGACAGTTCAAAAAATTTTGCAAACTTTTGTGTAAGTGGCATTAAAGCAAATAAAAAAAGAATCAATGAACTACTTAATAATTCATTGATGTTAGTGACTGCACTAACACCTAAAATAGGTTATGATAATGCTGCTAAAATCGCAAAGAGAGCTCATAAAAATAATACATCCTTAAAGTATGAGGCAATAAAAAGTAAATTAATAACTGAATCAGAATATAGACAGCTAGTAGATCCTAAGAAAATGATCTATCCTTCATCCAAATAGGTATTTATTACTTTTTTAAAAAAATTTTTAAATAAAACTTTGTTTGAGAATTTGAAACGAGTCTCATAATTATCCTCGACAAAATCATCAACATTTTTTGATTGAATAATTTTATTATTTTCATCCATAAAATTTATTCTATCAATTGAAAATTCAGAATTTTCTAAACTAAAAGTAAAATTGAAATTTATTTTGCTAAATTTTCTATTATTTCTTTTTTTTTTAGAGACTGGGAAAAATTTATAAAATTGATTATGATTAAATATATCTAGCTTAACAGAGCCATTTAAATTTGACATATCTTCCAGATAATTAAATCGAGTATCATAAATTGTTATTTTTCCAAATTTATTATTTGTTGCAAATGAATTATTTAAATTTATTTTACCTTCCTCAAAATTTATATTTATCTCTGAGTTTTCAAATATTTTATTTTTACTAATTTTTTTAGTTTTTAATTTTATTATTCCATTTATATTATCATTCAATAGAATATTAGAAGAAAGTAATCCATTTATCAGAGCAGTATTTTTAAAAAAATAATCAATATCAATTTCTTTCGCATTTATATTAGTGTTGAAACTAAAAGGTGAAAGCTCAATATTTCCAGAGTAATTAATAGGGGTGTTTTTAATAAGTGATTTTCTTGAATTAAATTCTATACCGTTTTCCAAAATTTTGTAATTGGTTTTAAAATTATTTGTTAATATATTTAATATATTTTCATAAGTGTAACTTTCATTTAAAAATTTTCCTCTATTGATAAAATCAATATCTATTCGATCTGCTTTAAAATTTGTAAGCGTATTTTTATTTTTTAAATTTTTTTCCCAGTAGAACTTTATTGGTATCTTGAATATATTTCCATTAGTTTTTAATTGTTGAATATTATCTTTTTGATTTTTAAAAAAAATTAATTTATTAATTGAATATATAAATATTATTGTTCCATTTTTATCATTAAAAAAAAGCTTGCTTTTTTTTATAATTATTTTTTTTTCTGAAAACTCGTTTTTCATTAGGTTTTTAATAAAATTAACATTCTGTCTATTAAAAAAGAAATTTCCTTTTGAAAGTATAACTTCTTTAATATAAATATTATCTCTATCAAAAAGATTTTTTTGACTTATAAAAATTTTCATGTCTTTGACTTCTCCAATTTCGTCTAAGTCTTTTTTTTTATCACTATAAATTTTAGAATCTTTGATATGGAAATGTGGTCTTGGAAGTATTCTGTAGGAAATATCACTTGATAGACTTAAATTTAAGCCAAACTCTTGAACAAGATTGTTATAAAGGGCTTTTTGAACTCTTCCACTATCATATAAACTTGGTATTGATAAATATAACAAATATAAAAAAAATAAACTTGCAAAAGTGAATATTGCGGATTTAAAATTTAGTTTTAAATTTAAATTAATTTTTTTCATAAAATTAAAATGATTTATAATGATTATTAGTAAATGATAAACTTTGATTATTTAAAAGGTCTAAATTCAGCACAAAAAGAGGCTGTAATCAATACAGATGGACCCGTTTTGGTGGTTGCGGGGGCTGGTTCAGGAAAAACTAGAGTACTAACTTCAAGAATTGCTCATATAATAAAAAATAAAAAAGCTTTTCCAAACCAAATACTGTCAGTCACTTTTACCAATAAAGCCGCAAAAGAAATGCATTTGAGAGTAAGCAAAATACTTAAATCGGATGCAATTAGTCTTTCGTGGTTAGGTACATTCCATTCTATATGTGCAAAAATTTTAAGAAAACACGCAAAAGCTGCTGGTTTAAATTCAAATTTTACAATTTTAGACTCTGACGATCAAATTAGACTTATAAAAAATATATGCAAATCTGAAAACATTGATACAAAAAAACTTTCACCAAAGTTGATACTAGCAGTAATAGATAAATGGAAAAATAATGGGTGGTTTCCTAAAAAAGTTATTTTAAATAGAAAAGATATTTATGAAAAAATAATTTTACCTGTTTATAAAATTTATCAACAAAAGTTAATAGATTTAAATAGTTGTGATTTTGGGGATCTTATTTTACATTGTGTGAATATTTTAGAGGAAAACAAAGATATTTGTGAGATTTACAATAAAAATTTTAAATATATTCTTGTGGATGAGTACCAAGATACAAATTATATACAGAGCAAATGGTTAAATATTCTTGCAAAATTAAATAAAAATATTTGCTGTGTTGGGGACGATGATCAATCAATTTACAGCTGGAGGGGAGCAGAAATTAAAAATTTTCTTGAATTTGATAAAATTTACAAAAATACAAAAATAATTAGACTCGAAGAAAATTATAGATCTACACAAAATATATTATCAGTCGCATCAGAACTTATATCAAATAATAAAAAAAGAGTTGGAAAAACTTTAATAACACAATCAGATGAAGGAGACTTAATCAAACTTAGTTGTTTTAGAAATGGAAAAGATGAAGCAGTTGGTTTAAGTGACGAAATAGAAAAAAATCTTAGAAAACAGTATTCTTTAAATGATATTACAATATTAGTAAGAGCAATTTTTCAAACAAGAGAATTTGAAGAGAGATTTCTTAAGATTGGATTACCATATAGAATTATAGGTGGTACAAAATTTTATGAAAGAGCCGAGATAAAGGACTGCATTGCTTACTTGAGACTAATTTATCAAGAAAAAGATGATTTAGCTTTTGAACGTGTTGTAAATAATCCTAAAAGAGCAATAGGAAATAGTACCATAAAATTAATACACGACTATGCCAAAAAAAATTCTCTATCTCTTGCAATTTCTTCAAAACAACTAATTGAACTAAATAAAATAAAACCGAAAGCAAAAGTAGGTTTGAACAATTTTCTAAATTTTCTGAATAAGTGGAGAAATGATTATAAAATTAAAAATACTTATCATGTGAAATTACTACAAATAATTTTAGATGAATCAGGCTATTCTTTAATGTTAAAAAATAAGAAGGATTTAGAAAACGAAAATAGACTTGAGAATATTAAAGAGTTGCTGAGCGCAATGAAAGAATTTGATAATTTAGAAAGTTTTTTAGAACATGTGTCATTAGCCACATCTGTAGATCAAGAGTGGGATGGGCAAAAAATTAACTTGATGACCATGCACGCATCTAAAGGATTAGAATTTGACGTAATTTTCCTACCAGGTTGGGAGGAAGGCTTATTCCCGCATCAAAAATCTCTAGAAGAAAAAGGTGAAAAAGGATTAGAGGAGGAAAGACGACTGGCTTATGTTGGTATTACTAGAGCAAAAAAGAGAGCATATATCTCTTTTTCAATGAACAGATTTTATCAAGGTGATTGGATAGATAGTATGGCATCTAGATTTATTGAAGAACTACCTGAGAAATTTTTAGAAAAAAATATTTTTAATGATCAAAGTGATAATCAAAATGAAGATTTTGAATTTAATCAAGATTTTGAAACAGAGGAAGAAACAAGAAGTCCTGGCTGGATTAGGTATCAGAAAAGAATTAAATGAGAAAGGGAGTTTTGTATAATCTATCGAATTTGATATCAAATTATAAATTAGATGGATATATTATTCCTAAAAACGATAGTTTTTTTACAGAACAATTAAAGCACGATAGACTCAAACTTATATCAAACTTTAGTGGATCAGCTGGAATGGCTGTTGTTTTAAAAAAAAAAAATTATCTTTTCGTGGATAGTAGATATACAATTCAAGCGAGATTAGAGTCAGGTAAAAATTTTAAAATTATAAAAATTCACGAAAAGTTACCTAAAGACAAATTCAAAAATGTTTTACTTGGATATGACCCAAGATTACTTACATTTAGTCAATTAAAATATTTTTTTGGTAATAGAGTTAAATTAAAGGCAGTTAAAGAAAATCTAATAGATAAAATCTTTAAAATTAAAAAAAAAAGGGATAAACCTTTTTTTTCGATACCAAACTATGCCACAGGAAAAAGTCATAAAAAAAAAATTAGTTTAATTTCAAATTATCTAAAAAATAAAAAAGCAGATTTTTTATATGTCACTGCTCCTGAAAACGTAGCATGGTTATTAAATATCAGAGGATCTGATATTCCATATTCACCAATTCCAAATAGTAATTTAATTTTAAGTAAAGAAAAGAAAGTGTATTTAATTACGGAAAAATATAAAACTAGTAAATTACTTTTAGAGAAGAAGTTACTCCCACATCAAATTATTGATAAAAATAAATTAGAAAGCTTTATAAAAAGTTTAAACGGTAAAAACATGATTGTTGATGATAAAACTTTATCAATTTATAAAGAAAATATTATCACATCAAAATTTTCAATAATTAATAGAAATGATCCCTGTTATTACTACAAATCACTTAAAAATCCGAAGGAAATAAAAAATATGATCGACAGCCATATAAAAGATGGTGTGGCACTCACTAAATTTATTTATTGGATAAAAAATTCCAAGGACCAAAAAATAACTGAACTTAGTGCTGAGAATAAATTAGAAAAATTTAGAAAGAAAAATAAAAATTATTTATATCCAAGTTTTAATACCATTGCAGGTACAGGACCAAATGGAGCAATTGTACATTATAGAGCAACAAAAGAAACGAATAGAATTATAAAAAAAAATGATATATTCCTTTGCGACTCTGGTGGGCAGTATAAATATGGAACTACAGATGTTACTAGAACATTATGTTTAGGTGTCCAAACTCAAAAAATAAAAAATATTTTTACTTTAGTTTTAAAAGGTCACATCGCAGTAGCAACTAGTGATTTAAAAAAAAATAACACTGGTAAAAAATTAGATATACATGCAAGAAAGTTTCTTAAAAAATACAACCTTAATTATGGTCATGGAACTGGACATGGAGTTGGATATTTCTTAAATGTTCATGAAGGTCCACAATCGATTTCTAAATTTAACAAAATAAAGCTTAGAGAAGGTATGATTTTAAGCAACGAGCCTGGATTTTATAAAAATGGTAAATTTGGAATAAGAATAGAAAATCTTGTTTACGTTAAGAAAAAAAATAAAAAACTATATTTTGAAAATCTTACTTTGGCACCGATTGATAAAGCTTTGATTAATTATAACTTATTGAATAAAAAAGAAAAAGATTATCTATTAAATTACCACTTATTAATTTATTCAAAATTATCAAAATATTTAACATCCAATGAAAAGAGATGGCTGATTAAGAATCTCTAGTATTTAAAATTTTTAAAAATTCATCTTGTGTAATAATTTTGATATTAAGTTTTTTTGCGTCATTAATTTTTCTAGTAGTTGGCTTCTCCCCAGTAATTAAAAAATTTAGTTTTTGGCTTACGTTACTAATAATTTTACCACCATTATTTTCAACTAAAGACTTTGCTTCTGCTCTGCTAATGCCAACTAATTTACCTGTAAACATAAAAGTTTTATCCACTAGAATTCCGTTTTTACTAATCTCTTTTTCGTTAATAATCTCCAATTTTTTTTTCAATTCGTTTAATACTATTAAATTTTTTTTATTAGAAAAAAAATCTTTAATAGATTTTATTTGGGTTTCACCAATGCCATCTATGTTTAATAATTCATTAAAATTATTTTCTTTACCTAAATCAAAAAATTTATCAGAGTTTTTTAAAGTTTTAGCTAATAATTTTGCATTTTCTTGACCAATATGTCTAATGCCTATTGAATAAATCAATTTGCTTAGAGAAATTTTTTTTTTATTTTCTATTGAATACTTTAAATTTGAAACAGATAAATTTCCCCATCCATCTAATTTTGAGATTTTTTCATAATCAAGATTAAATATATCATGGGGGTATCTGATTAGTTTAAGATCCCAAAAACTTTCAACAATTTTCTTTCCTAAACCATCAATATTGAATGCTTCCTTAGATACAAAATGTTTAATTTTCTCAATAGCAATTTTTTCACAACCATAACCATCATTCATACATCTTCTGACAGCGTCAAATTTTTTTGTTAATTCATTATATTCCTTAATGGTGGCTGATCCACAAGAGGGACACTTTTTCGGAAAATTAAATTTTTTTGAATTTTTATTTCTTTTTTTTAAATCAACTGAAATAACACGAGGTATTACATCCCCTGCTCTTTCTACTGTTACTACATCCCCAACTCTTATATCTTTTCTTTGTATCTCATCCTCATTATGTAAAGTAGCATTTGATACTAAGACTCCACCAATATTTACAGGTTTAATTTTTGCTACTGGAGTAAGCGCACCTGTTCTTCCAACTTGTACTTCTATTTTTTGAATTTCTGATATTGATTTGTTAGCCGAAAATTTATGAGCTATAGCCCATCTAGGTGCATTAGCGACAAAACCTAATCTTTTTTGAAGACTAAAATCATTTACTTTGTATACAATTCCATCAATATCAAAATCAATCTCTTTTCTTTTCTCTTCTATTTCTGAATGATTTTGAATTAAATTATTTATACCTATTAAAAGTCTATTAAAGCTATTTACTTTAAACCCCCAATTTTTTAGGTAACTTAAAAATTGAAACTGGTTTGTTGCATCAAGATTTTTTGAAAAACCAAATGTATAGGCAATAAAATTTAATGGAATTTTTTTAGTTTTGTTTGAATCTTTTTGTCTTAATGACCCAGAGGCAGCATTTCTAGGGTTGGCAAATTTCCCATTTAATTTTTCAAAGTCTGAATTTTTTATAAAAACTTCACCTCTGATATCTATTTCAGTGGGTATATTTCTACCTCTTAGCATTTTTGGGATGTCAGAAATTGTATTCAAATTCTCAGTTATATCTTCTCCTTCTACTCCGTCTCCCCTGGAAAGTCCCTGGATAAATTTTCCATTTTTATAAAACAAAGAAGCGGAAATTCCATCTATTTTTGGTTCTGCACTAAACTCTATATTCTTGTTGGTTTGAAGACTTAAAAAATTTAAAATTTTTTTTTCAAAATTTTCTAAATCCTTTTTATCAAAAGCGTTATTTAATGAGAGCATAGGGGTTCTATGTTTAACTTTTTTAAAATTTTTTGATGGCTTGTAACCAATAATTAGTGAGGGTGAATTTTTGCTTTGTAAAAATGAATATTTTTTTTCAAGATCAAAAATTTCATTTTTCAAATTATCATAAGCAGCGTCATCAACAATAGGATTGCTTTTATTATAGTAATTTTCATTATACTTTTGAAGTTTTTCAATTTTTTGTAAGTAATTTTTTTTTATTTTTAAAATTTCTTTTTTAATCATTTAAAAAGTCTTTTAAATTTACTAAATACTGAATTTTTATCTTTTTTTATCTGATAGGAAGTTTGGTAATCTCTATTAAATATTTTATAAGATTGCTCGTACCATTCACTAGATTGATAATTATACCCTAAAACACTTGCATATTTCTCAGCCTCATCTATTAATCCAATTATATAATAAGTTTCAACTAATCGGTGGAGGGCTTCCTCCACATAAATTGTAGTCTCATATTTTTCCAATATATTTTTAAATCTATTTATAGCTGCAACCCATTTCTTTTTTTTCAGGTAATATTTACCTAAATATATTTCTTTTGAAGCCAAAATATCATTTATTAAATTTATTTTAAATTTTGCATCCTGAGCAAAATCTGTGTTTGGATAATTTTTTATTATATACTCAAATCTAGTTTTTGATGTTAAAAGTGGCTTTAAATCTTTTTTCTCATCAATAATATTTTCATAGTAACACATTGCATATAAAAAATGTGCATAATCAATATCTTTGTGTTTTGGATATTTGCTAAAGAAACGATCCAATTCCGATAACGCACGATCATAATAATTTTGTGAGTAAAATGAGTATGCTGATAAAAGTACGGCTCTTGGTGCCCATTCAGATTGAGGATAAAGCAACTCAGCCTCACTAAATTTTTTTGCTGCAAATATGGCATCACCTCTATCAAGCTCTTTATATGCCTCTTTGTAAGCATCAATCATTTGCATTTCTAAATTGTCAGACTCAATGATTGATATTTTTTCCTTTTTTGAATTACACGAGGTAATAAATATTATTAAAAAGAAAAATATTATTATTGATAAAATATTTTGCATTAATGATTTTTATCAGATTAATTGCAAAAAAAAAAAATTAATTTAAGCTATAGATTTAAGAGTTTTTGAATTTATAAAAGTATTAGGCACAATCTTCTCTTTTAATTCAAAAATAGTGAAATTTTTATTATCCATAAATACTTTTCTAAGTAGTTCGTTTGTTAGTCTATGGCCACCCTGAGAACAAGTTACTTTTCCAATAATTTTATAACCTGATAAAAACAGATCACCCATACAATCTAATATTTTATGATTTACGAATTCATTTTTATTTCTTAAATTTTCTTTATTTAAAATATTTTCTCCCTTAACTACTATTGCATTATCTAAAGAACCGCCTTTTGCTAAATTCATTTCTCTTAATTTTTGCACATCTTCAAAAAGGCAAAACGTTCTTGAGTTATATATGTCTGTCAGATCATTTTCATAAACATTTATTTTATTTCTTTGATTACCGATTAATTTATTATTAAACTTTATTTCAAAATCTATCTCTAAAGTTGTCTTAGTTGGTTCAATTGATATATATTTATCATCTTTAATAATCTCAATCTTGTTTAAAATTTTGATTATTTTGATTGGAAGATTCAAACTTTTTAAACCAGCTTTTTTAATTGCCTCAACAAATAGCTTTGAAGATCCATCCATAATTGGTATTTCGTCTTGGTCAACTTCAACTAAAACATTATCCACTCCCAATCCATAAAAAGCAGCCATTAAATGTTCTACTGTAGAAACACTAACACCCATCTCATTGGATAATGTTGTACATAATGTTGCGTCACTTACATTAAAGAAGTTTGCCAAGATAAGATTATTTTTTTTAAGGTCAACTCTTTTGAATGTAATTCCACTATTAGGTGGGGATGGCAAAATTTTCATTTTGGCAGATTTACCTTTATGCAAAGTAATGCCTTCAAAAAAAATTGGTTGATTAATTGTTTTTTGATTTAAAATAGCCATTAGGGTTTATAAAACCTTACCTGCAGCTCTTAAAAACAACAAATATTACAATAAAATACAATCTAAGAAAAAATATGAAATAATTTTTCAAAAAAACTCAATTTGGTTGATTTTTTTGGATAAATACTAACTTCATTTATATTTTTTTCACTTAAAACAACTAATCCAGCCTGCGATATATCATCAATTTCTGTGCTTAATAAAGATTTTGCATAGTTTGTACAAATTACTTTGTTTGTCTGAATTTGGAAGTTATTAAGCATTGATTCTATTTTTGATACCAAAAAATTTTGCAAATAGATGAAACTAAGTTCTATAGTTAATTTTCCACATTTTTTTCCAATAGGAATATTATTATATTCCTCATTATCCATTAGACATTTTTTAATAACTATATGAACAATTTTTTTTTCAGAATGATTTTCAATTATTTTCTGTCTTATATCTTGAATTAAATATTCTATTGAGGATTTATCTATATTTTTATTTTCAAAATTTTTTCTAATTGTAATTTCTATAGCGTCAATAATTTTATTTTCAATCATTAAATTGATGTCATATATTTGTATTTGAAGTTTTCTTTCAGCTTCCAAAACTATTCCTTTAAAAATCCTTTCAAAATTTTTCTGAAAATTTAATTTATCTTCTACTGAATATTCTAAATTTATATTTTTATAAAAAACTGTTTTTTTTGAAATACTATTATTTATAATGAAATGAATTTTGTTTATCTCGGTATTTATATTAATAAAAATGTTATTTTTATTCATTTCTAAGGATAATTTTATTATCTAATCTTAAATCGATAATTTGTTGATAGAATTCTTTTTTATTGTAAATTTCAAATGCTTCAATTAGAATTTTTTGATTTAGTTTTAATGGTAATTTTAAAGTTGTATTATCTCTTAAAACTAAATCAATTCTTTTTGATGGATATATTTTGATAAATTTTATTTCACCTATTTTAAAAAGTGAATACTTTAAAAGTTTAATAATTCTATTTATATTTTCGAGTTCTATTTTACCTAAAATAGTTGGGATCAAATTTTGTTTATCTTCAGAATTAAATAATTTTCCATTATCTCCTAAATAAAGGGTTTCACCATTCATGATAATTTTAGCAACTGGTTGTGATTTCTCTAAAATAATTTTTATTGTATCTGGATAAATCTTTTTAATTTCAAAAAATTTCAAAGATGAATTTTCCAAAAGAGCTTGTTTTAATTTTTTCTCATTAATTAAAAATATATTTTTATTTAAGAAATACCCTTTTTTAAAATTTTCTGAATTAATTCCATCAGTTTGTATTTTTTTTATTCTGAATTCTTTTTTAATTGAGGTCGATAAATTAATATTAAAAGAAGTAGAAAATAGTATCAGTAAAACTACGTAGGAATAAATTTTAGTTTTTTTACCTATTGGTTGATGCATCATTCAAAATCCATTCAATTAAATTTAGAAATGTAATACCTTTATAAGCTGCAATTTCTGGAACCAAGGATAATTTGGTCATTCCTGGCTGGGTATTTATTTCCAATAAATAGAATTTGTTCCTATAAAATTTAAAATCAGCCCTAGTAACACCTCTGCAATTCAAAATTTTATGTGCTTTAAATGCAATGTTTAAAACTTTATTAATTTTTTTTTTCTGAAGTTTAACTGGTATAATATGTTCAGTTTTAGATTTAACATCATATTTAGCTTTATAATCATAAAATTTTCTTTTTGGTCTCAGCTCAATTGCTCCAAGCTTTTTCTTTCCTAATATCGCAACTTGTATTTCTCTTCCAGCGATATATTCTTCAATCATCACTTCTTGATATTTTTTAAGCTTAGAAAGTTTTTTTATAAAATTCTTTTCACTTGTAATATAAACTCCCACGCTTGAGCCTTCATTTATAGGTTTAATAACTACAGGAAATTTTAATTTTTTTTTTATTATATTTTTTAAACCACGGTGCATGTTTTGTTGATAATTAAATTTAATAAACCTTGGAGTTAGAATTTTATTTTCTTTAAAAATTTTTTTTGATGCAACTTTGTCCATTGCAAGTGCTGAGGACAAAACACCAGAATGAGTATATTTTACTTTATAACTCTCTAAAATCGATTGAGCATAACCATCCTCACCAAATCTCCCGTGCAGCGCATTAAATACTATGCTAGGTTTAAAAGATTTGATCTTTTTCTCTAAATTTCTATCTAAATCAGAAAGTAAAACTTTATATTTTTTTTTTAAAATATTTTTTACTTGTTTCGCAGTCTCTAAACTTATTTGTCTTTCTTTAGAAATTCCACCGCCCAAAATTAAAATTTTTTTTTTCATTTATTCAATGATTTGAATTTCTGTTTCAATTGCAATCCCTGTTTTTAATCTTACCTCTTTCTTAATAAATTGAATTAGTTTTAACATGTCCTCGAAAGTTGCATTTCCTCTGTTAATTAAAAAATTGCAATGTTTTTCAGATATTGCGGCCTGTCCAAAGGATGTATTTAAAGGAACAGATCTTTTTATTAATTTCCAAACCTTTTCAGTAGTTTGGTCTACAGGGTTTTTAAAAGTACTACCACCGGTTTTAATTTTTGATGGCTGAGTAAAATTTTTTTTACTCTTTAAAATTTTAATTTCTTTTTCAATAAACGATTTTTCCTTTTTAACACCTTTAAAAGAAGCACTTAAAAAAATATAATTATCATCTAAGTCGCTATTTCTATATTCAAAATTAATATCTGATGAGTGTATTGTTTTTATAAATCCTGTATTTTTTTCAATCACTTGAACAGATAATAATATATCTTTGAATTCTTTCCCATAGCACCCAGAATTTATTTTAAGTCCACCACCTATAGTACCAGGTATACAAGATAAAAATTCAAAACCGCTAATTGAGTTATTTAAAGCAAAGTCAGATAATTTTTTGTCACTTGCTGCAGCTCCTGCAACAATTACATCATTGGGCATAAGTGTTATATTTGAAAAATTCTTACCTAACTTGATTACTACACCCTCATACAAACGATCATTTAAAAGTATATTTGAACCAGCTCCTAAAATAAAAATATCTATTTTTTTTCCGAATTCTTTTAAGAAACTTACAAGTTCATTAAGATTATCAGGCTTAAAAAAAAACTTAGCTTTTCCCCCAATATTAAACCAATTTAGTTTCCTTAAATTATAATTGATAAAGAATTTACTTTCTGTTTTTTTTGAAAATTTTTTTATAATTTCATCGACCATTTGATAATATATTTTTATAACAAGAAATATAAAAAATCTAAGAAAATTTTTAACATAATAGAAAATTGTTTAAAGGATTTAAATTTTAAAATTTGATTTTTTACTGTCAGCTAAAAAAGCTTTGACTGTTTCAAGAGTTAGTGAATTATAAGATTTTCCAAATTTCTCAATTTTTTCAATGATGGATGGTGGCACAGTAATTATATGACATCCTATTTTTTTGGCTTGAAGATAATTATAAGGTTCTCTTACACTCGCCCATAGGATTTTAACTCTTTTATATTTTCGTGCAATTCTTATGCTTTTCAAAAGTTCTGGAATTGGATCTTTCCCTGCGTCACTGGCTCTGCCTATAAAAATTGAAATTATTACATCAGATTTTTTATTAATAACTTTTAAAATTCTCTTAGTTTGTTCGGCAGTATAAACAGCTGTTATATTAAGTTTAACTTTATTCTTACTTAAAAAATTAATTACCTTTCCTGAAAAGACTCCTTTAGAATTGCAAACTGGAATTTTAACATAAATATTTTTACCTAAACCATTTAGTATCAATGATTGTTTTTTCATTTCACTATAATTGTCAGCAAATACCTCCAGAGAAACAGGTTTGTTTTTACTAACATGTAGTATTTGTTTACAGTAATTAAGATAATCTTTAGCCCCTGCTTTTCTAATTAATGATGGATTAGTGGTGAAACCCTTTACTATTTTTTTTTTTGTGAACTTATTTATAGTTTTTATATCAGCAATATCGCAAAAAATTTTCGTATTCAAATCAATTCCTTAAAGGCTTTTGGTTATATCCTCGGTCATTTTTTTTGCATCTGCAAACAACATTAATGTATTTTCTCTATAGAATAAATCATTATCTATACCAGCATAACCTGGTGACAAACTTCTTTTTACAAACAATACAGACTTTGATTTTTCTACATCCAGAATTGGCATTCCATATATAGGACTTTGAGGATCCGTTTTTGCAACTGGATTAGTCACATCATTAGCACCAATAACATAAGCTACATCACAATTTGCAAAATCATTATTTATATCCTCTAACTCAAATACTTCGTCATAAGGAACATTTGCCTCAGCAAGCAGAACATTCATATGGCCTGGCATTCTTCCTGCCACTGGATGTATGGCATAAGATACCTTTACTCCATTTTTTTTTAGCGAGTCTACCATTTCTCTTAGGGCGTGTTGGGCTTGTGCAACCGCCATGCCATAACCAGGAACTATAATTACAGATGATGCATTTTTCATTAAAAAAGCTGCATCATCTGCGTTTCCGCTTTTTACGGGTTTCTGCTCTTTTGAAACAGATTTAGATTGTTCTTCATTGGCTCCCCACCCACCTAGTATAACGTTAAAAAATGATCTATTCATGCCTTTACACATTATGTAAGACAATATAGCTCCTGATGAACCTACAAGTGCGCCAGTAATTATTAATGCACTATTTTCTAATGTAAAACCTATTCCAGCTGCAGCCCAACCAGAATAAGAGTTTAACATTGATATTACAACTGGCATATCTGCCCCTCCAATAGGAATTATTAAAAGAATACCAACAATTAAAGAAATGGCGATTAAGGACCAGAATAAATACTGTTGCTGTGTGCTACAAAGGTAAAATACTAAACCGATTAATATTATTCCTAATGCAAGATTAATAAAATGTTGACCAATAAATGTGATTGGTGAACCTGACATTAAACCTCTCAATTTAAGAAATGCGATTATAGATCCTGTAAATGTAATTGCACCTATAGCTGCTCCTAATGACATCTCTATTAAACTTGCAATTTTAATATTTCCAGGTGAACCTAAATTGAAAACGTCTGGGTTCAAAAAAGCTGATATAGCTACAAATACAGCTGCCAATCCTACTAGACTGTGAAAACCAGCTACAAGTTCAGGCATTGCAGTCATGGGTATTTTAAATGCTATAAATGCTCCAATTGATCCACCTACCAACATAAAAATTAACAAAAAAACAAATCCAGTTGAAAAATTTCCGATGGAAACAATAGTAACACCAATAGCTATAGCCATACCTATAATACCAAAAAGATTTCCTCTACGAGATGTTTCTGGTGAAGAAAGTCCTCTTAATGCTAGAATAAAAAGGACTCCAGATATTAAGTAGAATATAGCTAGAAGATTTGCAGACATTTATTTATCTTTCTTTTTTTTTTTATACATTGCTAACATTCTATGGGTTACCAAAAAACCACCAAAAATATTTACCGCTGCTAAGATTATAGCCAAATAACCAAAAGTGTTTGCGGTTGCAAAAATTTTATCATTGTTGCCTGCTAACGCTGCAACTATAGCACCAACAATTATCACAGATGAAATTGCATTTGTAACTGACATTAAAGGAGTATGTAGTGAAGGTGTAACACTCCAAACAACATAATATCCAACAAATATGGATAAAATAAAGATGCTCAATCTAAATATAAAAGGGTCAATTTCCATATTATTTCATTAGAGTATTTGAAATGATTTCATCGTCTAAATTAATATTAATTTTACTATTTTTTTTATCATAAAGATTTAAAACAAAATTAAATAGATTTTTCGCATACAAATTTGACGCTGATACAGGAAGTTTATTAAGTATCACGCTTTCTCCGACAATCATAACACCATTTTTTTCAACTATTTCATTAGGTTTTGTATATGCAGCATTTCCTCCTTGAGAAGCGGCCAAGTCAAATATTACTGAGCCTGATTGCATATTATTTATCATTTGCTCGTTAATAATTCTTGGTGCTTTTTTTCCAGGTATTAGTGCAGTGCAAATAACTACATCAATTTTTTTTAAAGTTTCAGAAATTAAATCTTCTTGTTTTTTTTTAAAATCTTCTGAAGCTTCTTTTGCATAACCTCCTTCAGTTTCCAAATTTTCTGAGCCTTCAACAACTAAAAATTTTCCTCCCAAACTTTCTACCTGTTCTTTTGAAGCGATTCTAACATCTGTTGCAAAAACAATTGCTCCCATTCTTTTTGCTGTAGCAATAGCTTGTAATCCAGCTACACCTGCACCAACAACTAGAACTTTAGCTGCTGGAATAGTTCCTGCAGCTGTCATCATCATAGGAATAGCTTTTTTGAATATTGAGAACGAGTCTATTACCGCTTTATAACCCGCTAAGTTTGCCTGAGAAGACAATATATCCATTGATTGCGCTCGTGTTATTCTTGGTAATAATTCTAAAGAGAATATGGAAACTTTCGATTTGTACTTATTAACTTTTTCCTGATTATTGCTTACATTAAAATTGCCAATGAGAATATTTTTTTCCTTTAAAATATCAAGTTCTTCCTCTGTAGGTAAATTCATCTGAAGCAGAATATCCGAATCTTTTAAAATATTTTCTCTAGAGTCTATTTCACAACCTTCTTTAACAAAGTCTTCATCTTTAATACCAAGATGGTCAGCAATATTTTTTTCAACCTTAACTTTAAATCCATTTGTAATATACTTTTTCGAAATTTCAGGTGTGATTGAAATTCTCTTTTCTAACGTTTTATTCTCTGAAATTGATCCAATTATCATAATAAAGGCAAAGATTATTTTTGTCTGGCTTTAAACTTAGGATTTTTTTTATTTATTATATAAACTCTTCCTCTTCGTCTAACTAATTTTGAGTTTAAGTCTCTTAGTTTTAGCGATTTTAAAGAACTTTTAACTTTCATAAAAAAAAAGCCTGGCAATGTCCTACTCTTCCATGCCTTAAGACAAAGTACCATCGGCGCAGAAGGGCTT
>MDSW01156975.1_pt1 | contig 20079 bp, 22 predicted proteins | sample 811171 | NCBI WGS metagenome assembly MDSW01 (sample SAMN05326641, study PRJNA326480) | marine metagenome | isolation source: seawater | place: Atlantic Ocean: North West | collected 2012 | reverse complement strand
ATTGCCAAAGCATCTTTTAAAGATCTGGCTAATCCTTTGTAACAAGACTCAACTTTGTGGTGACTATTATCACCATAAATATTTTCTACATGCAGAGTAATTCCAGCCGATTGAGAAAAAGCCTGAAACCATTCCTTAAAAAGTTCTGTGTCCATCTCACCTAATTTTTCAACTTTTAAATCTACATTCCATATTAAGTAAGGTCTGTTAGACACATCGATTGATACTCGACTAAGTGTTTCATCCATTGGAATCATTGTTGATGCATATCTTGTGATTCCCTTACGATTACCTGCAGCTTTTTTAATTGCTTCACCTATCGCAATTCCTGTATCTTCGGTTGTATGGTGTAAATCAATATGAGTATCGCCTTTGGCTTTAACCTCTAAATCTATTAAAGAATGTTTAGACAATTGCTCTAACATATGATCCAAAAAACCTATACCAGTTTTGATCTTGTACTTTCCTCTGCCGTCTAAATTAACCGCGACAGAAATGCTAGTTTCTTTTGTTTTTCTAGTAATTTTTGCTTTTCTTTTCATAAACTAATGTCGATTTATCTTTGATATATATATAAATAGCCATTTTATCAATGAATCACTATTGAAGATCCAAAATTAATCTCCACATATAACATTATGAATACAGCTGAAAAATGGCATGGTACAACGATAGTGCTTCTACGTAAAAACAAGGAAACAGTAGTAGCAGGAGATGGACAGGTAAGTCTTGGAAATACTGTTCTGAAAAGCAAAGCAAAAAAAGTAAGAAAAATTGAAAAAAGAGGTGTAATTGCTGGCTTTGCAGGTTCCACGGCTGATGCACTAACATTATTTGAAAGATTGGAGGCCAAACTAGAAAAACATGCTGGAAATCTTCCAAGGGCAGCTGTTGAGTTAGCTAAAGATTGGAGGAGCGACAAATTTTTAAGAAGACTTGAAGCTCTTATGGCAGTCGCTGACAAAGAAAATAGTTTTATAATTTCCGGGACTGGAGACGTACTAGAACCTGAAGATGGAATAATAGGTATAGGCTCAGGAGGAAATTATGCTTTAGCTGCGGCAAAAGTTTTAATGGAATCAAAATTAAGTGCAGAGGAAATTGCAAAAAAATCGATAAAAGTAGCATCTGATATCTGTGTTTTTACAAATAATAACGTAACAATAGAGAAAATTTAAATATGTCTGGATCGAAAAAAGTAACAAATCTTAATGTCGTAAAAAACAATAAGAAAAAATCTGAATCTAAAGTGAGTGCTCTTTCTCCAAGGGAAATTGTTTCAGAATTAGACAGATATGTAATTGGACAAAATGAAGCAAAGAAAGCAGTAGCTGTAGCTCTCAGAAATAGATGGCGAAGACAAGCCCTGTCTGATGAAATGAGAGATGAAGTACTGCCTAAAAATATTCTTATGATTGGGCCAACTGGAGTTGGTAAAACTGAAATTTCTAGAAGATTATCTAAACTAGCAGAAGCACCCTTTATTAAAGTGGAAGCAACAAGATTTACAGAGGTTGGATATGTAGGACGTGACGTTGAGCAAATTATTAGAGATCTGATTGAAATTGCTATAGCAATGGAAAGAGAGAAAAAAAGAAAAGAAGTAAATGCAAAGGCTCAGCAGGCAGCTGAAGAAAAGGTTTTAGACGCACTTGTTGGTAATAAAGCAAGCGTCGCTACAAGAGAAAGTTTTAGAAAAAGGCTGAGAAATGGAGACTTAGACAATAATGAAATTGAAATTGAAGTAAACAATAGTTCTTCAAATATGCAAAGTTTTGAAATTCCTGGAATGCCTGGAGCTAACGTCGGGATGGTTAATATTGGAGACATACTCGGTAAGTCTATGGGAAATAAAAAGGGTAAAAAGAAAAAAATGAGTGTTAAAGAATCCCACAACATACTCGTAGCTCAGGAGTCAGATAAAATGATAGAAGAAGATAAAATTATTAAAGAAGCTAAAAAGTATACTGAAGAAAACGGTATAGTTTTTTTAGACGAAATTGATAAAGTTTCTGCAAGAGGTGATAGAGTAGGAGGTGATGTTTCTAGAGAAGGAGTACAAAGAGATTTATTACCTTTAATTGAAGGAACTACTGTTAGTACAAAGCATGGGCCTATAAAAACAGATCACATTCTTTTTATTGCATCTGGTGCATTTCAGTTATCTAAACCATCTGATTTATTACCAGAATTACAAGGTCGTCTTCCTATAAGAGTTGAGCTTACAGCGCTAAACGAAGATGATTTTAAAAGAATACTTAAAGAGCCAGATAACAGTTTAATTAAACAGTATAAAGCTCTATTAAAAACTGAAAATGTAGAACTTGAATTTACTGAAGATGGGATTGGTATGCTTGCGAAACTTTCAGCAGAAGTGAATTCTTCTGTGGAGAATATAGGTGCAAGAAGACTTCATACTATAATTGAAAAAGTATTAGACGATATTAGCTTCAATGCTTCTGATAAGTCTGGAGAAAAAATTATTATAGACGCAACTTATGTTAAAAATAATCTTGGGAATTTAGTTAAAGATACGGATCTATCTAAGTTTATCTTATAATTTTTTAATTTTAATAATCAAAGCACCCTCTCCGCCATCTTTAATGTCGGCATTGGATATTGAGCTTACTTTTTCATTCAAAAGTTTATTAGAATTAATAAAATCCGGTATTGCATTTTTTATTTTGCTTAAATCTCCTGACTTATAAACATCTTCATTGGAATTGGAATGTAATCCTTTACCAGTTATTAACAAAATTTCGGCATATTTTTCAGTAAAACATTTGTTTATAATTTCTTCAGTTTTCTTGTTAGCACTTTCTAATGAATAACCATGAAGATCAAATTTAAATCTTTTTTTTTTTGTAGAATTTACTTCTTTATTAATATCTTTGTCGTATAAGTCATTAGGATTTTTGGTATATTCTTGCCAAATCTTTCTATCTATCTCAGATATACTTTTTTTTTTCTTCACTTACTAACTATTTCAGCTAAATACCAATTTGGATTTTTATTGTCAGCGTTTTTTGAAAATTTCCAGTGATCCGTAACAAGTTTTATTTTATCAGGATTGCCTTCGATTAACTGATCATTTTTTTTCTTTACAGAGATTATTTCACAAACAAATTTAACTGTAGCAAATAATTCATTCTTAATTTTTTCAAATTTTTCTAGCTTAGACTCTTTCATGCCTATAAAAGTTAGCTCAGATTTTATATTTTCTTTATTTCTATCTTCTATAGCTTTTTCAAACTCTAAACTCATATTTTTACTTAAAAGACCTTTTAATTTTTTTTTGTCCCCTTTCGCAAAAGCAGTAATTATGCTTTCGTAAGCTATTTCTGCTCCCTTCAAAAATTCCTCCTTTTGGAACCCTTCTAATTTACTGTCCTTATTCTTGTCTTTAGAAATTAGATCTTCTTTAAATTGCTCAAATTTTCTCTCAGAAAAATCTGAAAAAACTTTATCTTGATGACCTGTCTTTCTTCCAAGAATATTTCGCAGCCTCAGAATTATAAATCCAGCAATCATTGCTAGCAAAATTATGTCAATATATCCAAAATTATTACTCATTATTTGATAAATATACATTAATAATATATTTTTGTATCAGTCAAATGAACTCATTATTGCTTTTTATTGTTGGAATTCCTGCATTAGAAATATTTCTCATAATTAAAGTAGGTCAAAATATAGGTGCAATTAATACAATATTATTGATATTTTTTACTGCAATTGTAGGTATTTACTACGCAAGGATCGAGGGATTAAATACTATAAGGGCAGGTTTTACCAATCTCTATAGGAATAAGGCACCATTATATGAAATTATTTCTGGAGCTTCTATTGCTGTTGCCGCATGCCTACTTATTCTTCCAGGATTCTTTACAGACGTAATTGGATTTATACTTTTGATCCCTTTTACAAGGAAATACTTAATCAGCATTTGGTTAAAGAATAATTACAAGAAAGAAAAAAAATTTGATGAATCTACTATTGATGGAGAAATAATAGAACAAAAAGAAAAGAAAGATGACGAATTTTAAAATAATAGCTAAATACGTTAAGGAAATTGAATTTAAAATTCCTAATTCTAAAACCTTTTTTATGTTGTCAAAAGATATTTCTAAATACAAAATCAATATAGATATATCTAGTAATCGTTTTAAGGAAAAATTTATAGAAGTAGAAACAATGCTGTCATTAAGTAATACTTCTGACGAAAAAGATAAAATTAAAACTAAAATTATTTATTCGGCAATTGTTGAATTAAGCGAAAATATTAAAGATAAAGAAGAATTAGAAAAAATAATTTTAATTAATGTTCCAAAAGAAGTTTACCCCGAAATAAGAAAAACTTTTATTTTTTTCTTTGAAATGTCCGGTTTTAAAGATATAAAAATCGAAGAAAAAGTTGATTTCCAAGAACTTTATTTGAGAAGAAAAAATTAATAAAAGTTTTTTTTTAATTCTTTTTTTAAAAAATCTTTGTGTCTTAAAATTTCATCGTTTGTCAATTTAATTACTTTTTTATAATAATCAATCCTTCTGCTCGTAACATCAATTTTTTTAGCATCCTCTTTTTCAGAGAAAACAAACTTAGGTTCTTTTACGCCTATTAGATTTATATAAACTTCTCTGAGTAGTTCGCAATCTAATAAGGCATTATGTTTGCTTCTTTTAGAGAGATCTATATTGAACCTTTTACAAAGAGCATCAAGAGAATTTGGATTTCCAGGAAATTTTGACCTGGCTATTTCCAATGTATCAATAACGTTTTCTTTTTTTATCTCGTTCTTCTTTAATAAACGTAATTCATAATTGAGGAAACCTAAATCAAAAGATGCGTTATGGATTATAATTTTTTTGTTTTTTATAAATCCTACTAATTCGTCTGCTACATACTTAAATGGCTCTTTTCTTTTGAGATATTCAGTAGAAAATCCGTGAATTTTAAATGCCTCCGCTGGAACTTCTCTTTCTGGATTTATTATTTTGTGAAAAATTTTATTTGTTGGTATTAAATCAGATGTTTCAACACAAGCCACTTCAACAATTTTATGACCATCTTTAAAAGATAAGCCTGTTGTCTCAGTATCTAGAAAAATTTCATTCATAAGCGTTTAGTATAATTTTAGCATTTTTTTTTAAAACTTCTAACTTTTTATTATTATTAATTTTGTAATCACAAAATTTTCTTTTTCTACTGGCTATCATCTGTCTTCTATTTAAGATATTGAAAAAAGATTTTTTACCTCCTTTTCTAATAAAACGTTTAAGTCTTGCTGCTTTTTTGCAATCTACAAAAACAGTTATATCAAATTTTTTCATTAACTTACTTTCAACTAATAATGGAATATCAAAGATTAAAATATCTTTGTCTTTATTTTTTGTCGAAAATTTTTTCATTTCTTTTCTTACTAATGGGTGAATAATATTCTCAAGTTTTCTCAAGTTTGATTTATTTTTTTTGATTTTTCTTTTAATTTGACTTTTAATATTCCGTTTATTTTCTAAATTAAATGATTTAAAAATTTTTTTTAGAAAATATTTGTCCCTGTAAATACTTGCCACCGACCTATCAGCGTCAAATATTGGATACTTTCTTTGTGACAGAAATTTAGCAAAAGTACTTTTACCCGAAGCAATTGAGCCTGTAATTCCTATTTTAATCATTTAAGTTTTGTAACTAATAAATTAATTAACTCTTGATCTATTTCAGGATTAATTTTATTCCACAAATAAAAGGATTTTTGACCTTGATAAATAAACATCTCCAGACCATTAAAAGTTTTTACATCGAGGGATTGTAAATGTTTTATCATTTTTGTTTGTATGGGATTATAAACGGTGTCTATATATATTAAGGATTTTTTGTAATCTTTGAATAAAATCTCAAAATCATTACCATTTTTTAGGCCTAAACTTGTAGCATTAATAACAATATCAAAATTTTTGATGCTTTCGTTTAAAGCTTCCCACTTTAGAATTTTTAAATCTTTAAACTTGTTTTTTAAAAACAAACATTTGTCATAAGTTCTGTTAATTAGTGTTATATCTGATATGTTTGACTTTGTTAGGGCTACAATAACTGAAGGTGAAACACCACCTGCCCCAATAATTAAGGCCTTTTTTTTAAGAGCATTATTATCAATTATTTTTTTAAAATATGTTGCCTGCAGACCGTATACATCAGTATTTTCTCCAACAACCTTTTTTTCTTCGTTTAAATAGATCGTGTTTACAGATCCACTTTCTTTAGCATCGTTTATATGTTGATCTAGTAGGGCAATAACTTTCTGTTTATACGGCAGCGTTACATTTACCCCATGGATAATCTTATTTCTAATTTTTTCTATAACGTTTTTAATTTCATCTTCCTTAATTTCTAGCAGAGAATATTCAGCGTTAATTTTATATTTTTTAAACCAGTAATTATGCAATATAGGTGAAAGTGAGTGACCGATAGGATTGCCGATTATAGCAAATTTTTTTTTATTCATTTCTATAGTTTTTAATATAGTTTATTATTTGCTTCATTGGCAAACCCATAATTGAGTCTTTATCACCTTTAATGCTTTCAAATAACGATTTACCATCAGCTTCTATTTGGTAAACGCCATAAGCTAACAAAATTTCAGTTCTAATTTTATCCAAATAATTTATAATTTCTTTCTCCTTTAATTTTTTCATTATTAAATGCGATTTATCAGTATGATGCCATATCATTGATCCATTCTTAGATATACAAACTGAACTTATTAAATAATGTTCTGAACCATTTAGCTTTTTTAAAATACTTAATGCTTCCTCTCTGCTTTTAGGTTTGTTTATTAGTTCGCCTGATAGTGAGATAACGCTGTCGGCACCTAAAACTAGTCTATTTGGATTTCTAGAACTTACTTTGTTAGACTTTAACTCTGCTAAATTTTTTGAAATTTCTAAAGGACTTGCGCCAGCTGCCAACAAGGATTCTTTTGCTTGATCCTCATCAACATTTGATGGAACAACTTCGCAATCAATTTTATTTTTCTCAAGCATCTTTTTTCTTACTCCGCTCTTTGATGCTAAAATTATTTTCATTTATTTTTTTTTATTTCATAAATTTTTATTACTGAAGCGGCTGTTTCTTCAACAGATTTTCTTGTAACATCTATGGTTGGCCAGTTATTTTTTTTGAAAAGCTTTTTAGAATTCTCAACTTCGTTTTTAATTGATTCTAGATCTGTATAAGATGAAATCTTATTATCGTTGAGTATTGCAACCCTATTTCTTCTAATATCAGACAGCCTTTCTGGGTCAGCATATAAACCTACAATACAAGCTTTAACGTTTTTATTATTTATGGTTTCTGGTATTTCTTGATTCATTATAAGAGGTATATTTATGGTTTTGTAGCCCCTATTAGCAAGATATATAGAAGTTGGCGTCTTACTTGTCCTACTTACTCCAAACAATATAATGTCTGCCTCTTGAGAATCATTTGTTTTTTTTCCATCATCATGTGACATGGTAAACTGAATAGCTTCTATCCGTTTATAATAATCATCATCTAAAACATGTTGTGCGCTCGGCTTATGAGATGCTTTTTGGTTTAAAAGTTTTGAAAAAGATAAAATTAAATTACCCAAAATACCAAAACAAGGAATGTTTTTAGATTGACTTTGTGCAGCTAAAAATTTAGCAAGTTTTGTTTCTACAATAGTATATAAAATAATTGAATTTGGAGTATTACAACATTCTTCTAAAATTTTTTTAATTTGCTGTTCTGTCCTTATAAATACAAATTCCTTTTTATAATATTCAAAATTAGCAAACTGAGATTTTAAAGATAAAAAAATTCTATCGAGTGTCTCTCCGGTTGAATCTGATATGAGATATACATTGTATTTTTGGGTCATAAGTGTGTTAATAATTTATTTATAACTAATTATTATACATATTTATCTTTTCTTAATATTAGATATTAACATCAATTAACATATTTATAACATTTTGTTCATTGTAGATAATTTTATGGCAATTTTTTAAATTTGTGAGTTATTTTTCCTACAGCTTAAAAATAAGTAATTTTCTACGAATAAAAGTGAATAAAATAGGTAAAACTATGTATAATTTCTTATTTCACAAACTAACATGCCCTATTACAAATAATATACTTATAAATATATAATTTAATTGATGAATAAATTAACTAACTGTTTAATTAACAAAGATACTTCTTGTAACCCTGTTTGGTTTATGAGACAAGCTGGAAGGTATCTTCCTGAATTTAGAAAGATAAGATCTGAGAATCCAGATTTTATAAATCTTTGTCTCAATAGTGATTTAAGTAGTGAAATAACTTTACAACCAATAAATAGATTTAATTTGGATGCAGCAATAATCTTTTCGGACATTTTAATGGTGCCTTTTGGTCTTGGTCAAAGCGTTAAATTTGAAAAAGATAAGGGACCAATATTATCAAATTTTAATATTAATAATTTTAAAAAAAATAACGTAAAAGAATTTTCTAAAAAATTAGAGCCGGTTTATGAGGCAATTAGAAAGACGAGAAAAAAACTTGATAAAAAAAAGTCTTTAATTTGCTTTGTAGGATCTCCATGGACCTTAGTTGTATACATGTTAGGAATTAAAAAAGAGAAAAATATAGTTGATACAGATATATTAAGAAAAGAGAAGAAAACTATAATTTCAATAATAAATCAGATCCAAAAATATTTATCAATTCATATAGAAAATCAAATAAACGCGGGCGCTGATATTGTCCAAATATTTGACTCATGGGCAGGGTTAATTCCTCAAAATGATTTACTAGATTATTGTTATAATCCTAATTTAAATTTAGTAAATTTTTGCAAACAAAGAAAAGTACCAGTTATATGTTTTCCGAAAGGGCTTAAAAAAAATTATTATGATTTTTTAAAAACAGTAAAACCTGACGGGCTTAACATAGATTATGATTTAGATCCTGAGTGGTGTAGAAAGAATCTTGATGGAGTTTGCATTCAAGGCGGCATGAACCCAAAAATAATGTTATTAAACGACGATAAAATATTTGAGGAAGCTAGAAAATATTTACGAACTTTTAAAGATTTTCCCTATATTTTTAATTTAGGACATGGTTTGATGCCTGAGACGAATCCAGATAAAATTAAAAAATTAATAAAATTTGTAAAAGAATATAAATGATTATAAATAAACCAAATGAACACCCGGATGTAAAATTTGGAAAAACGGGTATACTTATTATAAACTTAGGAACACCAGACTCCACTGGCTGGTGGGACATTAGAAAATATTTAAAAGAATTTTTATCAGACAAGAGAGTAATAGAAGTGAACCCTTTTATTTGGCAAGTTATTTTGAATCTTATAATATTAAATTTAAGACCTTCTAAAACTGCTCACGCTTATAAAAAAATATGGATAAAAGAAACTGACGAGTCTCCTCTTCGCTTTTTTACTAGAAGTCAAGCAAACAAGATATCTTCCAACATTTCAAACAAAAATATTTTGGTTGATTACGCAATGAGATATGGAAATCCAAGCATAAAAAGTAAATTAACGAAGCTCAAAGAGAAAGGATGTGAGAATATGATTGTTCTACCTTTGTATCCTCAATATGCAGCAGCAACTACAGCCACTGTTTGTGATGAGGTTTATAGAAATTTGATGCAAATGAGATGGCAGCCCAGCTTACAAATTATACCCCACTATGAGAGTGATCCTTCTTATATAGAAGCATTAGTTAATAGCATTAAAAAGAAAGTATCTGAAATTGACTGGAAACCAGATTTAATTTTAGCCTCCTATCATGGAATACCAAAATCTTATTTTGATAAAGGCGATCCTTATCAATGCTACTGTCAAAAAACAACTCGATTAATGATAGAAAAATATAATGATATTCCGATAGAAACATCTTTTCAATCAAGGTTTGGACCAAGCGAATGGTTAAAGCCTTATACAGACAAAACACTGGAGCTACTTCCCGGAAAAAATAAAAAAAATATTTTAGTAATTTGTCCAGGCTTTTCCTCTGACTGCGTTGAAACATTAGAAGAAATCAATATCCAGGGTCGAGAGAGTTTTATTAATAATGGAGGAAAAAACTTCGATTTAATACCTTGTTTAAACGACAATGATGATCATATAAATTTATTAACAAAACTTATTAAAAAATATTTAATTTTAAAATAAAATGAATTTTTATTTAACATTTAAGGCTCTACATATAGTGGCAGTCATATCTTGGATGGCAGGGCTATTATATTTGCCCAGGATATTTGTTTATCACTCTGAGACATCCAAAAATGAAGAACAATCGTTAACTTTTAAAACTATGGAGAAAAAACTTTATAATTATATTATGATGCCAGCTATGATCTTAAGCTGGCTTTTTGGATTGTTAATGATCCACAGCTTAGGATTTAATATTTTTTCGGAGTTATGGATGCAAATTAAAGGTATTTTGATATTAATCCTTACCCATTATCATTTTTATTTAGGAAAATGCGTAAGGCAGTTTGCAATTAATCAAAACCAAAAATCATCGAAATTTTATAGAATAATCAATGAAGTCCCTACCGTTTTGCTCATAATCATTGTTTTTATGGTAGTTTTTAAACCTTTATAGGACTTGAAATATTTAAAAAACTAACTATATTTAAATCACTTACCTTAAGATCTAATTTCATATGAATCTTCAACAATTAAAGCAAAAGAATCCTGCAGAGCTTATAAATGAGGCTGAAAAGCTTGGAATTGAGAATCCAAGTACCTTGAGAAAGCAAGAGATCCTTTTTGCTATTCTTAAAAAATTAGCTGAAAAAAACGAGCAAATTACTGCTACAGGTGTTTTAGAAGTACTTCAAGATGGTTTCGGTTTTTTAAGAGCAATCGAGTCAAACTATTTACCTGGACCTGATGATATTTATGTAAGTCCAAGTCAGATTCGAAGATTTGGTTTGAGAACAGGAGATTCTGTTGAAGGTGAGATAAGGGGTCCAAAAGATGCCGAAAGGTATTTTGCTCTACTTAAAGTTAATAAGATAAATTATGAAAATCCTGAAAAAGTACGAAACAAAATAGCATTTGATAACTTAACACCTCTATATCCAAATCAACGAATTAAGTTAGAGGTAGAGAGCACTAAAGTCGAAAAAAAACCCGATAACACAGCAAGATTAATTGATCTAGTAAGTCCAATAGGAAAAGGTCAAAGAGCTTTAATTGTTTCGCCACCAAGAGCTGGAAAGACAATAATTTTACAAAACGTAGCACAATCTATAACGGCAAACCATCCTGAGTGTTTTTTAATGGTTTTATTGATAGACGAAAGACCTGAGGAAGTAACTGATATGCAAAGATCAGTTAAAGGGGAAGTAGTAGCTTCAACTTTTGATGAACCTGCATCTCGGCATGTTGCTGTAGCAGAAATGGTAATTGAAAAAGCAAAAAGATTAGTAGAACACAAAAAAGATGTAGTAATCTTATTAGACTCAATAACTAGATTAGGCAGAGCGTATAACGCAGTTATACCGAGCTCTGGAAAAGTTTTAACAGGAGGAGTCGATGCAAATGCATTACAAAGACCTAAAAGATTTTTTGGAGCTGCTAGGAATGTTGAAGAAGGTGGATCACTTACGATAATATCTACTGCTTTAATAGACACGGGCTCAAGGATGGATGAAGTTATATTTGAAGAATTTAAAGGAACTGGAAATTCAGAACTTATATTAGACAGAAAAGTAGCCGACAAAAGGATTTACCCGGCACTGGATATAACTAGATCAGGAACAAGAAGAGAAGAATTATTATTTGAAAAAGACGATTTATCTAAAATGAATGTGTTAAGAAGAATTATTAGCCCCATGGGAACTATGGATGGTATTGAATTTTTAATTTCAAAATTAAAAAACACGAAGAACAATGCTGATTTCTTCGACTCAATGAACAAAACAAGTTAGTTTTCTAAAACGCTTAAATCTCATAGAGTTTTTGTTATTTGAAATGCCTGATTAACAATTCCGGTTATCAAATAAATAAGCATATATACTCCATACAAATATATATTTCTTTTTTCTTTAAGAAATACCTGAGGAAGTTTTGTGCTAAATACAAAAAATAAAAGTATAATTAACATTGGTTCAAAGTATTTAGGAAACAATATTCTTGCAGAGAATCCAAATAGTATTAACAAGATTAATATAATATTATTAGGCTTATTTTTTCCAAGAAGATACAAAAGAAAAAAACCTATTATGCTAGTTAAATAGAAGAAATTAAAATCACCAAATAAAATTAAAGAAAGTTTTAAAAAATATCCCCCACCCATCTTAAAATTATAGTCAAACGATTGGGACATTACCCAGACAATTAAAATGATAAAAAACAAAACGGTAATGTTTTTCAGGTTTATTAAATCAAGCTTTTCTCTATGGTAAGTAAAAATTAAAAAATAAAAAGGTATTAAATAAAAGGAGATAATAGAGCTATTTACTAGAAGGCTATTATATAAACTAGAATTAAAAGTTCCTGTTAAAATTATTGGATAAAAATAAACAAATATTATTCCGGGTATTGAAAAAGAAAAAATTATTAAACATGTTTTTATAAAAATTTTAAATTGTAAATTCTGAAAAAATATAAATACAAAGTAAAGAAAAATCATCGCATACATTTGTCTTGTATAGACAGTCAAAGACATAAAAAATATTGTCAGAATTAATTCTTTATTTATCTTTTTAAAATTTTTTTTTATTTCCCATTTTAAAAAAAAATAAATAGATATTAGAAAAAAAATTATTGCGGTTAAGTGAGTATTTGGCCAAATCGCTGCAGATCTCAAAGTAGGCAACAACAAAATCAGTAAAGAAAATAAAAATAAATTATCCTTATTCAGCTTTGGATATTTTATGTTTAAACATTTATATAACAAGATAGGCACTGTTAAAGCTGCCAAACAATATGTAAACTTAAGAAAAAATTCGCTTTGACCAATTTTAAATATCAAAGATGCTATATAATAATGAAGTGGAAACTTCATTTCGCAACCACAATCAAAGTTTAAAGGGTTTTCTACTAGAGGCCATGTGCTTCTAAAATCTGCTATTGAGCCTCCACTCCCTGAAGAGTCTTCTCCATAAAACAAACCAATTATAAGGCTCAATGATAAGAGTAAATATAAAATTTTATTATTATTTGCTATTTTCATGTTTTAATTTCTAAATTGTTTTCAATTAAATAATACCCCCAAAGTATTAAAATATTTTCATCTAAGGAATTATATTCTTTAGAAATATTAGGCACAGCCTCTCCTTTAGGACCTTCAATGTTATCTATTATTTTATAACCAAACGAATTAAAAATTTTCTCGTAATCTTTATGTCTCAGTCTATTTTGATATAAGAATGAACTATTAAATTTTTGCCATTCTACCTCGTCATATTTTAAAAAATTAAGAGATTTAATGTTATTATCTGTATGAGAGTAATGATCACTATAATCTATAGCTGAAGAGACATGACCTTTATGTTTGATTATTTTTTTTAGATTTAAAAGAAAACTATCAATATCTTTTTTAGTAAAATGTTCCAGAGTTGTTGTAGAAACGCACATATCAAAAACCTCTTTACTTTCTAAAACATCTATAATGCTGTACGGAGCTTTGTAAAAAATATTATATTCTGATTCTAACTCTTTAAGACTTTTGATGTCGCTCTTTTTATTAACATTTAAAATATTTGCTACTGATTTATTTGCTTTATTAAACAAACTTAAATCCAACATTTTATTAATGTCTATAACAGTTTGTTTGATCTGGTTTTTAAAAAAATATGAAAAAAAAATATTTTGTTCTAAAGATTTTCCAGCTCCTATTTCCAATAAATTTCTAACGTTATATTTTTTTATAGAATCTGCATGAAATTTCCAAGATTTGTCTATTTTTGTTATGTTTACTAAGGACCTTTTCGTAATGTATTTTTGTACAAAGTATAATATTTTTTTAAGCTCAAAAAATTCGAATATTTTGTATAGATATGATTTTGTTTTCCAGTTAATTTGAAACATAATAAAATATATATTTAAAGCTTATTAGAATATAAAATATATAATTATAAAAAAAAATGAATATTTATGCTCTTTCATCTGGGCGTGGCCCTTCAGGTATTGCGATAGTAAGGCTTTCTGGAAACGAAACTTATAAAATATCACAACAAATTACAAAACAAGCAAAATTAAAATCTAGAGAGATAAATTTTTGCAAGTTTTATAATCCAATTAATGATGAGTTGATAGACGAAGGTCTTCTTTTACTATTTCCAGCTCCTAATAGTTTTACAGGGGAAGATTTAGTGGAATTTCATATACACGGAAGTAACGCAATAATAAGTTTTTTTTTGAAAGTTCTATCAGAACAACAAAATTGCAGAATGGCTGAGCCTGGGGAATTCACAAAGCTTGCGTTTCATAACAATAAAATGGATTTGTTAGAAGCAGAAAGTTTGGGAGATCTCCTTAACGCCGAGACAGACCTTCAGAGAAAACAGGCTATAAAGATGATACATGGAAATACTTCGAATTATTATAACTCTCTTAGAGAAAAATTAATTAAATCATTGTCTTATATTGAAGCAAAAATAGATTTTGCAGAGGATGATATTTCTGAAGATATATTAAGAAAAGTTCGTATTACAATTAAAGAAGCATATAAAGACATTAAAAATATATTAGAAGATCAAAAAATTGGTCAGAAAATTAGAGAAGGTTTCAGAGTATCAATAGTTGGAGATGTTAATGTTGGAAAATCATCATTACTAAATTTATTATCAAAAAGAGATGCAGCAATAGTATCTGAGCATCAAGGCACAACAAGAGACGTTGTAGAAACTTTTTTGAATATTAACGGATATCCCATAATTTTATCTGATACTGCAGGGATCAGAATGACCAATAACAAAGTTGAAAAAGAAGGTATTAAAAGAGCAATCAAAGAAGCAAATAAAGCAGATTTAATATTGATTATACTAGACGCCACAAAGCAAAAAATTAGTAAGGATATTAAAAAACTAATGAATAAGGATTGTATTATTGTTCATAATAAGATTGACTTATTAAAAAAGAATTTAAAAAAAATATCTATCAAACAATCACAGGTCTCAATATCTGTAAAGAAAAACAAAAATATAGATAAATTAACTAGTCTAATAAAAAAGAATCTTAGCGAAAAATTTGTTAAAAAAGATAACATTTTAGTAACAAGAGAAAGACATCGTCAGAAATTAACATCGGCAGCAAAAGAAATCGAAAAATTTTTAAAAAAAGACCAAAAAAAAGAAATAGAAACTGCTGCAGAAGACCTTAGAATGGCGACTAGGCATTTAGGTAGCATAGTGGGTAAAATAGATGTCGAAGAAATATTAGGTTCAATATTTGAAGATTTTTGTATTGGTAAATAACCTTTCTTAGTGCTTGTAATATCAATTTTCATAGATACATTTAGAATATGATTAATAAAAACAGTTACGACGTAGTAGTTATTGGAGGAGGACACGCAGGATGCGAAGCTGCGGCTGCTTCAGCTAGAATAGGCGTAAATACTGCACTATTTACACATAAAATTGAAACAATAGGAGAAATGTCCTGTAATCCTGCGATTGGAGGATTAGGCAAGGGTCATCTAGTTAAAGAAATAGATGCACTAGATGGATTGATGGGCCAAGTAGCCGATAAATCTGGAATTCAATTTAGATTATTAAATAGGAGTAGAGGTCCAGCTGTACAAGGTCCGCGAACACAGTCAGACAGAAGTCTTTACAGAAAATATATGCAAAAAATACTGTTAAACTACAAAAATTTATCAGTTATCGCAGATCCTGTCATTAAATTTATGTTTGATGAAAACAAAAACAGAGTGTTAGGTTTTGTTTGTCAAAGTGGTGCTGAAGTAAGATGTAAAGAATTAATATTAACTACTGGAACTTTTTTAAATGGGTTAATACATATAGGAGAAAATCAAATACCTGCTGGCCGATTTAATGAAAAACCATCAACGGGATTAAGTGAACAATTGTCAAAATATAAAATGAAAATCGGTAGATTAAAAACAGGCACCCCTCCAAGGCTGGATGGTAGCACAATAGATTATACTAATTTAGAAATGCAACCAGCTGATGACGATCCAAGCTTCTTTTCATTTTTGACAAACAAGTCTTATAACAAACAAATTAGTTGCGGAATGACTTATACTAATAACGAAGTACATAATATTATCAGTAAAAATATCTCTAGAAGCGCAATGTATTCTGGCAGTATTAAGGGAGTAGGACCAAGATACTGTCCCTCTATTGAAGATAAAATAGTAAAATTTAGAGAGAAAGAAAGACATCAAATTTTCCTAGAACCTGAGGGTTTAGAAGATAACACTGTTTATCCTAATGGTATTTCAACTTCTCTACCAGAGGAAGTACAGCTTAAAATACTGGCTAAAATCAAGGGTTTAGAGAGCGTTAAAATGAAAAGAGCTGGATATGCAATAGAATATGATTTTATTGATCCAAGAGAGCTGAAATTTACTTTAGAAACTAAAAAGATAAATTCGCTTTTTTTAGCGGGTCAAATCAATGGTACTACGGGCTATGAAGAAGCAGCTGCACAAGGATTGATTGCCGGAGCAAACGCAGCCCTAAAAGTTCAAAATAAAAAAGAATTAGTTTTAGATAGGTCAGAGTCTTATATAGGAGTTATGATAGATGACTTAATAACAAAGGGTGTGTCCGAACCTTATAGAATGTTTACATCAAGAGCGGAATACAGGTTGTCGTTAAGAGCAGATAACGCAGATCAAAGATTAACACCAATCGGTATTAAATATAATTTAGTTGGAACTTATAGATTAAATAATTTTAACGATAAGAATAAAAAACTTATTCAAATCAAAAATATATTAAAGAAAAATTTTATAACTCCAAACGCAGCCTCTAAGTTTGATATAAAAATTTCTAAAGACGGTGTTAAAAGAAATGGTTTGCAAATTCTTGGAATGAAAAATGTGAACATGAATAAAATTAGGTCAATATGGGCTAATATTGCCTATTATGGTCACCCAATTGATAAACAAGTTGAAATAGACGCTCATTACTCAGGGTACTTATCTCGTCAGTTAAATGATATAGAAACTTTTAAAAGAGATGAGAAAGTAGCAATACCAGATGACATAAATTATGATAGTTTTAGTGGACTATCTAATGAAATTAAGTCCAAATTGAATCAAATTAGACCAAAAACTCTTGGCCAGGCTTTAAGAATTGATGGGGTAACTCCTGCAGCAGCAATTATCCTGTTAGGACACATTAAAAGAAAGAAATATAAAGCTACAGCTTGATGAATGAGAGTATTATTAGATCAATTTTGCTAAAGGATCTGAATTTTAGCTCTGCAGATATCATAAAACTAGAAAAATTCAAAAAAATACTCTTACAATATAACGATAAATATAATTTTATTGGAAAAAGCACTATACCTTTGATTTGGCATAGGCATTTTTTAGATTCGGCTCAATTAGTAAAGTATATAAGCTTTTCAGGCCAAGGATCTCTCAGTGATCTCGGGTCAGGTGCAGGATTCCCTGGCATTGTTTTAGCTATATATAATAAAAACTCTAAATTTCACGTGAAATTATACGAAAAATCCCCAGTTAAATCAGCTTTTTTAAATAATGTCATTAAAACTTTACAAATAAACGCTACTGTTTTCGTTGGTAATTGCGAAAATTATAAAATTAACTCGAATTATGTAGTAGCCAGGGCATTTAAAAAATTAAATGAAACTATGAGAATTTCACGTGAAATGGCAGAAAAGGACCATAAATTAATAATTTTGAAGGGAAAGAGTGCACAGGAAGAAGCAGAAAAAGCTTCCAAGCAGAAATTTTTTAAGTATAAATTAGAAAATAGCATTACTAGCAGTGATTCTAAAATATTGATAATAAATTTAAAAAAAAGTGAGAAAAAACATAATATCAGTCATTAATCAAAAGGGTGGAGTTGGAAAAACAACGACTGTAATCAATCTCGCAACAGCTCTAGCTCAATCAAATAAGAGAATTCTTGTTATAGATCTAGACCCTCAAGGTAACGCAACAACTGGACTTGGCAAATCAAATAGTGAGGAGAAAAATAATATTTACAATTTGCTCATCGGTAAGATCAAACTGGATAAAGCAATTCAAAATTCCAATATAGGCGGACTTGACCTAATTAGTTCAAATGTAAATTTATCAGGATTAGAAGTCGAAACGGCAAACGAACCAAACAGAGCTTTTCTTCTAAAAGAAATTTTAAAAAGTGAAAACACAAATGTAGTTAATAACTATGACAATGTTTTTATAGATTGTCCCCCATCTTTGAGCCTATTAACAATTATGTCTTTAGTTGCTGCAGATGAATTGTTAGTTCCATTACAAACTGAATTTTTTGCATTGGAAGGAATTACTCAATTAGTAAAAACTATAGATAGAATTAAAGTTAATTTAAATCCAGAGTTAAGTATTAGAGGGATACTATTAACTATGTTTGATAAAAGAAATAAACTCTCAACTCAGGTTGATAGAGAAGCAAGAAATTATTTTAAGGATAAAGTCTATCAAACTGTAATACCAAGAAACGTAAGACTCTCAGAGGCTCCTTCACATGGTATGCCGTGTATTTTGTACGATAAAAATTGCTTAGGTAGTAAATCATATTTTAGTTTAGCGGAAGAATTTATTGAACAAAAAAACAAAAACTTAGGAAGCGCAGCATGAGCGAAGGTAAAAAAAAGGGCCTAGGTAGAGGATTATCGGCCCTTTTTGGTGATCAAAAAAAGGACGTTTTAGAAAACGAAAATAACAGCAAAACTCAAAACTTTGCCTTAATTGGCGACTTAGATAGAAACAGATTTCAGCCAAGAATTAATTTTGATGAAAATAAAATTTCTGAATTAAGTAATTCAATTAAAAAGAATGGTTTGATCCAACCTATTGTTGTTAGGCCTCACAAATATAGTAAGGGAAAGTATGAAATTATTGCCGGTGAAAGAAGATGGATTGCAGCACAAAAAGCTGGCTTACATGAAGTACCAATTATAGTACTAAATCTTTCCGATCAAGAGTCTTTGGAGGTAGCCATAGTTGAGAATATTCAAAGAGAGGATTTAAATATTATTGAAGAAGCAAAAGGGTACGAAAGATTAAAAAATGAATTTAGATATGATAATGAGAAGATAGCTTCAATGATGTCGAAGAGTAGAAGTCATGTAAGTAACACATTAAGATTATTAACTTTACCTCAAGACATAATTTCTATGATTGAGCAAGGAGAATTGACCGGCGGTCAAGCCCGTCCACTAATAGGATTATCTAACCCTTCGCCAATAGCTGAGGAGATTGTCAAAAAAAATATAAGCGCGAGATCTGTTGAGGCTTTAGCAAAGAAAAAAAAGCAAACATCGGCAAATATTGGTAATGACTCTAATATTGAAGCAGAAAGAAAAAATATTGAGGATAAACTCGGCCTTAAAGTGACAATTTACAACAAAAAAAATAATTCAGGTAAAATTACTATTAGCTATAAAGATCTTTCTCAGTTCGAGCTAGTTTCCGCACTACTTAAGCAGAATTAGCCATTAAACAAATGTTAATTAATAAAAATTTTAATAAAATATCATTTCTTATTGCTGAATTTGTCTTCATAAGTAATTCTGTATTACTTATTCTATTTAATGTAACTTTTAATCTTTTCAGATCCCATTTTCTTGATTGCTTTGAGTAAATAGGTTTTTCTTTCCAGAATATTTTTGGTTTTAAGCTTTCTATAGCTAGTTCGCTATCTTTTGTTGTGTTTTCTATTTGCTTAATCTCTATTAGCCTATTAAATCTAACGTATAGTTGATTTATATACATAAAGGTATCACTTTCATGAAATTCAACTTCACCCATAAGTTTATTTACTTTTTCCTTGTCACCTAAAATAGTTGCGTCTCGAATATTTTCAAAATTATTATCAAGTTTTATGTTTAATAGTTCTATTAACTTTTT
>MDSW01107576.1_pt1 | contig 20080 bp, 19 predicted proteins | sample 811171 | NCBI WGS metagenome assembly MDSW01 (sample SAMN05326641, study PRJNA326480) | marine metagenome | isolation source: seawater | place: Atlantic Ocean: North West | collected 2012 | reverse complement strand
TGGTTCGGCTTCTTCTGTTACCTCTTCAACTACTTCTTCTGCTTCATTAGTTGGTTCGGCTTCTTCTGTTACCTCTTCAACCACTTCTTCTGCTTCATTAGTTGGTTCAACTACTACTGTTACCTCTTCAACTACTTCTTCTGCTTCATTAGTTGGTTCGGCTACATATATAGGTATATTTCCGTCACCCGCGACCATGACTAACGTGTCGCGTGCTCCAGGAACAGCCCCTTTAATAGAAAGTATATTATTCTCAAGATCTACAGAAACAACTTCTAATCCTCTTGTGGTAATAGTTTCATTTCCATAGTGACCTGCCATACGCTTACCTTTAAAAACTCTTCCTGGTGTTGATCCCGCACCAACTGATCCGGGTGCTCTCCATCTATCAGACTGACCGTGCGTTTTAGGCCCACCATGGAATCCATGTCGTTTCATTCCTCCGGCAAAACCTCGTCCCTTAGAATTTGCAGTTACTCGTATTATTTCGCCGACTGTAAACATCTGAACATTCAATAGTTGTCCAACTTGTAGTTCATCGAGTTCTTCAACTCTTATTTCTCTTAGATGTTTATAATTACCTGTTCTTTGTAAATGTCCTGAAGTTGGCTTATTTGCCTTCTTTACAGTTTCATAACCTATTTGAATAGCATTATATCCATCATTGCTTTCTGTTTTTATTTGTGTAATAACACAAGGACCTGCTTGCACTAAAGTGACAGGTTGAACCTCTCCTTTTTCAGAAAAAGTTTGTGTCATACCTATTTTTTTTCCTATAATACCCTTCATTGTTATACCTTTATTGATATATCTACGCCGGCTGGCATATTTAATCTTGTTAAAGCGTCTATTGTTTTAGAAGATGGATTTAATATATCGATTAATCTTTTATGAGTTCTCATTTCAAAATGCTCACGAGATTTTTTATCCACCATAGGAGATCTGATAACACAAAATCTTTTGATAGTTGTGGGTAATGGTATCGGTCCTGCAACCGATGCTCCCACTCTTTCTGCACTCTCAACAATGTGTTCTGCAGATTGATCCAAAATTCTATGGTCAAAGCCTTTAAGAATTATTCTCATTCTTTGTCTATTCGTTTGTTGTTGTGTTGTTGTTACCATAATTAAACCTTTGTAATTAACCTTGTGCGAGTAATTCTTCTCTTATATTTTGAGGAACTTCCGAATAATGATCAAATTCCATTGAATAACTAGCTCTTCCTTGAGTAGCAGATCGAAGGTCTGTTGCGTATCCAAACATTTGCCCTAAAGGCACATGTGCTTTTAGTACTTGAGCATCATTTTGTGCTTCCATATTCTGTATCTGAGCTCTTCTGGAATTCAAATCACTTAAAACATCTCCCATATGCTCCTCTGGAGTAGTAACCTCTATTCCCATAATAGGTTCGAGTAGTTGTGGATTTGCTTTTGATATAGCTGCCTTAACACCCATTGAACCAGCCATCTTAAAAGCCATTTCTGATGAGTCAACATCATGAAAACTCCCATCAAAAAGAGTTACTTTTATATCTACAACTGGATAACCACCTAATGTTCCGTTTGTTAAAGCCTCTTTAACACCTGCCTGAACAGAAGGAATATATTCCCTAGGAATTTTTCCACCGACTATTTTATTATCAAACTCAAAACCCTCACCTTCGGGTAGTGGTTCTATTTCTAATACAACATGTCCATATTGGCCTCGGCCTCCGCTTTGTCTAACAAATCTACCTTCAGCAGTGGCTTTTTGCTTTATAGCTTCTCGATAAGAAACTCTTGGTTTTCCTAGGTTAGCATCTACACTAAATTCCCGTTTGAGCCTTTCAACCAAAACTTCTATATGAAGTTCACCCATACCTGAAACAATAGTTTGAGCAGTTTCTTCATCATATTTGGTCACAAAAGTTGGATCTTCTTCAGCTAACTTGATAAGACCATCCGTCAATTTTTCTTGTTCTGCTTTGCTTTTTGGTTCTATTGCGACCGATATTACTGGTTCTGGGAATTTAATTGTTTCAAGTAACAAAGGTCTGTTTTCTAATGTTAAAGTATCACCAGTAAAAGTGTCCTTTAAACCCACAGATGCTCCTATATCTCCCGCCTTCAATTCTTCAACTTCTTCGCGTTTATTAGCTACCATTCGAACAATTCGACCCATTCGTTCTTTTCTTCCTTTAGTAACATTTAGAAGCGATGTTCCTCCCGTTACTTTACCAGAATAAACTCTGAAATATACCAAACGTCCAGTATACGGATCTGAAACTACTTTAAAAGCAATTCCACAAAATGGATCCTCCTCGTTATGGTCGACAACAACTTCCTCTTCACTTCTTGGTGCAACTCCTGATATTGCAGGAATGTCTTTTGGTGATGGTAGGAAATCAACAATAGCATCTGAAACTAAAAGCATTCCCCAATTAAACATTGCGCTTCCACAAATAACTGGAACTATTTTATTTGATATAGTTCCAATTCGGATACATTTTCTTATGTCATCGGGAGTGAGCTCTTCACCATCTAAGTATTTCATCATAATTTCTTCATCAAATTCAGCAACATTTTCAAGCATTGCTTCACGATACTCACGTAATTGTTCTTGAAACTCTTCAGGAACTTCATCAAGAATTTCTTCAACGCCAGAACCTGTTTCTCTACTAAATCTAATAACACGTTGATCTATTAAATCTATAATTCCACTGAATTCACTTTCACTTCCAATAGGAAGTTGAACAGGAACAGCGACAACTTTAAATCTATCTTTAATCATACCTACTGCGCGATAAAAATCAGCGCCCATTCGATCCATTTTATTAATTAAACATATTCGTGGTACACCGTATTTATCAGCTTGCCTCCAAACAGTTTCTGATTGTGGCTGAACACCTGAAACAGATTCAAAAACTACTACAGCTCCATCCAGTACTCTAAGACTTCTCTCAACTTCGGCTGTAAAATCAACGTGGCCTGGTGTGTCTATAACATTTATTTGGTGATCTCGCCAATGTGTAGTAACCGCAGCTGAAACTATCGTTATACCTCGTTCTTTTTCCTGGTCCATCCAGTCAGTTACAGTATTACCATCATCAACGTTTCCAATTTTATGCGTCATTCCAGATGCAAACAAAACTCTTTCTGTTACAGTAGTTTTTCCTGCATCAATATGAGCAATAAATCCAATATTTCTTATTTTATCAATAGGGAATTCCATATCCAAACCTTACTTCGATATAACTACCATTTATATTGAACAAAAGCCCTATTGGCTTCTGCCATCCTGTGCAAATCTTCTCTTCTCTTGACTGATGTTCCTTGCCCCCTGGAGGCTTCTTGTAATTCTCTAAAGAGCCTTTCTGACATAGAAGAGCCAGACTGGGATCGAGCTGAACCTATTATCCACCTCATAGCTAAGGCCTCTTTTCTATCATAGCGAACTTCTACAGGAACTTGATAGGTTGCGCCGCCAACTCGTCGGGATTTAACCTCTAAAATCGGCGTTACATTTCTCATTGCTTGATCAAAAACCTCTATCGCGGGACGTTTTGCATCCTCTTCTAATTTTTGCAAAGCATCATAAACAATCCTTTGAGCTACTGTTTTCTTTCCATCTAGCATTATCCTGTTAATAAACCGAGATATCTCTTGGCTGTTATATTTAGGATCTGCAATTGTTATTCTTTTTATAGCTCTACGTCTTCTAGACAATGTTTTCTCTGCTTTCTGTAAATGTGATCTATTTTTTAGATCCGTATTTGCTTCTACCTTGTTTTCTGTCGTTTACTCCTCCAGAATCTAAAGCGCCTCTGACTATATGATATCTAACACCAGGAAGATCTTTAACTCTTCCGCCTCTAACTAAAACAACAGAATGTTCCTGAAGGTTATGCCCTTCACCTGGAATATATGCAGTTACTTCCATTCCGTTAGTTAAACGCACTCTAGCGATTTTTCTTAATGCAGAATTGGGTTTTTTGGGAGTAGTAGTTCGTACCTGAACACATACTCCTCTTCTTTGAGGACATCCAGGACCTCTTGTTATCTTATTTTTCAAGGTATTTTGAACAATTCTCAACGCAGGAGCTTTTGTCCTTTTTTGAGAATTTGAGCGACCTTTTCTTACTAACTGATTAACTGTAGGCATGATCTAATTCTTTCCAAATAAAAATATTGCCTCTGAAAAGAAGGCAACAGAAACGGATAATAACAATATACCCCTATATTGTCAAGTTTAACTTATATTTGGAAGAAGAAAATTTTAGATTATACATCCTGCCACAATTCTACCAATATACCCATATTGCTTTTTGGGTGATAAAAAGTAACCCTACTACCACCCTCATCTGCACCTGTTACCTCGCCAATTTGTACTAGTCCAGCAGAATTTAATCTAGCCACATCGCTTTCTATATCTTCAGAATAAAAACAAACGTGGTGAATTCCAGAACCCCGAGTTGCTAGAAATTTAGCCGTTCCACTTGTTTCATCTTGAGGAACACTAACCTCAATACGTGATTCACCTACAAGAAATTCGAGTATTTTTACATTATCACTTTCAGCAAATCTTCCATCAGGTAAGGGGGTCTTTATATCATCAACTTTAAGGCCATATGTATCTCTAAATAATGCTAATGCTTCTTCAAAGTTATTACATACAACTCCCACATGGTGAACGTATGTCAAACTTCCCCCTTTTCCTCGAGGAGGTTCAGGAACGATTCCATTAACTGGCATATTTTGCCATATTTCTAATAAAAAACCTAAATTAGACTTCGGGTGTGCAAAAGCTACCCTTGAGCCACCTTCTTGGTCAGCACTTCCTGTTGGAGGCACAACAATTTGTTGACCAGCATCAACTAGTCGTTGAACATCTGAATCCATATCATCTGAATAGAGACATATATGATGAGGGCCAGCACCCCTTCTTTCCAAAAACTTCCCAGTACCACTACTAGGATCATTTGCCATATTAATTTCTAATTCACTTTCTCCTACAGGGATATCAAGTATATTCACATTGTCTAGTTGTACATTTCTACCATCTGGCAAAGGAGACCTTTCTTCATCAACTGAAAAACCATATGTATCAAGCCATAAACTTTTTGCTGCTTCTAAGTCACCTACTACTAACCCTAAATGATGTAACCTTGTAAACATAATTATTTCACCTCTTTTAAGCTTTTCAAATATCTGTCACGATTTCTTTGATAATTTGCAGCAGTTCTTGCTGTCATTTCTAAATTTTCTTTGGAAGGTTCTCTAACAACTTTTCCAGGAATTCCTAATACAAGAGAATTTTCAGGTATTATTGATCCAGGGATAACTACAGATCCAGCCCCTATAACACAATTATCACCAATTTCTGCGGGGCCAAAAACCAATGCACCATTTCCTATAATTACATTATTACCTACTGTACACCTATGAACTAGGCATTGATGAGCTACAACGCAATTTTCTCCGATAATTGTTTCTTCATGTATAACTGTTCCATCTTGTATATTAGTGCCCTTACCTATAGTTATTTTTCCAGAGTCACCTCTTAAAACACAATTAAACCAAATACTGGCGCCTTCTAAAATTTCCACATCTCCTATAATTTGTGCGTTAGGGGCAACAAATACAGTTTCGTGGATTTTCGGAGAAAGATCTTCAAGACTATACAACATACTCTATCCTTTACTTTTTTAACGTTACTCTTTGGAGCGGGAGACGGGATTCGAACCCGCGACCCTTTGCTTGGGAAGCAAATGCTCTTCCTCTGAGCTACTCCCGCCTATTTTTTATCACAATCGTGACAGCATAACACAAACGTTTTTGATTTTCAGGGTGGAATAATAATTAAAAGGACTTTATTTAGGTAATTCTTTTCTAGCATCGCTTATGTGCTCAGCTATACGTGTTTGTAATGAAACAAGCTCATAACCTAAATCTTGGTACATTCTGCTTGAATCAACGTTGTAAACGTGCGGAACAGGTTTATCCCCTGTTTTTATGTTAGCATCAGGAATAATTTCCATCACAATATCTATCATATCTTGAATTGTTGCTAAATGCCCACCACTTATATATACCGGATGATTCAATTTGTTTGCTAAAGATGTTCTTACAAATATTTCTGCAGCATCCTCTACATGAATCATAGGAGATGCTTCTTCTGGACTAAATTCCATTTCAACAGGTTTACCAATAGCAGGTAAAGACATTAGCAACCCACCTATCATTCCAGTCATACCAGTAACTCTACCATGACCAAAAACTGTACAAATTCTTATTCCTCTTATATCTAAGTTATACTGATTTCTGTATTGAGAAGCAGAAAAGTCATTGACGGCTTTTGTCATTCCGTACATATTAATCGGGGAAGGGAGGTCGTCTTCATTAATAGGCCTATCTCCAAATGTTTCTTGAACACCATAAACTGCGATCGAGCTTGCATATACAACTCTTTGTATATTTGTCCATCGGGCAGCTTCAAAGATATTGTTCGCCCCTTGGATATTTACTAGCATGCTATAGTGTGGCCTTTCTTCTGTATCTGGTGGAAGCAATGCTGCTAGGTGGATTATTTTATGAACGTTATTTTGGTTTATTGCCTCTAAGATATGGGATAATTGAGATACATCTCCTCGATAAAATTTCATTAATCCACGAAATGGCTGAAGGTTAATTTGTGGCGAATTTAAATCAAAACAAACAACCTCTTCTCCCCTTTCTAAGAGTTTACGTATAATTCTTTTTCCAATAAAACCTGATCCTCCGGTTACCATTGTGGACATATCTACACTCCTGATTAGGGTTTATTAATAATGATGAACATAAGTCTAACAACCCATAAAACCATTATCAATATTATTTTAATCTCGGTCGTACAAAATTCGGTAAATGAGATTTTGTTTAGTAACCGGATTTAAAGAAAAGTCCTTGGGGAATATTCTTTTATAAATTAGAATTATCATTATTGGTAAACAGATAAATAAAACTAGTTCATTAGGTTTATATATCTGATAATTTATAGGTAAGAAGTAGGTAAGTATTGTAATTATTGGCATCGAGAGAAATACTGCAAGGGCTGAGTCTTTAAATAATAGTTTTATACCTATAATAAACACACTTCCTATTAGCATTGGTAGAGGAATAATTGAATAGAGAAGGCCAGCGGAAATAATAACACCCCTACCACCCTTATTCCTTCTTTGAAATGGAAAAACATGCCCTATAATCATACCAATTACACAATAATGGAATATGTTTTTAATTTCTGGGGACGGGAATAAAGATAACAATAATAGTCCGTAAGCAAGGCCTTTTATAAAATCAACCAAAATAACAAAACTGGCAGTTTTAATATTTGTTTTCTCTAAAATCGCCGAAGCACCAATATGCCTAAAGTCTATATTTTGGTTGTTAAATGCAAATCTTGTTAGTAAATACCCTGTTGATAAAGTTCCTAATAGATACGAAACAACCACACAAACAATTAACAAACTAAGATTTATACTTATTTCTCCGTCGAGGATTCGGGGTTTGGTGTTTGTAGGTATTTGAGTAAGTCACTATCTGAAGAAAGAACAATTGTGGTGTCATTCCCTGTAAAGGCTTTTTTATAGGTTTCCAAAGTTCTTGTAAAGGCATAAAATTCAGGGTCTTGTTCTAATGATGAAGCAAATATGGTTATAGCCTCAGCCTCACCAGCTCCTCTTAATTCATTTGCCTCTTTTTCAGCAGTAGCTCTAATAACAGTAATTTGTCTATCAACTCCGGCTCGAAGAGTAAGGCTTTGCTCCTCACCTTCAGCTCGTAATTTTTGAGCTTGAACTTGTCTCTCGGTTCTCATTCTTGTATAAACACTTTGCTCTACAGAGAGAGGAAAGTCTGCAGCCTTTATTCTTACATCGGTTATATCTATTCCAAAGTTATTTTCATTACTTTTTACAGCGGCATTAGCTCCAAGTAAAACCTCTCTAGTAATAAATTCTCGAGTAGCCACTTCAGAGTCTGTTTTCTTCGGCTTAACCAAAGTAGTACCATCAACTTGCTTTTCAGGAACCCCACCAATTATTGTTGTTTGTTCATTAGCGGCAACAACTCTTCTTATTTCCGATATAACAATGTTCCCTATACGGCTTTGTGCCGTGAGCTCATCTCTCAAGGTTAATAAGAATCTTGTGGGATCAACGATTTTATATCTAACGTATGCATCAATTTCCAAAAATTGTTGATCTTTATCTGGCATAGATTCTGTTCTAACATCAATCCTAAGTAACCTATTATCAAACTTTTGTACTGTTTCAACAATAGGTAATTTTAATTTAAGTCCTGGAGTTTTTTCAATTCGCTGTATTGCACCAAACCTTACGATTGCTGCATATTCTGTTTCATCAACAATAAATAGCGCTTGGATTCCAAAAAATCCAGCTATAACCAAAGCTCCTATAAATAACTGTAGTTTTCTCACGGGGTTGTACTACTACTTTCATTTAGTGGTAAAAATTGTAATAAACTTCCTTCATTTTCTGGGTCCAAAACATATTTCTTAACTCCAGGAAGAATTTCTTCCATTGCCTCGAGGTATAATCTTTGCCTTGTCACGTTTTTAGATTTTTCATATTCACCAAGTAGTGCTGAAAATCTATTTGCCTCACCTGTGGCTTTTAATATGCGTTCTTCTTTGTAAGCTTGAGCAGCGTTCGTAACCTTTTCTGCGTCACCCCTTGCTTTGGGTAACTGGTCTTGTTCATAAGCTAAAGCAGCGTTAATCACAGATTCTTTATCTACTCTGGCTCTTACAACATCATCAAAGTCTTCTCTCACTTCATCAGGAGGCCTAACATTCTGCAACCTCACCTCTAAGACCTCAATACCTGTTTCATAACTATCAAGCATTCCCTGTAGCATAATGAGTGTATCGGTCTGAACCGCTTCTTTGTTTGTTGTTAAGATATCATCAACACTTCTTTGTCCAACTACTTGACGCAAGGAAGCCTCAGTCGCGTCTAGTATTGTTAATCCATCTGGAAGCCCTTCACTAATTTCTCTGTCTGGGCTACCTGGATCATCTACATTATATAAATAAGCACCTAGGTCACCGATCCTGTACTGAACAATAAGCTGTACATCTACAAGATTTAGATCTCCAGTAATCATTAACGCTTCTTCCCCTACGTCTTGAACAGCACCTCCAGGGCCTGTTCTAAACCCAACTTCAAGCCTTTTTGTTTCGGTTACAACTTCTTTTTGTACTTGTCCAATAGGGGCGGGCCAAAACCAATGAAGACCAGGCCCTCTTAGATTATTTGTAAAAGATCCGAGTAATTTTTCAGCTGCTTGTTCAGAAGGCTCAACTCTGTATAATCCTGTTGCTGTCCACACAAGTAGAAGGGCAATAATAACACCAGGTATAAAAAATTTACCTATTTTGGGATTAAATCCGCCAAAACCACCAGAAAACGAACTTTTGATTTTTTCAAAAATTTCGTCAATATCTATTTCTTGTTGGGGCCTTTGTTGAAAAAGACTTAAAATCTTACTTTTCATAATGTTCCTTTAAAATCAATCTATTTTTAAGTGTATTATCTTTTAGATTGAAATACAAGGGTTAATGGTGGGCGATCCTGGGCTCGAACCAGGGACCTCAGTCTTATCAGGACTGCGCTCTAACCAGCTGAGCTAATCGCCCATAAGTTTGCTTGCTCTATCTATGAGAAGTATATATATTCAAAAAATGATGTCAAGAAAGTATTATTATAATAATTATTACTATAAGTATATATATTAATATATTTATATAATATTTAATAATAACAATAATAATAATAGAGAGATAGAAAAAAATGGAAACAGAAATAAATGTAACATTTCAAGGTGGGCCCGGAGGAAACGGTTGTATTAGTTTTCGAAGGGAGAAATATGTGCCAAAAGGAGGACCTGATGGAGGTGACGGTGGAAGCGGTGGAGGAGTTATTTTAAGGGGAACAACCGCAGAATATGATTTAAGGAAAATTAAGGGAAGAAACCTCATAAAGGCCGGAAGAGGAGAAGAGGGAAAAAGTAGGAAAAAAACGGGAAAAGCAGGGGAAAATAATATTATTAATGTTCCCTTAGGTACTAGAATAAGTGACACCGAAACAGGAAAAGTTATTGGGGAAATAGTAGAAGAAGGTGAGCAGTTATTGGTTGCACAGGGGGGAATTTACGGAAAGGGGAACACAAGATTTTCTACATCTCGAAATAAAATACCTCTTTTGGCAGAAACAGGAGGTCCTGGGGAAGAAAGAAAAGTAGTAATGGAACTTTTCCCTTTGGTAGATGTATGTGTAGTGGGTGATTTTTCAGGATATACAAAAAATATATTTGAAAACCTAACAAATATTAATAAAAACCAAAAAGACGATACTGTTAATATAGCCCCTCATAACCCTTTTCAGGTTAGAGAAGTTGAAGTCAATTGGACAAAATACCAAATAGGATTAATATCGTTGCCAGATATAACACCTGAAAATTTAAAACCAACTCTAAATTTACTTAAAAGAAGTAAGGTAATTAACCTTATATTAGAACTTAAAGAAGATGAAATAGATTTTGATAATATTTCACAAATAATTGAAACAAACTCTCTCTATAAAGACAATCCAGAAATTATATTTATAAAGGAAGAGTTAGATCTATTTGGAAAAGACTATATTGAGGAAAATATTTCGAAAAATATAAGCCTAATAAAATATGAAAAACAATCTGAGAATATTATTTCTTATATACGAGAAAAAATCACAAACCTTTCAGATAAGGAGTTTTTATACAAAAAACAATTAGGGCAAACTAATGTCATTCAAGTGAGTGAAGAAAAAAACACAACTAGGGTAGAAAAAAACACAGAAGGATATGTGGTTTTTAACTCAAGAGCAGAAAGACTGGTTGTTTTACCTGACCAAAGAAGTTTTGCTGCGCGGATACAGTTAAGAAAAGAACTAAATACAATGGGTGTAATAGCTGCTCTTGAAAAGGCAGGAGTAAAACAAGGAGACAGTGTAACGATAGGAAAAAAAGAGTTTATATGGGAATAAATAAGATAGGCATACTCGGGGGAACTTTTGACCCGATTCATACAGCACATGTTAAATTAGCAGAAATAGCTATGGTTGAGTGTAATTTAGATAAAGTTTTGTTTATACCAGCAGGTAATCCTTGGATGAAAAGAGACAAGTTAATAACAGAATCAGAACATAGATTGAACATGGTTAATTTAGCCATAGAAAATAATCCTTCTTTTTATAGTTCTGATATAGAAATAAAAAGACAAGGAAACACATATACTATAGACACACTAAGAGAACTTGGTGTAGATAAATTAGATAAAGAATATTATTTAATTTTAGGTAGTGATTCTTATAAAGAAATAAATAGATGGAAAAACCCAGATAAAATTATCGAAATTGTAGGTATAATCTTATTTAACCGAAAAGGAGATACTCTGCCAGAAACTATAAATAGCGCGGTTTTAACAATCGAAGAAGAAATAGAAGAAATAAGTAGCACTTTAATTAGAACAAAAGTTCAAAATAAGAATTCTTTGCAAGGTCTTGTGCCTCAAAACGTTGAAGAGTATATTTTTAAAAATAATTTATATAATAGTAAGTGAAATGAATAAAACAATTCCAGAAAAGATTTTGTTAAACAAAGCTGTTGTTGTAGACCCAACAATGCCCTATGTATTAGCTTCAGGTGTAAATAGTCCGATTTACTGCGATATGAGAAAGCTTTTATCAGATGTAGAAACTCGTAGTGAAATTATAAAAAATATAGCCGATCTAATTGAAAAAGAAGGATTTAATAATTACGTGATAGTTGGAGTTGCTACAGCTGGCATTCCTTGGGCATCTTTATTAGCGCAAAGTCTTAATAAACCTTTAGCATATGTTAGACCAGAGCCAAAGGACCACGGTTTGGGAAAACAAATTGAAGGTAGTATATTAAAGGGACAAAAAGTCATTGTTATAGAGGATTTAACTAGCACAGGGGGGTCAGCGATTCGTTCCGTGGAGGCGATTCACTCAGAAAATATAGAAGTTCTTTCCTGCTACAGTATATGTTCTTATAAATCAAAATTAGCCAAAGAAAGATTTAGTGAATTACGAATAAAACACTCATTTTTGTACGGAATTGACGAAATATTACAAACGGCTTTTAATAACAAATACCTTTCCTCCATAGAAATCAAACTAGTTGAAGACTGGTTAAGAACAGGCCCATTTAACTCAGATATATAATATATTGATTACAAAGGGAAATTTACTGAACCGAGAGAGGTAGTTTGGCCCAATTGATTTGTTCCCCTAACTTCAAGGTCTACCCTTTTTGCTTTTTCGTCGTTCTTAATTGTAAGAATTTTACCGGAATAAGTAATTACATCTCCAGGGCGTACAGGTTCTAGGGCGCGTTCATTAAAAGAGCTGTTAATAATTGCTTTTTGGCCAAAAGTTTTTTCTACAAGATGAAGCATAAATCCAACAGCAGTAGGGCCAGATAATGTTGTTCCACTAAAAACAGTAGCCTCGGCAAATGCTTCGTCAACATGCAGTAAAGCAGTTGGGCTAGGTTCTTTATTAGACCAATTGTTTAGTTCGTGGTAGTTGTTGATGGTTTCTTGAGAGATAGCTCGTTGTAATTGAGGAATTGTATCCCCTTCAGCTAGATTATTAATATCAAAATTATTGGTTTCAGTGATAATATTTGTGCTTGCTGTTTCCGTAACACCTGGTGTTCTTGATTTTTGGCCTTTTGAAAATTCCCACATTACATTATATCTATAATTAATAACAGGTTCGTTATTTTGATTTTTGGCTTCTACTCCTATTGATAAAAATCTGTTTCCAGATGAGCTTTCCCATTTCTTTTCAAAAAAAGCCGTACTTGTAATAATATCATTTTCTTTAATAGGGTTTCCCTTCCATTCTATATCTGTTCCAACAAAAGGTGTAGATCGACTGTTATGCTCTGCTTCTTCTGGTGAAATAAATCCGTTTTCATGCATTACATCTAATCGACGTGCAGGTGCATAAATAAAAAACATACCAGCAGATGCTTGTAGGGGGCCTTCTGCATTACTAGTCGTATTATCCTCTATAGAGTCTTTGTAATTAAGTATCATCTCTTTTGTGATATTTATTGAGGTTGGTTTTGCAGATGTGCCTATTAAAATTTGATCCCATTCTAAAACATTCATAATTAGTGTTCTCCTTCGTTTGGTTCCGCTATAAATACAGGAATTATTCTATTTGTTTTTTGTTGATAATCTTTATAAGGAGGATATGCTGAAACAGCTAGACCCCACAGACGCTCACGTTCTGGGCCTTCATGAACCTCCCTAACTTTCATGTTATAAACTTCTGTTCTGTCACGTATTTTAACTAAAGGATTTTCTTTTAAATTGTAATACCAAAGAGGATTTTTGGGCGCTCCTCCTATTGATGCAATTAAAACATAATTGTTACCATCTTGGACTGTCATTACGGGTGTTTTTCTAATAGCTCCTGTTTTCCATCCGATGTGGGTAATTATAATACAAGGGAGACCTGTATCTCTTAATGTTATTCCTTTTGTGCCGCCACTTTTTTCATATAAATTAACTTGATCTGCAACCCACTGTCGTGGACTCGGAATATATTCGTTCATTTTTTCACCTTTTGATAATCAAAGTGTCTAATAGGGTCGTTAAGTTTTTTTGATTTTCTAAGTCCCAAATTAAAGAGGATATTTTGTCTGCTTGTTGTTTGGAAATTATGGATTCTGATAGATTCATAAATTTATTTGTTAGCTCATCGTCAGTTAAAGGGTTTTCCGAATGACCTTTTGGATAACTAGTTTCTCTAGTAATAATCTCCCCGCTAATTAGTTCTACTCTCATCTTGCAGTTTGATTCCTTGGGTCGCTTGTCTGTGAATAAAGGGTTTTCTATAATCGTTAGTTTTGAAATAATATCTCTAATTTCTTGACTTGCTATTTTTTCATCAGTAAAGCTGTTTATTCCTATATCTCCGTACAAAAAAGCAGAAGCAACCATAAAAGGAATACTATGGTCGGCACTTTCTCTTGTTTTTGGGTCCCATTTTTCTGGATGGCTTTCTGGTGTGCTTACACAATTAGAATATGTTTCTATTTGGATGGATTTTATTTCATTTATATTAATTAATTTTTCTATTTCTAATGCAAGGCCGGTAGGGGCTTGGGTTAGAATTTGGGCTGGGAAAAATTTAAAATCTGTTCTTGTTATACCAAAAGGTTCAAATTGTGCTGATATAGCGGAAGTTACACTTATTATCTGTGGTTTTGCAGAAATTATATTTAACTTTTCCCATAGACCACTTTTTCCCTCAAAGGGTTCATATGGACCCTCCATACCTTCTTTTGCCAATACTGATGCAAACACACCTGCTTTTGTTGCATATGCTGTAGCACACCCCTTCCATAAAGATAGTTCGCCAACTCTTGTGGCAAGAAGTGGTAGATTTGGAACTATAGAAATGGATAGTGAATGACCTAATTCTTCTTGTGATAAACTGAGTAATTTACCAGAAGAAAGCGCTGCTCCGATTCCTACACAAAGACCCTGATCCCATTCTCTTCCACCCAACATAGGTGCAACATCTGAGATACTACAAAAAACCTGATATGCTAATGCGATACTAGTAATAATATTTTTTCCAGAAGATCCGCAATATTCTCCTGCTGCGAGCGAGGCAGAAATCATATCACTTGGATGACCACCACCTGGTGAAAAATAAGAATCATTGAAATCTAAATACCTGATAGCAATAGCGTTTGCAAACGCTGCGATATCAATAGATGTATTATTTGTTGTTCCAATTATTCTTGATTCGGGGGCTTCAGTTACTTTTGGTGCTACTTTTCTCGCTATTATCGCCGTTTTGGAATTAAATCCTCCTATGAGGCAACCAATGCTATCAAATAATGTTCTTTTGACTTGATGAACCGTTTTATCATCAAGATCTGAAAACGACAAATTGTATGCATATGAGCTTAGCGTATCTTTAGTTTTATCCACCATCCGCTCACCTAAATATCAAGATTAGTTACGTTCCTAGCTTCGGTCAAAATAAATTCTCTTCGAGGGGCTACTTCATCGCCCATAAGCCTTACAAACATATTTTCTGCTTCATTGTGTTGTTCCTCAAGTAAGGAGTCTTCTGCTTTTTCATCTGCAATTCGTACCTGGAGCATAACTCGAGTTTCTGGATTCATAGTTGTATCCCATAGTTGTTCTGGATTCATTTCTCCCAAGCCTTTGTACCTCTGAATATTTATTCCAGATTGGTCGGCTGTACGACTAATCTTTTCGGCTAAAAGAGACCAATTGATATCTTTTTCCAAAATTTCGCCATTTTTTTCAATATCATAATTATCACCAGATATGTAGTCTTTAAGATCCTCCCATGCTGACAATAGAAAAACCAAGTCTTTATTTTTAAATAAGGTTTGATTTAAATCAAATGAACTGTCGTCGTTTTTAATAACCCACGTAGGTATACCATCATCATCAGTAGTTTTTTCGTCAACACTTAAACCTATTTCTGTAATTAAGGCTTCTATATGGGTTGATTCGATTTCAGATATAGACATTAAATTACTCACCCAGTTTATCTGTTGAGATGAGAGTATTTTAAAAATAATATTTGCAGGGATGCCAGTATTTTTGGAAACACTCATCACAATACTGTTAAATTGGTTTAGTCTGTTGGCAATAGATTGCATTTTTTGCCCCGAGAGATCCACTGAACCATCTTTTGATAACAGCTTAACGCCTGATAATGTAGTTTTGACCAGCCATGCTTCTTTTTCTTCTTCAGAAAATAGCCATTCTTCTTTTTTGCCCTTAGAGGCTTTATATAAAGGGGGTTGTGCTATATATAAATTTCCTTTGTCAATGAGTGGCCTCATATGTCTAAAGAAAAAAGTCAGGATGAGTGTTCTAATATGCGATCCATCAACATCTGCATCTGTCATAATAATAACTTTGTGATAACGGAGTGAATCATAATCAAATTGAGGTCCTTTAGATTCTTCTTGATACCCATCATCAATATCATTTTCTGTTTCATCTGATTCGTTAGTTGAATATAGTCTAGAATGATATTTTGTTCCAAGCGCCGTTATTATATGTCTAATTTCTTCATGTCCAACCATTTGGTCTTCTCTGGCTTTTTCAACATTTAAAATTTTACCTTTCAATGGCAAAATTGCCTGAAACTTTCTATCCCGGCCCATCTTTGCTGAACCACCTGCTGATTCTCCCTCTACAAGATAAATTTCACTTAATGAAGGATCTTTTTCCTGACAATCAGCTAATTTACCAGGTAAAGAACCACCATCCATAGCATTTTTTCTTAAAACCATATCGCGTGCTTTGCGCGCTGCCTCTCTGGCCTTTTGAGAGGTTAGGCATTTTTCGATTATACGCTTAGCTATAATTGGATTTTCTTCTAAATAGTATTCTAAACCTTCAGAGACAGCAGAATCCACTTGGCCACGAACTTCTTGGTTTCCAAGTTTTGCTTTAGTTTGTCCTTCGAATTCAGGGTCTAATAACTTTACACTAACAACTGCAGATAGACCTTCTCTTGTGTCTTCACCAGTCATACTTGGCTGATCGTCTTTAATAAAGTTTTGCTTTTTTGCATAATCGTTTATAGCTTTGGTTAATGCAGATCGAAGCCCTGTTAAATGTGTTCCTCCATCTGGAGTATGGATACAATTTGCAAAAGCATAAGTAGTATCAGAATACCCAGTGTTGTATTGCAGAGCGACTTCGATCATAGTTTCTGAAACTTCTTTTTCAATGTGTATAGGCTCTGGATTTAAAACAGTTTTATTATTATTAAGATAATCTTTTACGTAACTTACGATACCTAGTTCAAAATAGAAATTTGCTTTCCAGTCTGTAGCACCTTTTGATTTATGCCATTCACTGGTAAATTTAAGAGTTACACCCTTATTTAAGTAAGCCATTTGACGGAATCGAGCAACTAAATCATCAAAATCATAATCGATGGTTTTAAATATAGCGGTATCGGGGATAAAGGTTATTGTGGTTCCTTGTTTGGAGGTTTTGCCCGTTACTTCTAGTTCTCCTTTGGGTTTACCTTTTGCGTATTCTTGAACATGGACTTTTCCGTCTCTGTAGACTTCTACTTTCATGGTACCTGCTAAGGCGTTAACAACAGATGCACCAACCCCATGTAGACCTCCCGAAACTTTATATGCCCCACCACCGAATTTGCCTCCAGCATGCAATGTGGTCATTATAGTTTCAAGTGCTGGTCTTTTGGTAACCTCATGAATATCTACAGGAATACCCCTTCCGTTATCACTAACACTAACCCAGCCTTCCTCATCAATATTTATTGAGATAGTGTCACAATATCCAGCCATTGCCTCATCAATTCCATTATCTACAATTTCATATATAAGGTGATGAATACCGCGTTGGTCTGAACTCCCAATATACATTCCGGGACGTTTTCTTACTGCCTCAAGGCCTTCTAAAACTTGTATGTCACTGGCGGTATATTCAGCTTGATTATCTTTCTGACTTGTTGCCATAAATTCCTCTCATTGAGTTTTACTATCTTTTAATCGTCTTGTAATATATTGTATGTTTGCCTATACAGATACATCATTTTAACAAAATAGATATATACAGTCAAAGTAATAAACACCAAAATTTGTATTTAAAAGCCAAGAATGCACAATATATGGTATCGAATGGAGAATTATGATAATACTAGGAATTGAAACATCATGTGATGAAACTGCCATTTCTATTGTAGAGAATGGTTCAAAATTATTATCAAATGTTGTTCGGTCACAAGTTGAAATTCATGCACAATATGGAGGAATTGTGCCCGAAGTAGCATCAAGGGCACATGTTGCTGCAATTATCCCAGCTCTGCAACAAGCGTTAAATAATGCAAATGTGAAAATAGAAGAAGTTGATAAAATAGCAGTAACTTTTGGCCCAGGATTAGCAGGTTCTCTTTTAGTGGGGGTAAATCTTGCAAAAACACTGGCTTATATTTATAAAAAACCCCTGTTAGGAATCAATCATATAGAGGCACATATATATAGCTCTTGGTTAGAAAAGGATAATTTTGTACCAAGATTTCCATTGATTAGTATGGTTGCTTCAGGCGGTCACACAGAATTAATATTAATGAGAGAACATGGAGATTATGAAATCCTAGGACAAACAAAAGATGATGCTGCAGGTGAAGCTTTTGATAAGGCCGCAAGAGTACTTGGCCTCAGCTATCCTGGTGGACCTGAAATTCAAAAATACGCATCAAACGAATTAGATGTCTCTGATCTAGTTATGCCTAGGCCATTGTTAAGAGAAGGATTGGATTTTAGTTTTAGTGGTTTAAAAACAGCCTTTTTAAATAAAAGCAGGTCAAAATCTGCAGAAATTGGTTTTGATATATCCCAAGATACAAAAATTGTATCCAGATTAGCATGGGAATTTCAAGAAGCAATTACAGAAGTTTTGGCAACCAAAATAGATCGTGCTATTAAATTTTCTGGAGCTAAGATGGCAATTGTTGGTGGTGGTGTTGCGGCCAATGCAAGGTTAAGAGAAAGAATTGAAAATCAAGTCACACAAGTTCCTGTAGTTATACCTCGTCCTGGGTTATGTATCGATAATGGAGCCATGATAGCAGCATGTGCTTATTTTAAGAAATATGAGCATAAAATTGATTTAGATGTTAATCCTGGATTGTCGATCGAGGATAATCCCGTCATTGATTATCTGTAGGTATTGGTATACCGATGCCAATACTTTGACTAGAGATAAGTTTTATAATTTCACCTGAGTCAGCTAATGATCTTATGGAAAGCAGGTCTATAATTATATCGTTTGGGCCTTTTTTTATAGCTAGAGTAGGAATTTCTTTGGTTGCAAAGTAGGTAAAAAGATTAACCCCTGAAAATCCAGCTATTGCCAATAATATGAGCCAAGTAATAATGGATGTAAATCCAAATGCAAATGAAAACCAAACCCAGACAAGTGATGCGATACCAAAAATTATTCCACATATTAAATCTTCAAAAGATTTTTTTGGTATGGATAATTCTATACTTGAAATATCATTTGTGTTAATTATTTGAGTTGATTCTTTTTCTTTATCAAATGATTCATAGACTAGGCGATAATTTGTTAAAGTTAAAAACTCTGAGTCGTCGTTATCATTAATATGGTACTTACTTGTGTGAATTTTACCACTTTGATTTCCAAAAAGATAAATAATTCTTTCGTTTTCTAACAATGTAAAATAACGATTTTTTTCCACTTAAAAACACCCAATTCTATTATTTTTAACTGTTGTACTAATATATTAACGTAAACTCAATTAGTTGAGTTTATAAGAAAGTTTTGGGGAAATAATCGACTTTATTGAAGAGATTCTTTTTGATAAATCTCTGTTAGAAGACAGTTCATTTTTTACCCAATTATTTGAAGCCCTAATTGTTTTAGTTGTCCAGTTTCCACAAAGTGGCATCACATCTTGATATTTTAATTTTAAGATTTCTAGTGCTAAATACATTACAACTTTTTGTGGTTCTGTTGCTCTACCACTTTGTTTTGTTTGTATTTTTTCTACAGTAATCTTGTAATGTTTAGCGACAATTGTTAGTAAATCTTCAGCAGTTACGTCAAGAATTGGAAGATTATATGATTCAGCGTCAAGCCCCAAGGCTAATTTTGCTAAATCTAGATTTATATTTAGCCCAGAAAACTCAGAGTAAGCAATTAATTTGTTTAAGTTGCCCTCTAATTCCCTAATGCTATGAGTATACAAGGTTGCAAGAAGACTAGTAACATCCTCTGTTATAGGTATGTTTGCCTGCTCAGCTTTTTTTAAGACAATAGCCGCCCGAGTTTCAATTTCGGGGCTTTGAATATCTGCAACCAGACCCCATTGGAATCTGGATAATAAACGGTCATGAATAAAGTCAACATATTGGGGATGTCGGTCACACGCTAAGACAATTTGCTTATTAGAATCATGTAG